>Ga0163145_1000696_pt1 | contig 12614 bp, 17 predicted proteins | sample OliLakLV9_FD_161683 | JGI IMG/M metagenome (GOLD analysis project Ga0163145, IMG submission 161683) | Freshwater microbial mat bacterial communities from Lake Vanda, McMurdo Dry Valleys, Antarctica - Oligotrophic Lake LV.9 | ecosystem: Environmental > Aquatic > Freshwater > Lake > Microbial mats... | reverse complement strand
CTGTTCTCGAATTCGAGTCCAAGCCTCATCATTAGCTTGCTGTAATTGTTGAATCTGAGCCTCAGCAGCAGCTAACTTGGCTTGCAATTGTTCAAAAGTTTGTTCTTGCATAAGAGGGAAAGAAGCGATCGCCCGTAAAACGATCGCATAACAGGAGAGAAAAAGCATCAACTAGAAAAAGAAGTTCAGAACCTCATATCGTGACATCACCTCCCGGAGGCGATCGCCCTAAGTGACCGACGGTGCCGCCAACAAAACAGCTATGTGTTTGGTATGCGTTTGGTGTGAGTTTAGGATGAGACGGCGAGAAACTAGGAGGCTTAGGCTTAGGCAAGCGCGCACCCACGCCAGCGGTCGGAGGTTCGTCAGGGCGATCGCACCCAAACACCGGGATGAAAAAGTCCGAAGTGCTGAAACTTTCAAAAAACGCCAAAACGTGATCGAGCTTAACACCAGAGGAAGCGACCAAAGTGTCGAAACTTTCGGGCAACGCCTGGACGTGATCAACACCGGGGGAATTTTCGCCAGCGGGTTCGTACCAATCGTCAGGACAAGGGGCCCAAGAACTGAAAGAGTCAAGGGATATATCGATCGGGTGCTGGAAATCCCAAAGGGCGATCGCCTCACGGAACGCATCAAGAGATTCAAAATCGTCAAAGTCTGGCGCTTTCTCTACAACAGACTCAACCTGAAAATCAAGTAAGCTCAGTTGCCCATCAACCTCAATCTGATAATGAATCTGAGCTTGCGGAGGAGCGTAGGAAGCAACGAAGCGATCGGACAAAATAACAGGCTCAAATTCGACACCGGGGGAAGCATCCGAAGTGTCGGAACTTTGAGGAACAGAGAAAAGCTGATGCTGTTCGATCGCCTGTTCCCAGGTTTCGCGCTTACGTCGATCGCCCACGGGTTCAACTCCCAGGTCACGGGCGATCGCCTTAAGTTTGTCCATCTGTCGCTGATAATTCATATTTTAGAAAAAGGGCTTGAGTGCAAGCCCAGTGCCAACGTTACAGGGTATGCAAATTGCATCTATATCTAATATACCAGTATGATGGTATATGTCAATATACTGGCAGAACTATTTAACAAACAAGCTCAAACCTACTGACTAAGGGAATCTTCGGGAATCCAATAAAGAAAATCCCCAGGCTGCAAACGAAAAGTTTTACAAATTATCTCTAAAGTCCTTTCATTAGGTACCCAATTTGGATCATTAATTTTATCCGATGTGCCACGACCCAAACCAGTCAACTTGCCGAACCTGTAAGGAGTTAACTTAGAAATTTGCAATTTTTTTTCTAAAACTGGCTTTAGACAATTTCTCACGGGCATTCTTGTAAAATCTCCTTTTATTATATGCCAGCGTGTTGACATATGACAATATGCAGGCACATAATAAATTAGTAAAACAACTATCAGGCTTTGAATTGACCCTCTAAGCCTGAACCCCCTTATTTTGCCAGACAAGCGAACAAATCCTTAGTGGTGCGACAGCCGGGAGAGACCGGCATTTTATTCTCAAACTAAAGCTACACATGGTTAAAACTGTCAACAGCCAAAATCCTATATGTAGCAAGCGATAGCGACTCACCGCGGTGAAGCTGTAATCTGTAGCAACCAATAATTTCCATGCAAAAAATTTACCCCCCAGAAGTCCAGAAACAAATCAGCTACTTCCTTCAGTACAAAGGCGGAGAGCAAATAGTAAAACGATATCTAGCCATACTCAGCAAACCTGGATACATAGATCAACCCAAAAAATCTCGCAGCAAAAAACCGTGCAACAACTAGAACTGTTCGCGCAACCACCACCAACGCCGCAGTACAAAGCCGGTGACTGGGTGAAAACCAAACGCAAACCAGGAGTCGCAGCCTGGATTAAGCGCGGCGAAGTTTTCAAGGTCAACGCTGTTCATCCGATCGACGGCAGCATCCAGTTTTGGAACCCACACATCAACCAGTGGGATTTTTTATATCCAGACGAGGTTAAAAGTTGCCCAGCACCAATAACTGTCGAGTCTGTTGTAGAGCAAATACCAATAACTGTCGAGTCTGTTGTAGAGCAAATACCAATAACTGTCGAGTCTGTTGTAGAGCAAATACCAATAACTGTCGAGTCTGTTGTAGAGCAAAAAAACTATTGGAACTCAGACGGATATAGCGGCAACGGATTCTTAGAATCTCATTACAAAATCCGCGTAGGCAGCAAACGAAAATCAATCAACTGTCCAGAAATAGGATGCACCGGCCCATACTACAGCTACAGGTGGCGGGAAGGCAAAAAACAGCGAGCAAAATATGTACCCAGCAGTAAATGTCCAACAGTACGCCGAGCGCTAGCGAACGGGCAACCAACCAGTGAAATCTTAAAAATAATCTCAGAGCAATAAACCACGCACTACGCCCCGCAACTGGTGGCCGCTACGCTAAAATCTGGCATCGCTACGATCGCCCGAAGATTATCGCCTCGTCAGGAATCTATGCAAGGCGATCGCAGCGCTACTCAGATTTTCCACCAGTTGCTAGAATCTAGGCTTAGAAATATAAATCCCTAGTAAGGTTTTGAGTAAGTTGCAACCGTCTACAACAGTGTCTACAAAATTGTCTACACGAATTTCAATCCCTAGTAGGGTTTTGAGTAGGTTGCAACCAGCAGCGACCGCAACGAAAATTTCCGAACTGCCAGATTTCAATCCCTAGTAAGGTTTTGAGTAAGTTGCAACCGTCTACAACAGTGTCTACAAAATTGTCTACACGAATTTCAATCCCTAGTAGGGTTTTGAGTAGGTTGCAACGCCAAAGTTTAAACCTATTGCAGCATCTAATTTTTAAGGTTCACTTGCATCAGCCAAACCAAAAATAGCATCACAGACAACAACCTGTCAATACCCTATATACAAAATAGAACTCAAAACCCTACCCAGCACAGATTGTATAGATTGCGTCAGTCAATTTTAAGCAAAAAAGCCTCAAAGCCTTACAAAATCTAAGCTACAGCCTCAAAAATAAACACACCAGTTTTTACACCTAGAAACTGACGCAGATTTTAAAATTCCAAATTGTACCATAGTTGTGTTTTTTTTAGGGTTATACCGGGTATTACTCACCCCGGTTAGCCTGCGGCGCCTTAAATCTGAAGTGCGCGGCCGGGGGGAAAGGCCACAATCAGCTAACCCCCCGGCCCGCGATTTTCATTGAATCTCATATACCGATATATAAGATGTTTAAACGGTTAAATGTTTAAATACTTAGCTACCTACCATCTTTCAACCCACGCATCGCAGCCCACCATAAATCAGTAGGCTCACCGCTGGCATCAAAAAGTAAATAGTTTGATTCATAAGCAGCATCAATCTGATTAACAAACCAAGCCGTGTATTGAGAATTTCCCCACTCAACAAACCGCACGGCTCCATAATGCACAGCGTCACGGTGTAACTGATAAGTCTGATGCAGTACGATCGCCCGACGCAACCGAAGCGGCACCAATCCTTCTATCTGATAAAAAATGCGATCGACGTGCGATCGACCTGAGATACGACGTTTCCAAATTTGGTCGTAGTTAGAAAATTCAGAAACACCCCAGGGGTAACTGTGAACTTTACTAAATTTTTGAAGCTCAGGCAATAGCCAGCGATAGCGCACCCACCAAGCATCGATCCATTGCAGATGCACCTGCAAACCAATCTCAAATTTAAGTTTTGGATGTTGCGACCGTAGGACAAGCGCCCACTCTAAAAATTTAGCCAGCGATCGGCGCTCAGCAAAAATACTAAACGGCTCAGAAATGACAATCAGCGAACCGTCGGGCAAGCTTTTTAAAAATTGAGTAAGCTGCAATTCATCAGCAGCGGTATCTTTAACAATCAAATATTTATTGTTAGCCCACCAATCATCAAGCGTAAAATATTTAAATTGTTGCTTACGAATATCAGTGTAACCCATGCGATGGGCAAAGCATTTTTGAGTACGGCACCAATCAAGCAAACGCGGAGATGCTTTAGAATAATCGCTTCTTAATTGATACTCAAGTACAAAAAAGTCAAAATTATCTTGAATTTTTGACCAATAATCTCGCTGCTTCATAGAAGGAACATCCCGATCGAAAATACGGCGAGAATTAGCAATAGTCCCTGATTTTAAAGGAAGCGCAAATTTAGGCAAAGGCTTAATTAGCACCGATTCAACAGAAAGGATATAAATTATCGCAGAAACTATACTCGCTAAATTAATAATTAGTCCCAGCTTCAAACCTTGTATAAATATCTTTTTCATTTAACCTTGCGACTCCATCCAGGGTTCCACCCGCGACACTCAACATCAGTTTGTTCAGCAGCCCAATAACCCTTATCCCAACCAATTGTACTTTCTAAATTTTTCCAAGCAGAATCATTAAGATTTCTAAAACGATTACCAGCCACTGAAAAAGGATTCATAGCGCGAGATTGTAAAAAAGGTTTGGATAATTCAAAAGGATTATATTCTATTTTTAATCCATCAAGAACAGTATAAGAATATCCAATCAGAAAACAGCTTTTCGTTTGAATAGCAAATTCTGATTGACTAGCCCAAATTGTTTGCAGCCATACTTTTTTAGAATTAGGACAATTTGATGGAGTGCAATTCGGAGGAGTAGTAATATATTGAGGCACAGGAGCAGTAGGGTAAACGGGAAGTCCATATTTATTCTGAGAACAATCTAAGTCACAAAAACTACAAAGCCCAAAGCAAGAAATGTAACAATTAAACTCATTTTGATAACAAGCGCTTTGAAAATTTTGATAACCAGGAAGCCAAGCAGCATAAATAGCAGCAGTTTGTTCATAATAAGCTTTGATTACAGGAGCAAAAGCAGCAGCAATAGCTCGATTAGCTAGTTCAATCCTTCTAAGCTCAGCTTGATAAACGTCACATTCTGGCGTAGTAGTCGCAAATATTCCAGAAATAGCAATCAAAGTCGCAATTATAGGCCATAAAGTAACCCCTATGCTCCCAAGCGAAAAACCAATCAAGTAAGCAACAGAGCGAACACTTAACAAAGCGGCGCTAGTTGTGATTATGGGAGCAGCGGTAACAATTAACAGTCTTAAACCCGTAACTAATTTAGCAGCTTTAAAAAGTAACATACTACCTCCGAGTTAATTTCCAAGCTTTAACCAAAGCAGCAATGCTCATCAAAGGCAATCCAGTAGTATACAAAACCACCGCAGCGTAACGCATAATTGGTGAATTTACAGACTCGATCGCACTAATCATCAACGCAGGAATCCGAATCGAATCAGGAGAAGTCGGCATTAAATTAATTGCAGCAGTAGTCGTAGAAGTTAAAAAATTACCAGTAGCAGCGGCATCACTTTTAAACAAACAGGAATAAGTTTCTAATTCTGCGGGAGTAAGTTTACGCCGCCAAGTGTTAGCAATCCAATAGTTGTCAGGATTAACCGTCGTAGACTCGCCACGACTCGACACAAGCTCCAAGGGCTTATCCTCAGCCCTAATATCACGAGTATAAAAGCTCTGACAAAGGTCAGTTAAATTAGTGCCAGATGGTACGTTACCCATGCCGTAAGCAGTGCTAATCATCTCTTTAGTATTAACTTGAATCATCTGAAATACGCACCAAGTATAAACCGGAGGCGGAGGCGGCGATGCAGTAGCTAAATAAATCGGTAGCAATAGATTAATCATATCAATCACTAAATATAAATTTAATCCCCAAACCTATAATAACGAAAGGCTTGAGAGCATTTACAATCATCCCAGGCAAGCAAATGCGATCGAAGTTCAAACCAGAGTTAATTTGAAAACAACCGTCACCGATATTATCAAGGTAGGCTTGCTCAGTAGCGTTAGGCATCGCAATATCAATCGGGAATTTTTGCACCATCTGCGAACCTAGCGAAACCTGCGACGACGGAGGCTGTGCCGGACAAGTAATACCAGAGGCGATCGCACCGGAAGTCTGTAGTAATATAAAAAATATCCAAAGAGCAACCGAAATACTAAAGAAACGGGCATTTTCAATTAAAGTACGATGCCGAGGCTTCATACGCAACTTACCAGCAGCTAGCACCGATAGCATAAATTTATCGTATTTCTCAGGGCCCATAAATTCCCGAAGCATGGCGTAAGTAGCAGCATGATTTTGAACGTAGGTAATCGATCGTGAAATATCAAGGTGAAGCTGCACCGCGGGAACACTAACAGGCCCATAACTGTAATTTTAAAAAAAATCAACATCATCACGAGATCTCCTAAAAGCGATCGCGCCACAAACAACACCATTAAGCAACTCAGGTAACTCAGCAGCAGGTACAACAGCAATTTGACGCATGATCCAATCAGCGCGGGTTCTCTTAAACTCAACTTCAAGCCGATCGTAATCAACACCGTCTATATTTTTATCGTAAATTCTCACAAAACGATCAGATTCACGCGAACCTAAATAAACAGTTGTGCCAGGACGAGAACAGCCGCGACTCATCACACGACGAACGGAGCGATATCCGACAAGTAAACCATCTTCAACAAAATTCTCCCAGTAACGAGTAGAAAGCCTAGGAGACTGTAATGGGAAATCTAAAGCTATATCTATACGATTTGCTGTAAATCCAATTTCACACTGGGCAGCAAGTAAAAGTATACGTAGTTTTTCGGGCGAAAGCGCAGATAAAGTAGCTCCATTTAAATCGACAAAATAGCGACTAGGATTGCTACTATCACTAAAAGGAGCATAATAAGCACCAATCAAAGAGCCTTGATATTCGTAAACTTCATGCCAAATCTTGTTTAAAGCAAGTACGTTAGTATCATGAACATCTGTCAACGATTGTGGTTGTTTTTTTTCAAATGGCAAATGCAAAATCTGGATAAACATACGAATCATTCGTTTAGAAGTGCTTTCACATTGAAATCTTAACCAATCAATTTTAATATTTCGAGGCAAATGTTGAATTTGTGTCATTTTAAAGCCTTTGTAAACAACATAAACAAACCACCAATTAATAATAGGAAAATGAACGGATGTTTTAATGGCAAAAATGAAGATATTAAAAATGCAAATATGAAGGTAAGAACAAAGGTAAAAAATCCCTTAAAATTATCTCGATCGATTTGAGGCATAGCATCCCAGTTCATAAATTCTTGACTGCATCTTAAATCCAAGCGCTTAAGCCCAGGGTAAGCAGCAGCGGGGAACAATTGCCACAGTCTAAATATATATTTTTGCAATGGGTGAGAACCAGGGAAGCCAATCTCGCCTTGTAATTTCCAAGCTACAAATGGATAGTTATTATTAGCCTCATAAATTTTCTTCTTCTTAAATTTTTCAGCTTTATAAAAAGTATCTAAAATTTCCTCAATTTCTTTAAAAGTCCTACCAGCCTCAATTAAATCACCGGATGAAATCTCAAGGGATGATGCCGAATCAATAATATATGGAGCGTACCCAAAATCGGAAACGTTAGCAAATTTAGAAGCTTCTAAATCTTGTTCCTCAAGAAGTCCGAAGCTGTCGTAAACACGAAAAGTCTGCGCGTCTAAACTGTTGATAATGCCTTTCCAATGCTTAAGAGCCAACACCCAAACTTTAACGGGATTCTTACGAGTTTTAGGGTCACGAAACCAAACCTCGAACTCGGCAGGTTGGAATAAATGCACATCCTTAAACATCAGCCGCTCATTTCTGAGTTTATCATCCCAAACAGCCATACCCTCAGCATAGAGAATGTTTGAGCAAATCTGATGAATCGACGAATGAACCTGTGAAGGATACTGAGCACAATAGACTATATGTTGAGCGCGCTTGCGATTATTTGCTACAGCATTAAAGGCTTCTGGCGGCAGCGTCCAGGATTGTGCACTTGGAGCATATAAGCCCATCTCATCAAGCAAAATTACAGCGTTTTTAATTTGCAAGAATTGTGCAAAGTTTTTATTAGCCGAAACGTAGTAAACAATCCCTTTCGATAAGTTTTCCCAAAGCCACTTATAATTATTAATCTTGCAATAATAAGCAAGGTTAAAAGGGTCTAAGCAAAAGTTGGTAACTATCCTCAACTGATATTTCTCGGCAATTTGTAACCCATGTTGAAGCATTAATAAAGATTTACCGCGACCCGGCAAACCATAAATCGCGGTAAATGGCATAATGATCAGACCCCAAAAAGAATCAACTCAACAAATCAAACGCGGCTAAGCACCATGTTAAGAACACGCAGCGTCATCATGAAGCCCAGCGGAGCCAGAGCTACACCGAAGGCAGCTAATGCAATCCCATCAATTCCTTCAATCATTGCGGTCGCATTAGCAACACCGCCCGCAATCGCTTCCGCAGCACCAGCACCAGCAGATTGGGCATAAGCACCACCCGCAGCTAAAATAGCACCACCAACTCCCACCGCAGCGCCAGCAACAGCCACGCCTTGAAAAGATTTAGTTAAATGCCGACGATTAAACTCAAGAGTGAGTTCATCAAGCCGATCGCGATCGACAACAATTTCTCTGTCCAATACTTGAGTAGTCATTTTATAAGAAGCTCCAAGGTAGTGGGGGGAATCAAAGTTTTGTAAATGAGGTTTTGTAAATAAAGCGTACACACCCCAATAAGCAAAGCCTGAATAATCAAAACTGAGAGAATCAAATTCGTATCAATAAATTTATCAGGCAGCTTATGTACACTCTCAGCGAAGGCACTGAGACGCTCAGCGAAGGCGCTAAAACGCTCAAATTGCTCATCAGTTAATTTAATCAATCTAAAAACCTCTTAGCAACAACAACAAACGCATGAGTAGAAGTAACAGCAAGGGCAGCACTCATGCCCCAATCCATCGCAAATTCAACAACAGGCTTTATATCTTCCTTAATGAAATTCATTGATTCAGCAGCACTAGGAATTGTAGAAATTATCAAAGCAGCTAAAATAGGCATCACTAACTCCTCATTCTTATTGCAATCCCAAAAGCAGCAGCAATAGCCATAGTTCCAAAATGGTCTTGAATAAAATCCTGGGTAGAATCCTTCATGTCATCAGAGAATTGTTGAGGACTGCCAAGAACCGACGACAAACGGGCTACAGCTTCAGGCCCTGTAATTCTACCGCTAGCTATTGCAGGGCTGACAAAATCGCCCAAAATCCAAACAGCACCACAGAAAATAATAGAAAGTGAGGCCACACCGCGAGGATAACTACTAATAAATCTGCGGGCATTTTCAAAACTCATGATATAAAAAGCTTAACAATTCTTAGAATGAGTGCTAGCGAAAAAAACTGAGTGACGAGAATAAACAAATGAGCCCAGATGAACTCAATAATCATGAAAATCAAAGTGTTATTACTAGGGTTGGGCAGCGCCGTTAACAGGATGTTGTTCATTTTCGTCATCGCCCTCATCATATTGAGAACTTACTTTTAACTTTACCCAATGAGCTTTAGTAGCGTTAAACAAAGAAAAATATTCTTTGTAAACATCGTTAGGAGTAGAACCGATTGCCTTTAAATAGCCATCCCAGTAGGGCGTAGGGTTGCTACCATTGCCAACAGCAGCAGGTTTCATGCAGAGAATGAAATGATAAAAATCACCCTCAATCAATTTGGAAATATTAAGCTCGGGTGTAACTGTAACTTTACAATTGTACGGATTAGCCACACCGGACATCACCATATCTAATGGGGTCTCCATAGCAGAAGCGCCAGTATATTTTAAAAGCGGCATAGGACCCAACTGAAGGTAGGGCAAAAATAAAAACGCTTTGTTCGTCCCAGAACTATTAAGTTCAGACCCACCCCACCGACCCCAAGTAAGAAATATAGGATAGGAAGCAACGTTAGTAGTTTTCATCCCCGTGCGAGCACCAGCCTCTGGAGGGTCGGCAAGCTTGAGAATGGAATTCAAAAATTGACGACTATCGTTTGAAATTGCCATATTATTTTCTGTCCTGATAGCGCCGCCACATTCTGTCAGACCAACTTTCAGTCGGAGGCGGGGAAGGCTGAGCAGTTGTCGGCGGTTTAGGTGAAGGAACAATCGGAGGCGGAGAGGCGGGCATAGTTGGAGTAGTAGAAAGCATAATTGCCGCCGAAATGAATGGGATCATAAATTGCTGGCTCCAAATCAATGAAATCAAGATAGCAATTTAGCTAATAAAAGTAAATCAGTATTTACGCGTAACTTTTTTAGGTTTTGACCTTAAAAAAAGTTTTGACTTTAAAAAAGGTTTTGACCTTAAAAAAAGTTTTGACCTTAAAAAAGGTTTTGACCTTAAAAAAGGTTTTGACCTTAAAAAGTTCAGTGTTGCAAATAGACGCGCTTACTCTTAAAATTTCCGTATGAGCTTACTAATACCAAAAATGACAACTACCAATATAATTTTGTTAAAAGCGCTCAATCGAGAGCAGTTCAAGTCCATCAAAGAAATTCAAGCAGATTTAAAAATGCTAGGAATCAACCTCAATCAAAACACCATCTACACTAAGTTAGAAAACCTAGCCAAGAAAAAGCTATGCCAGCAGAAATGGCGGGAAGGCACAAAAATCTACGGATTGTCAAAGATAGGCGAATGGGAATTAGATTTATTTAAAACGCAATTACTAGCATAATGAACCAAAATCAAATCAAATGGCTAGGAGCAGGATTAATGCTAGTCGACCACATTGGGTTAGTCCTCAATCTAGAAATTCTGCGAATCGTCGGAAGGTTAACTTTTCCCCTGTTCGTTTGGGTATTTGCTCAAAATTGGCGGCGAGACCACGACAAAAACAAACTATCAAAACGGCTGCTGTTATTTGGGATTTTGTCAGAAATTCCCTATATATTAATGTCAGACCGATTAAGTCTAAATGTAATGTTTAGTTTTTTTTTGGTTACTCAAACATTCATGTATTTAAAAAAATCTGAACATAAACTATTAATTCTAATACTAGGAATGATAGGCGCAGAAATTTTAAAAATAGATTATGGATGGTATGGAATAGCATGCAGCCTACTCATGCTAGAATTCAAACCGACTCAAGCATGGATTTTAGGATGGAGTTTAACAAACATTGTCTACACTGTATACTGCGGTTGGCTTCCGCAAATGTTTGCAATGTTTGCGCCATTGATTTTGATATTTTACAAGCCAAGTCACGATCGCAAACCAAGCGCAATCGAAAAAAGATTTTTCTACTACTTCTATCCAATCCACATCGCAGGACTAGCAGCACTGCGAGCAATTGTCTAAATGGGTGCTTGGAGAAATCGAATCCCCAGGTCTAATACACGAACCGGATCTAAAGACCCAATCCGTCATTAGTGCAGCTCGTAAGCTGGCCCATCACCAGATAGCACCAAAATGTGGCTAGTTCTCAAGAACTTTCACGGGCCGCGGAGTAAACGCTCCCGCCCGCGCCAATATTGACTTGGTTCGCCACCATCCAAATATAACACTGGGGATTCAATCTAGCAGCAACCGACCGTCGCAGGCGAGCGGACAGCGGGAGTTCGATCGATCGCCCACTCCCCCACCAAAGCCGCCGGAGCTTTTTGATTTCTTGCTTCGCTAGCGGATTCGGGAAAAGTCAGAGAGTCGGAGAGAGACAAAGAATTTGACTAGGACTTACGCACGGGTGGTCAGAAACCGGGTTTTTGGAGAAAATCCTTTGTTGTAGTCCACAGATTAGGTAAAAAACCCGGTTTCTTTGGCCTTAATGCGTAAGTTTTGTTGAAAATTACCTATTCCCGATTCCCCATTGCGATCGATCAATGTTCCGGCTTCTGGGGTTTCGCCGCGGCTGCTCTTTGAGCCGTAAAATCAGTAGCCGCCGCCCGATCCGTCAGACTAATTTTTCCCTTGAGGCTTTCTCCGTCCACAATCCCTCGCAGTTTAACAGAACTGTTTTGACCGATCGCTGTGGAGTCGCTGCAACCCGCTAAATTAGGAACCGCACCCGACAAGCTCAACCCTTGATTTTCCCACTTCCCAACTAAAGAAGGTTTCTCCTCGGCTGTTTTTTCCCGATCGGCCTCGCTGTTGCCCGATCGCAAATGACCGCTCAAATAAACACCCGATTGCTCGATTGTCAATACCAAAGCATCAGATTTCAGGCAATCGGGCAAATTTTTAGCATCAAAGCGATAACTTCCAGCAATTGCCGGAGGAGCCTTTAAATTTGCTTCTCCATAAGCAGTTACTACTTTAAACAGCAGTGAAACTGAGCCGATCGCAATCCCGTAAAAGGCCAGCGATTTGAGGCTTAAATGATTCATAATCTTGGGTTTTTGGTAATTGGTAATTGGGCATTGGGCATTGGGCATTGGGCATTGGGAATGGGTAGCAACTCGCAAATAACCAATAACAAATAACTAATAACAACAGTCAACAGTCAACAGTCAACAGTCAACAGTCAACAGTCAACAGTCAACAGTCAACAGTCAACTGACTACCTTTGAGGAAGTACCGAAGCTAAGTGCGATCGCACTTTAACGTAACACCGCGCAATCAGTAGCGAAGAATGACACTGCACCGCCAACTCATCAGTATACTGTCCCAAAGTTTGGCGCTCAATTCCCCACTCCCGACTCGTACCCGCGATCGTCAAATCAGCATTAGCAGAAGCAGCAATCACCGCTTTT
>Ga0163145_1000695_pt1 | contig 12622 bp, 8 predicted proteins | sample OliLakLV9_FD_161683 | JGI IMG/M metagenome (GOLD analysis project Ga0163145, IMG submission 161683) | Freshwater microbial mat bacterial communities from Lake Vanda, McMurdo Dry Valleys, Antarctica - Oligotrophic Lake LV.9 | ecosystem: Environmental > Aquatic > Freshwater > Lake > Microbial mats ... | reverse complement strand
CCCACGCCAACGCGCACGGCTGATACCACGCTCGCAGCGTTTAGAGATAGCAGCACCATCCCTGACTATGCAAAAAGTGGTGTGGCAGCGGCGGCAGAGCGGAATGTAGTGGTCAATTACCCGAATGTCAGTTTCCTTAACCCCAATGAAACCGCGACTCGTGCGGATGTAGCGGCTTACATTTATCAGACGTTGGTGAATCAAGGTAAACTGCCCCCAATCGCCACCACTGAAGGCGCAAACAACTACATTGCCCGCATGAATGGCAGCGCCCCAACCACAGGCAGCAACCCAACGCCAACAACGCCCCAAACAGCGCTAAATCCGCGTTACCTGGTGCCTCAAGGTACATCAGTGAACATCCGTTACCTCGGTTCGCAAAAAATTGTGGTGACTCCGGGTGAGACGATCAATAACCTGACGCTACGGGTTGCTGATGATGTCAAAAATGCTCAGGGACAGGTCGTTATTCCCAAAGACAGCGATATTGTTGGGCAACTGATTCCCGTCAGCAGCAATGGTCAAATTCTGGGTACGCAGTTTATCGCCCAACGGGTGACGATTGGCAGTCAGCCGTATGCGTCCTTCAGTGCGCGATCGCAGGTAGTCAGCGGGCAGCCCGTGACCCAAAACACCAATCCTGGCACGCTCAAAGATGCGGCAACCTCTGCGGCAACGAGCGCTGTCCTGGCAACAATTTTGGGACAAAAAATTGACCTGGGCACAATCTTGGCAGGCGCAACGGGTGGGCAAACGGCTGCCCCCTCGCAGCAGACTCCAAACTTGATCGTGATTGACCCCTCCGTCGATCTGCGGTTGACAGTCAGTAATGACTTTTATGCCAATCCATAGCTGGCATGAGCGCGATCGCCAGGATCAACAAGATCTGCACGTAGCCATACCTGTAGACAATCGCGATGATCTTGCTGAGCTTGGCTACGTGACCCGTGACGATCGCTGGCTCAGCATCATTCGTTCCTTCCATGTGCGAGTGCCTGCGGCTTAAGTCAATACGTTTCGGTTCGCTGCGGTTGCAACCGCAGCGAACCGAAACCAAACCAGCCTCCGCAGGTTGATGCTTCCGTAATCTGCGTTGGCAAAGCCCGTCCTTTGGACTCAGGCAGACTTTGCTTCTGTAGCGGCGAATCGAATGCGCCGCAGCTCAATACCAATGCCTTAAAGAAGTAGTTGGGTTGAATTAAATGTAGGATGGCTTAGCGCAGAGTAGAAAAGAGATCATCACTAGAGAGAATGCTACAACGATGTGATTTAATGAGCATCGCTTGTGGATTGCCCTGGTTGACACCACTCAATACTTCTTGAGGTGTCATGGCTCGATGGAGTAGAGGGCGTTCAAACCATTTCCACCGTTGCAGGAGAAAGCCCAAAGCGCCTCACAAAGCTTTGACACAGCGCTCACAGATATAAGAGGCATGATGAAAGAAGTCGCTTCAACCAAGAGGTTGATACAAGGAATGCAAGCTCTCACGATAAAATGAGAAGCTCAGGCACGATCGCACTCCTGTCGTGCTGTCAGCCTTTCATCACAATCGCCGTTCCTAAATCAAGCCCAAGTCCATGAAGCACACTCTCTCTGTTTTGGTTGAAGACGAAGCGGGGGTTCTCTCCCGCATTGCTGGTTTGTTTGCCCGTCGTGGGTTTAATATCGAGAGTTTAGCCGTCGGACCGGCTGAGCAGATGGGCGTTTCCCGCATCACGATGGTCGTGCCTGGTGATAATGGCAGCATTGAGCAGTTGACCAAGCAACTCTACAAGCTGATCAGTGTGCTCAAAGTACAGGACATCACTGAAGTGCCCTGCGTTGAGCGCGAACTGATGCTGATGAAAGTCAACGCCACCAGTGCGAGCCGCTCCGAAATTGTCGAACTGGCGCAAATCTTTCGAGCGCGGGTGGTAGATGTCGCAGAAGATTCCGTGACGCTGGAGGTGGTGGGCGATCCTGGTAAGATGGTGGCGATCGTGCAAGTGCTCAACAAATTTGGTATCCGCGAAATCGCTCGTACAGGTAAGATCGCCTTGATGCGTGAATCTGGAGTGAATACGGAGTACTTGAAGTCGCTGGAGGCGAAAGTCTAAGGAGTCGTTGGCTATTAGTCTGTAGAGCGTTTCTAACACCCGCTACTAAAGCCATTGGAAGCTGCACAGAGTGAGGGGAGACGATTTTCACTCCATTTTCGATGGCACACTGATGCGCGATCGAGCTTGGCACCCGCAAAGAGACTGGAGAGAGGCACTACCCAGCAGTGGGTCTTCCACACTGAGCTTCGGCTGTCCCCCTCGTCGTCCTTGCCGCTCCCTAGGAGGACTGCACACAGCTACCCTGGCGGCAAAGGTTTCTCGGCTAACTCTACATTGGCGTTTGCACTCATCGGCTGCAAGTGGCTGTCAGTCTGTGTCCGGCGTGGCACTCTCGCTGGTTCGATGCGGTTCTACCCCTCATGGTGCAGCGTGCGATCGCACGCTGGCACACCAGAGACGATTCAGGCAGGAAGTTCTACTATGGTTCAAGACCTTGGTTTTAGACTGTAAAGCTAGTGAAAACCTCACACATCGGCTCTTCCGGATCTGTGGTTGAAATCGTATGAAAGGCTACAAAATGCCGCCCGATCGACGGCTGAAACCCAGTGATAGTTTGATATAAGGTTGTCTTATCAGCGCAAAGCCGGGAGAGCCGCAACAATACTCTTCCCTGTCACTTATCATTCAACGCCATAACCCCTAAATCCATATTTCTCAATCATTTTCATAATGGTATCTCCAATCCGGCTCCTATACCTCTCGCCCCCAAAGATAAAAACTAGCAACCTTCCTTTTGGGGACACTTCACTGACCTATATTAAACGAAAGTAATTGCTGTGGTTCTCGATAATATCCATGAGAAATGGAGTTGTTCTGGCAGGACACCCCCGCTACAAACTGGAACGGCATTTCCACAAAAATTCTGTTCAGTGCCTGACGCAAGTAGAAGATATTTGGGAGTGTCGTGCAGAAGGGCGATCCGCCAATAAGATAATCGCTACGGCTGGCTAAAGTGAAGTAGCGATCGCGGCCTAACAAGTCGTTGCAGCGGCGGAATAGAGATATTTGGTGGTGATGCCAAAGTTAACTACCGCCGCTGAACTCAACCGTTAGAAGCACGATCGCCAACCGCAAAGATTGACTTAACGCCACGAAATTCAACACATCTCCCACTTATCTTTTGGCGCGAAGGAAAGCGCAGATGGTTGATCCACTTCCCGATAAACTGCGATCGCGGTCTGACCTGATTGAGTTGCAAGAGGCGATCGCTCTCACCCTCAATGACTAGCAGCTAACAGTGGATGGACGATCGTGGACTTTGCCTCGTTAGACTGTGATTTCAACGACGGACAGGTGATGCCACGAGCTTTGCTTTGTTGGGGTGTTCGCCCGACTACTGTTTGCGCGATCGGCTTCTTCTAAAATCAAGCATTGCCGTCAAGTGCAACAACTCTCTTCATCTATCTACTTATGCTGATCACCCAACAGCCTGTCCTCAAGCGCTTCTGGTATCCCGTCATGCCGATCGCCTCCCTTCAAGACGCGCCCCAGGCGTTCACGCTACTAGGGCAACCGCTGGTGCTGTGGCTGGATAGCAATGGCAAGCCAGCCACAACAGAGGATCGCTGCTGTCATCGATCGGCACAGCTCTCTAAGGGGCAGGTGATTGACGGCAACATTCGCTGTCCCTATCACGGGTGGTCATTTGATGGCACGGGTGCCTGCGTCAAGGTACCCCAACTTACGACTGACAACATTCCTCGCACCTATAAAGTGAGCGGCTACCCATGTCAGGAGCGCTACGGCTATGTGTGGGTGTGCATGGGTGAACCGCTTAGCGACATTCCTGAGATTCCCGAAGCCAAAGAATCAGAGTTTCGCCAGATTCACGAGTTTGATGAAACCTGGCACGCCAGCGGACTGCGGATGATGGAAAACTCCTTTGACAGCGCTCATGGGAACTTTGTCCATGCGCGATCGTGGGGGGATATGAGCAACCCTGTGCCACCGCCGATCGATGAATTCTCCGATACCGAAACAGGCTTTTTGATGAAGCATTGGGTCGAAGTCTTGAATCCCGCTTTGCAAAAGCAAAACCTGGGTATTGCAGACGAGAAAACCATTCGCACCAACGAGCGCCGCTGGTTTATGCCCTTTGCCCGCACTCTGAAGATTCAATATCCCAACGGTTTGATTCACCTCATCTTTTCTGCCGCCACACCGATCGACGACCAAACCTCTCAACTCATCCAATGCTGCTTCCGCAACGACACCGATGCCGATGCCAAAGCGGCGGATGTCATTGCCTTCGATCGCACCGTCACTCAGGAAGACCGCGCCATCCTGGAAACCACTGACTACGATGCGCCGCTCGACATTCGCGAAGAGCAACACATGGCATCCGACAAACCTGGTATTCTAATGCGGCATAAGCTCGCTGCCCTGCTGAAAGCGCACGGTGAAGTTGAGCAACGTCGCCAGGATTGATCGTGACTTATACCCTTCGTTCGGCTCTCATTCCCGTTGAGGATGGCTACGCGACCGTTGATGTGCAAATTGAGGGCGATCGCATCGCGGCGATCGGCGCTGGCTTACCAACTGTGGGAACGGCGATCGATGCCGAAAATAAGCTGCTGTTGCCTGGTTTTGTCAACGGACACGCCCACTCTGTGCAGTTCTGGCAACGTGGACTGATTCCCCAACTGCCGCTCGAACTGTGGTTGGCAGATGTCATGGATACATCACCAACCGCACTGGAGCAGACTTATTTGGGCGCGTTGGGCACTGCCATTTGTACACTCATGTCGGGCGGCACCTGCGTCATGGATCACCTGTATGTGATTGCAGGGCATGAAGTCGAAAGTGTGGCTGCTGCTGCCCGTGCCTATAAAGAAATCGGGATTCGTGCCTTCATTGCGCCGTTGATTCAAGATATGCCCTTTGTGACGGGCTATCCCGAAGGCTTGAAATCCCTGCCGCATAAGCCGTATCACCAATCCACCGCCGACATCTTGGCGCTGATGGAGACGATCGTCACCGAACTGCACGAACCGGAAGCAGGCATTCAGATTGCCGTCGGTCCCACAGGCTTCCATCGCTGTACTGATGCATTGTTTGAAGGCTGTCGAGATTTGAGCGATCGCCACAATCTCTGCCGACATATTCATCTATTGGAAACCCGATCGCAGAAAATGCTGGCGCAAGAACGCTTCGGCGGCAGTGCTGTCAAGCATCTCCAGCAGCTTGGCTTTCTAGATTACCGGACTTCCCTTGCACACTCCATCTGGCTGGACGATGCGGATATTGCCATCCTGGCAGAAACCAAGTCCACCGTCGTCCATAACGCATTAAGCAATCTACGCCTCGGCAGTGGCATTGCACCCGTGCTGAAGTATTTACAAGCCGGAGTGAACGTCGCCTTTGGCTGCGATGGAGCCGCCAGTAACGATGGTCAAGATCTGCTCGAAGCTATCAAAATTGGCTCTCTCCTGCACAACATCACCGACCCAGACTATCAGCACTGGATTACGCCCCGCAAAGCCGTTGAAATGGCGGCGATCGGCGGCTTCACAGGAGTCAACCTGGCAGATCAAGTCGGCTCCCTCACCGTTGGTAAGCAAGCCGATCTCGTCCTCTACGACCTCAAAAACCTGTCCTTACTGCCTCGCACTGATCCCATCAAACTCCTGGTTTTGGGCAGACCCAATGCTGCGGTTGATAGCGTTTGGGTGCGTGGCAAACGGGTCATCGCCGATGGCACAATCCAAACTGTAGAGGTCGATCGCTTTTCGCAGACCGTCTTCAACTATGGCAAGGGCTACAGCAAACCACAATACAAAACTATCCATCAAGTTGAGGCACATTACCGTCGGGTGATGGGTTTAACCGAGTGTGGTGACCCAGTAGTGGATTAAGAAGCTGATTGATGGCGTTGTATGCCTCAAGGCGTTCACCGCAGGCGGGTTTCTATTAGCCAAAACTTTCCACAACGTAGTAGGAGTTTCCGGCATAAGTATCGACAAAAATGAGGCTGCTATCATCACTTCCTACCTCTCGACTTCCGGCAATACCGTGATTGAGGATGTGGATGAGTTGTTTTGGCGTAAAAGATTCTAACTCAACATAATTACCTGCCTCTAGCCAGGTGAGTTCTTCCTTCGATAGGCTCGATCGCACGTCAGCAGGCATTTGCTTGGCTGCTTGAACAGCATCGGCTGCACTTTGAATAAACATCGTTTTGCTGGGAAAAATTTGACGAGGCAGTAAGCCCACATCAAAGATTTCGACAGCGCTACTTTGAAACCATTTAGGGCTGGTACGTAGCTGATACATTAAGCCAACACCTCTAGCCGTGCAGTCATGGAACGCGTAAACTTTTAGCTCAGCATTGCGGCGCAACATCGCCATTGTGGTGTCAAAAATGCTCTGTGGATACCCTGTAATGCTAAGAATGGCGCAGTTGTTTTCAAAGTGGAAATTATTAGCAATCAGGAGTTGCGCGATCGCGGCACTACTACACACAACGAGGCGATCGAAGCTGTAGGCTGTCACGTCAGGATTGACAGTTGCAGGTGCATTATTTTCACGTGACGGTGGTAGGAGGTTGCTGGCTGAAGCATTCACTTGCTGCCAGCGATCGAGCCAACCTTGAAACTGAGTGGAGTCAATAACAAACTCCTGATGTATCAGCGTTTGACGTTGGCGCTGTCGAAAGCCCAAATAGACTAAGCCGATGCCTAGAAGAACGCTGAGCGCAAAGAGCAAAAAGGAATTGCCTGCAATGCCAGCGAGGATTCCTACGATTAAAATCAGTCCACCAACAGCCTGTAGGGATTTAGCACTATTCTGGCGTACTCTAGGGCTAGATTTAGCAGACTTGCCCATGCTAAACAGGGTGAATCCTGTTATGAGGCTAAGGACGATCGCAGGTGTAAACAGAGCCAAAACACTCTTTGTTTCACTGAAGAGAAGATTACCAACAGTAGCGGTTGCTATCGTCGCTACAATCAGATAAAGAAAGAACCAGCCAAATGTTGGTATCGCTCCCTTGCTTTTGAAGCGCTTATCAAAAAAGTAAAGCAACTGTTTGGATGTAAAAAAAAGCGTGTTGTTGGCAGAAAGATCAGCGATTGCTTTGGCAAACATGGGGTCTGTAATTTTTACTGTCCCCATAGCAGTCGGCTCAAACGCAAACGGATGCTGACAGTTTTTACAGCGTCCTTGATTGTCAGTCCGATCTTTTAACGTGTTGTCAGTGCTACAGCGAATACATTTCATATAACCTCCGGTAAATGATGTCAAAACACCTGATTTTCCATCAGGATGCTATACGTTTCTCGCTGCCGAATGAGGCGATGATTGCCCTTTTCTAGTAACACTTCAGCAGGACGGGGACGGTGCAAAAAATGAGACGACATCGCATAACCATACGCTCCAACATCTAAAATGGCGAGCATGTCACCCATTTGTAGAGCTGGCAACTGACAATTTCGCCCCAAATAATCACGAGAATAGGTTGTGTTGCCGCACACATCTGTGGTGTGTAAGCACTGTCCTTTTCTCACGTCTTGAGACTCTGCCCGTTCATGCAATGCAACAAGTTCACGATAACCACCGTGAACTGATGGTACAGAAAGATTGGCAACAGTGGTATCAACACCAATAATTTGTTTGTCGTTTTGCCACTTAACAGAGACAACGCGGGTGAGCAAGGTCGCACAGCCAGCGATCGCGGCGCGTCCCGGTTCAATTACCAAGTCAACGGGTCGAGCAAGTTGAGCAAGCCGATCGCTCAAAGCAGCCCCAAACTCATGCCAATCAAACGCGATGCCATCGTGATGATAGGGATAGCCAAAACCGCCACCAAAATCGAGATATGTCCAGTCGGGTAATTGCCTTGCAGTGGCAAGAACCATGTCGATCGCCTCTGTAAACGCAGCCGTCGCATTCGTGCCCGTCCCTCGGTAGAAATGTAACCCGTTGATTTGCAGTCCTGCGTTTTGAGCAAGGTTAATTGCTGCTGGGAAGTCATCTGGATGTACCCCAATGCGGCTCTCACCAGTAAGCGCGGGGAAATTGAGGCGGAGTCCGAGAAGAGGAGAAGAAAGTTGCGAGTGACTCCTGATTTCTGACTTCTGACTTCTTCTAACGTTATTGACTCCTGCTGCGCGTGTGGAGTCAGTGACGTTAACTCCCCACTCCCCACTCCCGTTCGGCTGAGCGCTTTTCGGCTGAGCGCTCACGTCGAAGCTCACGTCGAAGCCCACTCCCCACTCCCCTTCCCGCGATCGCCAAACCTCACAACACAACTGCAACTGCGAAAGGCTGTCCAGATTCAGCGTGGTAATGCCCCAGCGCAAAAGCTGCTCCATTTCAGCACGGTTCAGGTTGCTGCCGCTGTAGATGATTTGGTGCGGGTCAAAGCCCGCCTGAAGTCCGAGGTAGATATCGCCAGGGGTATTGGCATGAAGTCCCCAACCTGAGGCATGAAAAATTTGCAGGAGGGCGATGTTGCCGTTGGTGACACTGGCGAAGTGGAAGCGAGTCTGAGGATAGGCGATCGCACCCGTAATGTGCTGAATGGTTTGACGGAGGCGATCACCGTCATAAACGTACAGCGGCGAACCATAGGTATCGAGCAGTTCCTCCGCCAGAACAGGTGATAACGGGTATGGGGTGTAAGGGGTGGAGTGTGGGCTTGCTACCATTGCGTTGTCTCCCGTTGCAGTTGCAAATAGAACCGTCCTAGCCAAGAGGGTAGCCAAAAAGGATGATCGAACGAGAACGCTGGTGCTGTTTGACCGAGAGCGGCATGATGCCACACCTGCCACATCATCAAAAGCCATAAGCTTTCACCAATGCGGCGACCCTGAAGTGTGCCGAAGTCGCCAGCCACAATTCTAGTTGCTATATGAGGTTGCCAAAGACCCTGTGCCCGTAGATGTCCAGGGTTTAACCACACGCCCAGTTCTTGCCACAGCTCATTGAAACACCAGGAGGTTAAGGGCACGCCCATACCGCGCTTCTGCCGCCAGACGATCGCGGGTGGCAACCACGCTTCAACGGCTCGTTTCAAAATGTATTTTTCGCAGGCGGCTTGCAGGTGGAGCGTCCCTGAAACCTGAAATGACCATTGAGCTAAGGCTAAATCACAAAAGGGCGATCGCACCCTTAGCCCATGAGCCGTGCCCAATTTTGTAGCGCGAGGATGGATATTCTGTGCGCCCTTCAGCATCAACGTGGCACGACGCAGGCGATGGAGCAAGGCAGTTGAAAAGGCTGGATCGAGGGCATCCTGAAGCCAGCTTTGGGGATAGATGGCTGCAAGTTGGGTAAAAACCTCTGGCTGAAAGAGCTGCTGTTCGTAACCCCAGAGACGATGAAAGGTGCGGAGATACTGCTGCTCAAAAGGGGCTGCCGCTGGGTGCTCTACCTGGTAAATGCCTGCTGCAATGAGGGGTTTATTCGTCCAGCCAGCAAAAAGCTGATCGCCACCTTCACCGTTAAAGATGACTTGTACCTCCTGGCTCGCTGCCTGCATTGAGAGAAAAAGCGGCACAGTTACGCTATCACCAAAGGGACTATCCAAGGCTTGAGCGGTTGCCATCAGAGCTTGCCGAATGCAACGCGGACTGGCATCAACTTTCACCAACGGGATGTTGAGGAACTCGGCAACCTGCTCAGCGTAGGGATACTCAGAAAGGTCGCCTAGACCGAAATCTAAAGTGTAGGCGCGTACTTTAACGCCTGCTTCGACCAAGAGCGCTGCCACGATCGATGAATCTAACCCACCCGACAGCAGAACACCCACTGGCTCATCCGTTAGATCAGCAATTTGACGAGCTACTGTCTCTTTCAGCAACGATCGCAGTTGAGCAATCGCGATCGCCTCGTCCTGAATTTGGTCTGGCGCTTCCTGCCATTCCATCGCTCGCGTCGTGCTATGTACTGCTACCGTTTCTGACCTATCATCGGCTATCCAGACTTGTTCAGTACCTGCCGCGATCGACCTGATTTGGGCGATCGGAGTCAACGGCGTTGGCACGTAAGAAAAGCAGCTATAGCCATACACAGCAGGCATACTAATCTGGGGCGTTTCAACAAGTGGCAAAAGCAAACTCAGGCGCGACGCAAACCATACGACCTGACCCACTTGAATCCAGCACAGCGGCACGTGACCGAAGGGTTCCCGCCCCAAGCAGAGGCGATCGTTGTACCGAGTGACCCAGGCATCAGCAGGACAACCATCTGCATGGCGGTGTAGACCCGATGCAGACAAGACAGCAAGCGTCTCTGTTGGTAAGCTGTCACAGTCCGTCTGTGATAAGCCTATATAGATAACGCCCCAAACGCATTTTGTAGCACTGCCTAGTGAACGTGTTTCCGAAGTGCACGATCGGCTGTCTCGTCGCGATCGTGGCTCAACACAGTGACTCAGAACATCCGTTAGCCGCTGTTCTAAAGAAGACTGATTGCCATAGCCCCAATAGCCAACGACCTCATGCAGCTTGAGTGCACTTAGTGGGATTGCCTGACCCATACACCACTCAACTTTCGACAATGGCACAACCTACTGCACATCAAATTTGGCACTGCTGAGCTGACGATCCTCTAGAAGCAGCCGCACTTGCCACGTGCCAGTTGGTGCATTGGGGGCAAGCGGATACTTGCAGTGAGTATTCCATACAGGTGTGCCAATTTGACGGGTTTCATAGCGATTCTGCTTAATAACCTGTCCGCCCGGAGCAAGCCAATCGCACGTGAGGGGAAGCTTTTTACCCACAGGCGCAGCATTCAGCGTCACGTTATAGAACAACTCCGGACTGCTTTGGCGAGAGAGTGGTGCCCGATCGCCGCAACTGTCCTGCACCAAAGCAACACAGCTTTGTGCTGTTGAAACACGAGCCAGCGCTTGGTTTTGCTGCTGTATAAAAATAGCCACACCTGCGATCGCCACGACTAGGCTAGCGATCGCACCACCGATGAGCCACCGCTGCCGTCGCTGCTGCACAATCAGTGCTTCCTTACGCTGTAGCTGGATCATCGCCTCATCTAACAGGTCGGGTGACAGATTGAGTTCGCGCAAGATGTCTTGCACCTGTCCACGATCGAGTTCGTCTTGCTGCCGTTGAGAAAGCCGTTCCACTTCTCCAACTAGCTTTGTCAACTGTGCTGGCGTTAATCGGTTTTCCATGATCAACCTCTTTTCAGTGAATGCTTTGGTTAAATGAAGAGGGCATCGATCCGCGAATGATAGAGCAGGGCAGAAGGCTGGAAACGGTACCAGACATCTCCGTCATGAGTCTAAACATCATCAGCCTAACATTGAGTCCTAGGACTTTCTGTTTCAAGTGGCGCTGTGGCATGCGGCAGGGAATTTCTGAGTAATCTCTATGCAAATATAGCTGTTTTCCGCCGCCTGCCCACAGAGCTTATTGAATCGCTAGCCTCACGCCAGAGAAGGGGTTGAGGTTCGTTTGAACCCCGCTCTAAGCTCGATCGAGATCAGGAAACTGTTAGTAATGAGCAAGGAGAAATCTCTGTCCCAGGAAGCCATGTACTGATCCCAAAGGCATTTCAAGCAATAGTTTGAAGCTCAAAGTATGAAACGGCAGTCAACGTCCGCCTTGACTCTCAAGGATACCTGGCAAGTAACCACACAACTTTTCACTCATACTTCCCTTTAGAGATTAATAAAGCTAAGATTCTGCTTATGGTTAGTTTCTAACCCAAGTTACAGAATTAGCCAATTAAAATTTTGTGGGGAACCTATGGAAACTTTTGCCTACCTGCACACCGCTTGTGCTTATGAAGATCCCGAAGCAGTGACACTGAATTTGCCGATCGATCAGTCGAACGTAAAGCAGTTGTCTAGTCAAGCAACCTTACTCATGCTGCAACTTCTGATTCCCGCAGCGATTCTGGCGGTTGCCGGACATGCTTCAGCCCTTCAGGTAGGCGATCGTGGTCCTTCTGTAACCACCTTGCAAGACCGCTTGCGATCGACAGGCTATTTCAACCGCAGTTCAACTGGAGTTTATGCCTCGATCACAGCCGATGCCGTCCGACGTTTTCAGGCATCACGTGGGCTGGTGGTTGATGGCATTGCTGGACCTGTAACGCAACGGGCATTAAGAGGACAGTCCTACGCTGCTTCAGGGAATATTCGACCCATCAGTAGTACTACTTATGACGGTGATACGATCCGCCCCATCGCTAACACTGGGGGCTTGCAATGCAGTGGTAGTTCTGTAATCAGTGTGCGTGACCTTCAGCGGCGGCTCAACGATCGCGGTTACTCAGTCGGCATTGATGGCATCTTTGGCAGTGAAACGTGCCGCGCCCTTCGGCAGTTTCAAGCAGCTAACGGCTTAGTCGTAGACGGTATCCCCGGTCCCGCTACACGAACGGCGCTAGGGTTGAGTTCGCCTAATCTACCGGGAGGTGGGAATGGGTCGTCTGCCAGCGTTCGCAAGCGCTATGTGGTTGTCGTACCAGCGAAAAGCAGCGCTACACTATCGCAGGTTCGTACAGTCGTACCTGATGCTGTTTACAGTGCCACCAACTTGGGCAAGTACATTTT
>Ga0163145_1000681_pt1 | contig 12777 bp, 20 predicted proteins | sample OliLakLV9_FD_161683 | JGI IMG/M metagenome (GOLD analysis project Ga0163145, IMG submission 161683) | Freshwater microbial mat bacterial communities from Lake Vanda, McMurdo Dry Valleys, Antarctica - Oligotrophic Lake LV.9 | ecosystem: Environmental > Aquatic > Freshwater > Lake > Microbial mats... | reverse complement strand
AAGAGGATTTACCGCTGCCGCTTGGTCCAATTACAGTCACCAACTGTTTAGTTTCTACAGCCTCCAATAGCTGAGCTTTGAATCGATCTCGCCCAAAAAAGAACTGAGCATCTTCCTCCTGAAAAGCAGACAGACCTCGATCGGGAAGTCAGTGCGATTCGGAATCCGAAATGGGATGGTGATAATCGCGTGTCCATCAGCCACAATACCTGAAATCACTTGACGATGCGTTCCATGACACCGCCACCAAAAGCAGCAGCAACGTTATACCCAATTTTGATCCCGAAGAGTCGGGCATTGGGATGTTTCTCGCTTAAGAAGTCAGCGGCGTGTAAGCCATTTGCATCAACCCTGTAGTCACCTGTCTCAATGTCGATGATGACCATCTTGCCAATATTTTCTTCAACTTCCACTTCTTGACGGATTCTGCTTTCGTACAGTTGCTCTGCACGTTGAGCAACTTCTTCACGGCTTAAAAGGATCGCTTGCATGTGCTGACTCCCGATCTCTATGCTGACTTCTAAAAACCCCCTTATCATACATCATGGTAAACAGGGTGGAGATTTCCACCCTATGAATCTTTGAGCACATTAAATGTCAATTTAGCCGTCTTGTATTGCCGACTCCGCCAAGATTATCACCGTCTGGACTTTGGTATACACCAGCACCACTGAACGTTGTAATCACACTCTCAGTACCATTGATGCCCGAACCTGGTTGACACAGCATACGGCTCACAAGCTGAGTTCCTCTGTAAACCCTGCTGGTTCTGCCTCCACCACCAGGATTTTGACCATCTGGACTGTAGTAAATTCCTGCTTTGTCAAACGCTGTAAAGATCCCGCCTCGGCACACTGTCATTGCCATTACCTTCTGTCCTAGATAGATCCTTGGAGTGTTACCACCACCACCCAAATTTTGACCATTCGGACTGCGGTAGATTCCACCACCACTGAATGCTGTGTAAATTGCTCCGTTGTAACGAGCGATGGCTAAAGCTCGCTGGCTACCGTCATAAACTCGCACCGCATTGCTTCCATCTGCGGGCACAAAGAAGATTTGATTGTTTGATTCAATGCGAAATGAGCCTGCTGCTCGTGTTACATCGACAGTACTCTGTGCTTGAACATTAGATAGACCCACACAAACGCTTGTGATGATTGTTCCGAGAGTGAATCCCACTGCGAGGATTCTTGAGAGTTTGTTTGAACGAAGCTTTACGATATTCATTGTGGTTAAGACTAGCAATTTATTGAAAGGTTTATGACGGTATTTGCACCCAACAGATAGCCCTTGAGTTGCCGTCTTTACCAACAACCTAAGCAGGCTAACGTTCGCAATCACCGGACACAGATAACTTTTGCTAGAAACAGGATACTTCAAAGTTCCGGTGCATTGCGGTTGTTAGGTCGCTTGGCAAATGCTTTTTACTCTGCTTCCATCCAACCCCTGACTGCTTCAATACCGATTCCCAATGGAGCAAATAGAACTTTGGCTGTCTCCAGCCCTGCCTCCTTTAGAGCATTTCGCAAACGAACTTTAAAGGTAGGGTTCCGTTTGATCTCTTGCTGAATGGCAACCTCAAGATTTGTTGGGTAAGTTTGTTGAAGATGCGCTAACAACTCTTGGATTTCTACAGCTGCCTCTGCTGGTGATTTTGGAGTTGGGTTAACAACAAAATTTTCAACATTCCCAGCAACACCCGTTACAGGTGCATAAAAGTTCTGAACATTTTTAGAAGAATTTGACATGAAGTTTGGTTCTCGTAAAGGATAAAAAAAGCTAATCTTCCAAATGAAGCCTAACCTCTCCGCTTGATTTCAACTCATCTGCAACGTCTGAAGGAAGATGCTTAAACCTACTGATTTCAGTTTTAACTAGCTTCCTAAAAGTCTTTCCCTGTCGCTGCACGTACGTTTCAATGTCTACCAAAAATCCACTACCTTCAAGCTTGATGATTAAATAGCTCCCCAGAGTTGTAGCTCTGTCAACTTCAACCTGCTTGTTGATCTGCTGAATATCTCTTTCAACTAGATCAAAGTCAAAAACTCCATTGCTGATACATTTCAGTTGAGTTGCATCTGCAGACTCTTGAATTGTTTCTATATCCTGAAGTGCTTCTTCGATAGCTCCCTCAACTTTCAAGGCAGCATTCTTTGCAGTCTTGAACAATCTACCAAATTTAGCCCCTAAATCTTCCTTATCTTGATTGAACATAAAAACCTCGCTATGTTGGACGTTGCATCAATTTAAGTTTTTTGTCAGTACGTGCGTTTAGCTGTTCTTTCACTTTATCAGGAAGATCATATTCAGAAACCTCCTCTTCTTCGACTTTAGATCGAGTCATATTAGTATGAACATTTCGGACGAAAACCTCAACCCTCTTATAATAGCGAGTGCCTTTTTCTATAAGAAACACAAAAGCATCAGAAGTTACTTCAATAGCTGTATTGATAGCATCAAGTATGTACCCCAATACTTGTTCAGCCCATTGTTTAATTTCGTCCCAAAAAGTAATCAGCAACTCACCGAGAACTGCTCCAGCAACAACTGCCACAATTTGCCACACAATAAAAACCATGAGTTAATTCTCTCCTAAGAACTGTGTACTATTATCCATGTCTTGCAATTCTTTGCTTCCATTAGGTGAAACAGGTAAATCTCGCTTTCCGCTAATTCGGTAGGATTTTACCTCTTCTTCAAAAATTTGCTCGTCAATACGGGAAACCTTCCCAACCAATAGCTTGAGACCAAGTTTGATTGCAACATTCCTAATATCTCCTCCACACAAACCATCGCTTAACTCTGCTGCTCTCTGATAGGTAATGTTTTTTGGGATTTTCTCCGATAAATGTAGTTCCCATAAACGAATTCTCATTATCAAATCTGGTGCAGTAAACTCTATATGAAATAAGATTCTTCTTAGAAATGCAGGGTCGTAAACTTCAAAACGGTTTGTCGCAAAAATTATAATCCCATCGAACTTGTTTAAAAGCGTTAGCAAGGTACCTTTTGCTGAATTTACTCCGTGGTCAGCAGCCTGCGAAAGCTTGGCAATTCTTTGACTCAGAATCGTATCAGCCTCATCGAAGAAAAGAATGCTATGCGTTTCTTGTGCTAACTCGAAAACATTTGAGAGATTCTTCGATGTTCCTCCTACATACTCTGACTCAAGATCACCATAATTAACTCTGACAACATTCATACTTAGCTTGTGAGCGATAGCTTCAGCGGTGATACTCTTACCAGTTCCCGGCAATCCATAGAAATTGATACCTAGCCCACTACCAAGCTTTAAGAATCGATTGAACTCCCATTCATTCAACAATTTTTCACGATTCATTGCATAAGCCACAATCTCTTCAATTTGATCCAAAGTAGTAAGCGGTAATGCCACTTCATCTAATGTCCATTTTGGCTCTTCAACAAGGTTTCTATCCTCATCTGAGGATTTATTCTCTTTGTTGCTCTTTACGATGGAATATTTCATGGGTTACTGCGTCCTAGTTTCTAAAGATTAAAGATTTGGATTTTGGGGTCTAGAAGTAAAGTTTCCTTCAACATTTCCTGCAACTCCACTCACAGGAGAGTAAAAGTTTTGCTGTGAGAAATTAATAAGCTGATCAGATTTGGTTGCTCTTTTCATCCAAGTCTCTAATGCTCTTTCATAGTCGGAAGGAGTGATCTTCCCGTTCCTTAAAAGCAATCCTAGTACGTCATTTCGATAATCTTCAAAATCTAAATCATTTAGTATCACGAAAATAAGATGCTCTTTGTATAAAAAGGGAGGTATATCTACAATCAAAGAGATTGCTCTTTCAAGCCAATAAAGCATTTTTTGCCGATTCTTCTCTTTGGCTTCAAGCATAGCCAAATTGATCACTGGGTATGGATTAAACTGGCATATGTTGGATGCTGTCTGATGACACTGTTTACTATTTTCGTACTCTCCAAGATGATAAAAGGATGCTCCCTTGTCATTCAGACAGATGCTCCATCTAAAGTGGAATATGTCATCTTGAAGTTTTTTCTCTATGGCCAATTGAGTTGCTATCTGATATTGGTTGCTGGCATTTTCATAATGGACTATTGCTTCGTTATAAAATCCTTGCCTAAAATAGACAGAAGCCATAGCATGGCAGATATCTCCAACTGTCGCGTACTCGCCTGAACCGAGACCGCTAATTTGTAGAGCTTGTTGAAGGAAGACATAAGTATTATTGAAATCCTGGCTAATTTGATAACACCAAGCTAGCCGAAAATATGTAACTGGGCTTTGTGGCTTCTGACCTAAAGCGTTTAATGTATTTAGAAATTCAGAAGATAGAGCAATGGATTGATTGAAATCACCTCTATGGGCATAGACCTCTGCAAGCGTGTCTGTGAAGAATGCTCTTTCTAGTGAATTCCCTGCGAGTGCAACGGCTTTGTTTGAAAACTCAAGTGCTTGTTCAAGCTGATACTTATGAATCGCATAGATCCAAGCGAGAAAATTATAAGTTGGAGCATGTGAAGGGTTTTTCTTCAGAATTTCAAAAAGAAATTGAACTGCTTGATTGTGATTTCCTTGTTGAGCAGATTTATTTGCTGAATCAAACAGGATTTGCACTTCAGACTGGACAGAAGTAATGTGAGAGTCATTTCCCTCGTCTGATCCTTTGAACAGTGACCAAATTCCTGCCGCAACAACAGCAACCCCGGCAAGTGCAAAAGCACCTCCCCAAATCGATATCGTTAGCGTCATCAGATTGAACTGTCATCGTTTTCAAACCTTTGGGTAAAGAAATTTTGGTTGTCATTCCAATCCTCTCGATCCATTCCTATGTTCCAATGCTTAGACTCTCACAGATAACTTCCATGCACCCTCCTGCCGACAACATAAAGCGGGCTAACGGCTTGCTTGAGCGGCTGCAAACAACCTTTCAATACATTTAAGATTTTTCGGCAGTCCGCTCCAAGCGAATTGTTATACAGCGGCTCGACTAAAGTTTGCAATTCCACTCCTGACCAGCATTCCAAAGGTTTAGAATTTCAGTTTTGTACACACTATACCAATGTGGGTTCTTGCGTGATGCAACCACTACACATGGCAAATCTTTAGTAGTTTTGTAAGAATAATATTCAATATAGATAGAACCATCACCCAACTCTATGTTGGATGCAAAGCAACCAAAGGGAATTGGAAAGTCAATCGTTCTAATTTCAACTTGATCTGGTGCTTTTGAATGCAAACTGCAAACAAGCAACAGAGTATCTGATATTTTATCGCTGAGACGCTGATTGGATATAGGTCGATATATTCTTTGTGGTATCAATTTAGCTGCTTCACCATTGGGGTCAACAAGAAGAATTTTGATTCTCTGACCGTCTTTTAATTTCTGCTCTAACTGAGAATAGAATGTTGCTATGGTGCGATTCAAGGATATACCAACGATATACAGCTCTTTCGAGTTAGATATAGCAGCATCTCGCAAATCAGGTGGCAGCTCATCGTAGAGAAGATTACTTGTTCCGGTGAGTTTGTCATTTATGCTATTCAAGCGATCTCGAATTCCAAGACTATAAGCTGCCAGCAATCCCAATAAAGCTAGCGTAACCGATTCAACAAGAGTTCTGGAAGCTAAGCCTAGCCCATTAAGGATAGCTAGCGTGAGTGCTGCGAATGCGAAGAGATAAAGATCAATACTTTCACCTTTATGTATATCCGAAATAATGCGTCTAATTACTTCCATTTCGACTCAATTCACTATGCTCACACATGGCACGAAAATACAGACTTTGGGAACCTTCCAGCATCTTAAAGAACTTCCCCCTACCGACCAGTCAAGCTGTATAACGTCTCAAATCAGCGGCGGCAGATGACTTTGAACTCGACACTAGCAGCCTTCAACTGTCCGCTGCATTTGAATTGTTATGCAGCACTACAAGTTGCCGATTAATTTGTCATACTCTGCGTGCGTCCCCATCCAGAACCAAGAAATACCGTTTTCCACTTCAACACCCAAAGCTCGGCTCGATAGCTTAACCCTGCTCGAACTGACCAATACTTTTTTCCCAGTTTTTTGAAATGTAACGACGGGTGAGATGGATCAACTTTGAGTAATTCGTAGCATTCATCTGCGGTTCGCTGAACATTCTTAGGCAGAGCGTTATAGCATTGCCAAAATCGTCGGGTTGCATAATGCATTAGATCTCTTGGCAATGCCCCGCTTCAAACTCAGTGATTGCCTCCTGAGCAAACGCCTCTAATTTACCGTCTTCAATATCCTGTTCTATCTGTTCATCCCAACGTTCGTGGTCTAAATCAAGAAACCACAGCCTTAATTTTTCAAACTCATTTGATGGCAGTGAAAGAATTGCCGATTCGAGCTGCTCAAGGTTTGACATAACCAGTTTTGCCTCTCTACCCTTGGAAAAATTATAGCTTTGATAGAAAGGAAAGATAATAACTCTGCATTTTGAGCCATTAAGCCTGTTGCTAGAGCGGTTGCTAGCGCAGGTCTCTAAGCGTAACAGTGGAGTGGAACATTCTGAAATGGGACAGCACTAAACAACACCATCGCCACCACAAGTCCAGCAATTTACCTCACCAGTTCCGCTACACGTCCAACATGATTCAGGTTCACCAGAGCTAGGCCATCTCGTATATCCTTGACCTGAACACAAGTGACATCTCTGTTTTCCAGTGCCCCCACAGCCTGTGCAAACAGAGGTTTCCACTGAACCAAATGTTGGTTCTGGTTGGGCAGCAGAACCAAATCTTTGCTGTACATGAGAATGGGATGCTGTGTCTGACGAGGCATAAGAATCAGAATCACTATCAGCGTAGTCAAAAGTATCATCTAGATCAAAATCATCACTGGCATCTGATACGCTGTCTAGTAATTCTGCGGCTACTTGAGAATGATGATCTAGAGTGGCATGAGCAGCAAGCCAGCCGACTCCTCTACCGACCCACCTTTGAGTTTCTGTATCAGCACCCATTGCACCAGCTACACCTTTTGCAAGGTTTCTAGCTAACCAGCTTTGTCCGAAAGGCATACGGAGACCTCCATTCTTACTGTTCAAACCGCGCTTTGATTAAGCGGCATAACGTTTGAGCTAACCGGCATTTTGCGGCGTGGGGCAATTGGGCGAGAATGAAATGAAGACCAATTGTCCCGCGCCGCAAAATGTCCGGTTGAGCGAATGGTTAGGCATCCCTTTGCGATAGTTGCGGAAAGCCTGCATACAAGGAGGAGTGCTGACCGAACTCGGGTGGGTCGCGAAAGAGCATACCTTTTGGTTCAATGTAGCTGTAAATGCTCCTAGTTGGCTTCTGGTGCCAACCGATATTAAATGCACACAGCTTTGGAAAGAATTGTAGTTGGCTATATGGCAGGTGGTCGTGTATCCAGTAGGCCAGACTTCTCCAGTCGGCACCAACTTCGTACTTGTCCGTGAACCAGGGTATTACTATGCATGCCATAGCTCCCTTATTACCTTCAGAATCTCGTTTGTCCCAAATGTGGCCGGAGAAATTGCTTTCGTTGGAACCGCAGTTATGTTTTTTCTCGTTACCTAACTGGTTAACTGTGGAGGAGCGATAGGCCGATCGGACAGCGACCCGACCAAAGGTGTCCTGTAGTGGTTCAAGTAAGTGCTGGCAAAGTTCTGCACCAACATTAACAGCTAGATCCGTATCATCGGGAAGATTTGGAATGCCGTAGAAATTAGCAATCTCGCTGTACAAAAAGTCTCGCATGAAGAAGCTTTTGGACAATCGAACGCGTCCAAGATTTTCGAGTGCATTTACAGACTGGGGAGAGCGCATGTTGTTTCCTGTGATGCCTAACGTTCCGGCTGAGCGGCTGAAAGTAACTTTTGCATCCCCATCAAGATCTCTCGTCAGTCCGCTCCAACCGGATTGTTAGACCGTAGCCTCGCAACGACAAACTTAGGGCTTCAAAACTTCTTTCGCACCTTCAATGAAGAATTTAGCGACAGGGTGATCAATCAGCTTTTCCAAAGCTGCAAAACTTCCTGCTTTCATTCCCCGAAGAATTCGGGATTTTAGCTCAGGACTTTTCTCAACTTCATCCACAGCTTTCGCGCTCAGAACTCTAGGGCTATCACTGGGATAATCCACTGAAAGTTGATCTAGCAAAATTTTAATATCTTTGGCAGCTTGCGCTAGATCTTGAGAATTATTAGTTTGGGTGTCAATTTTGTCGCCCATTACTTTATCGCCTGCGACATTATCACCGGAGCCATACTGGTTAATATTAGACATAGATTTTTTGCTTTTATCAACGCCGATTCCGAAAGAGCCTGATTGCTTAATAATATCTCCCCTTGCAAAGTTGTAGTTGTTTTCTCCGTTTTGACCACTCATAGTTTTTAGTCCCCCAATAGTCTAGTGAACGCTGATCACACAACTTTGTTAACTCCAGCTCCAAAGACACCGCTTTGATTTATGATGTCACCATCTGCAACATTAAACGTATAGCTCGCTGGTGCATCTCGGTTGTTCATAATCTCCATAAGTTTATCAATGATCTTGTCTATGAATTTTTCACTTTTGGATGAAATTAGTTGTGATCTAGCAGAGTTTGTCTCTATGCTGAGACCATACTTTTTGGTCTTGGTAAGTCGCTCCAAAACCCCCAGGACAACAAGAGTAATCACAATCCCTGTCAACCACTTTAAGATCAACGTATCTGGATTATTCCTAACCAGTTGAATTGCTAGCCCACTGAGAACACTACAGATGATAATAAAACGTAGCTTGAAGAAATAAATTGGTTTAATGCGATATTTTCCAACACTAGTAATGTTGCTAACTTGATAAACTGTAGAACCCACAGTAAGAGTTCTGTTGGTGATAGATAGAGTACTCATTGATTGAATTTTCAGGCTAGTAGAGTTCAACTAATCGAAGCATCCTGATATCTTTTCTGAGTTTACCAATTGACTCTCTGTGAATCACTCAAGTTAACTCTTTCTGAAAAGACTACTTCGCAATGAAATCAGATCAAAATCTTGATTTTGCCCAATTTGAAAACGGGCATTCTCAATTAGCGAGAGATGCATATTGACGTGCGTTATAAGTCGCCCTCCAAACCAAGCATGAATCCTAAAAAATGCATCTAGAATATCGCCACCTACAGGAAATAAGCCAATTGTAAGATCGACTCCAGAAAGGACAACTAGCAAAAACAAGTCCCCAAGCGGAGAATTTACACGCCTAGCTAAGATAAACAGCCAAGATCCTGCAAGGATTGTATATAAATCTCCTGCGATGGGCACTGCCCCAATCACCGCATCTAGACCTATAGGTCCTAATAAACTATCTGACAATTTTCTAAGCTTCTCTATTTCAGTTCGAGAGTCAAGTAACTTTCGTTCATAGAGTTCAATGTCTGATGGAAGTGAATAGGAGCTATTGGTAGTCATGTTTTCGACACTGATCTCTTACAAGGTGATCACTAGAATAGGAATAATACTTGAATTGCAACCGACGAAATACCACTACTGCTAGAACGGGCAAATTGTAAAAGTAAACCGAGGTTGAGATCACTTTACTCATAAATTAGTCTGCCAACCGGAAAAATCACCGTAAATTCACGAGCTTTACTAAAGATTTAAACACTTGGCGATCGCACCTCACTGATAACTTTTCGACTACACCCCAACAAATAACTCAGCGGTATAACGGTGAAGTTGTGCGGCGGCAGATAATCTCGGACTCCCACCACCGACCTCTGTTCCGTCCGCACCAACGCATTGTTGGGCTGCGCTGCTACATGACATTGACTGAGTAGGCACGGATTGCTGTATCCACTGTCGCAATTGTCAAACCATTTTGTAAAGCTTGACAGATAAGCATTCTGTCAAATGGATCACGATGTAATAGTGGCAGTTTAGCCAGTTGAACCACACTAATTTCATCAAGGGCAAGACTGGCGATTTGATGTAGATCGCGCTGTTTGGGTAAATACGTTTCGGGATGCTCCGGCAGAGGTAGCTTGCCCAACTGGTACTTGACAATTGCTTCCCAGACTGAGATTGCGCTCAGATAAACCTCATTGTCTGGATCACGAATTGCATCCCGAACATCTGTTGACAACTGGGTATCGCCACTGATGAACCATAGAAAGATGTGGGTATCTAGCAGAATCCTCATTTGCCCTCGAATGCGCTGAGAAGGTCTTCCGGCAAAGGAGCATCGAAATCATCTGGAACAATAAACTCACCTGCACACAAACCAAATGGGCGCAATTGCTTACTACTGGCAATAGGTCTAAGTTCGGCAATAGGTTTGTCAGATCTAACAATGACAAGAGTTTCGCCTGCCTCTACCTGATCAAGGTACTTCAAGGGATCACGTTGAATTTCATCAATAGTTACATTCAGCATCAGCCTACCTCGGTGCAAATTTAATGAGCAAACAAGTCTCCAAAACCTATAAACAGTTCAAAGGCTCTCTAGGTAAAGAGTCTTGATTTGAAAAGCAACTTTTCTAGCTTGGGTTAGTGGAATGGGATAGCCAACTGTGTTGTACCCTCTATTGGGAACGCTTCTCTTCTGAAGAGTTTTCTGTAACTCCCAAACTAGCGCTCTCAGCTTTCCTGGTTTGAAAACAAGAATTTCTTGCTCTGGTATCAGGACGATCCAGTAATCCGCCTGAGAACTCCACCCCCACCCTGGAATCATCTCTTTGTCGTTCGAGATAGTTTCAAAGAAGAGATTGCCTGTCCGTTTAGCCGCAAGGTCAAACTTATACTCAATAGTGATGACTGATCCATCTGACCGAGTGGCAATTCTGTCTATCCCTGCTTGCTGATACTTCATCTCCCCAGAGACATCAAGTACTTTGTAGACAGGATGTAACCATTGGTCTAAGAAGGTTTCTCCTTCTTGTCCAACTTTGCGCTGAGTTTCAAAATCGTATGGTTTAGTTTGCATAGATTTGAGGGATATAGAGTTGGACACCATCATTACCTTCTCGCCGGATTGGAATGCCAGCCCATCGTGACACCCAATTCACCAATGCCCGCAAAGAACTCGCTCTGCGAGGGTTGGTGGTTCCTCCACAATCACCGAAACTCACCAGAGAAATCACCTCTTGAATTAATTCTTTAGTGAGCTCTTGATCGTCACGAGTTGTTTTCTCAATAATCATTTGAATCGGGTAGAACCCTAGCAATGCTTCTGCAAGAAGACGTTCACGAGTTTCCTGATCATCGCTCTGGGCAATTCTTTTACCTCGATCTGTTAAGACGTAAATGCTTGAAGACTTATTCTCGGCTGAACCTCGACTGGCAAGATCAATCTCCATCACAGGTCGTCCAAGATAATCTCCTCTCCTAGCCAAATCTTTTTCTTTTTTGGCACCACTACCAAAAGCAACACCGAAAGATTTAGATGTGTTGGTTCCACCATGAATTAGCTCAACAGTCTTAATGTACTTCTGTGGATCACCGATTTGAGGGATGTAAATGGGCTGTTGCTCGCCTCTACGCAGATCTTGATCTAGAGCAGTTTTCCAATCAATTAAGTGAGAGATCTGTTGAAACTCATAAAACCTGATTTCTTTTCTCGGAACGTCAACAGCATAGGTAAGCTGGAAAGTTCTTCCCCTGAGTTCATAAACTAATCCCGAAACACCAGGCTTGACACCACAACAAGCCCCTTCAACTTCGCCAGTCTGCTTGAGAACTTCTAGAACAGGCGCAAGTTCCTGCTCTACTGCCAGATCACAGAATGTACTTCTGTCAGAAAGTATCGTCTTAATTTGAGAATCAAAATACGTAAACTTGAACACTTCAATTAACTCCTCATGCTGCAATAACTAGACCTGAATCTCAGAAGGAACAAACAAAACTTTATCTGCATCACCAATCAGTGGTAATGAAAGGTAATGCGTGAAGCGAGGCGATACAAATGCCACAACCCGCCTTTTATGAAACGTCAGATAGATACAATCTATTCCACCCAAAAGCCTCTCCCAGGATTCGGTTAGCTGATCACGAAACTCAGTGAGAGGAATCTCTTCACTGTTCTGAATACTAGGCTCTCCCTCTTCTGAATTGAGAACATCAATATCTTGAAGTGGAAGCAAAAAGGCTGCAACTTCACCATAGTGAGTACATACAATCCGCAAGTTACCCGACTGAACTTGCCGCCTAAGTTTTGGCAGCTTGACTCTTAATTCGGACATCGGGATTTGCTTAAAACTTTTGTTCATGTTTACTTGCCCTTCCCTACACCTCATAATGGCAAATCATTTTAAAACTGTCAATAGCGTCTTACGTTTTTTACATTTTAAGCCTAAACCAGAGAATCAGCAAGGGTCGTAGGGTATCCTGCTTTGCGTAGAATAGGTGGTTTGCGCTAGATGGGTGCTGCGTGCCAACCGAGAATACTCAGGTTGCTGCCCTCACCGATAACCTAAGCAGCCCAACGGTGCGGTTGAGCGGCTACCAATGCTCTTCGCCACCACGCCAACCAACTTTGCTAGTCCGCTCCAACCGGGTTGTTAGGCTGCTGGCGCTGAGCGATCTGAAGCAATAACCGCAATGCTTCATTTACAGATGCATCGGTTGGAAAAGCCTTGGCAATATCGGGATCTAAAAGAACTAAATTTGTTCCAGCTCGATATCGTTCAACATACTTGCCTCTAACACCTCCCGCCATCTTAGAGAAGTCATACTCAGAGCGCAGTTCATCTTCTAACTCATCAACTTCCTTCTTCATAAAACCTCCTTTCTTGGCGAGTGGCTCTTCGAGCACTGA
>Ga0163145_1000680_pt1 | contig 12781 bp, 9 predicted proteins | sample OliLakLV9_FD_161683 | JGI IMG/M metagenome (GOLD analysis project Ga0163145, IMG submission 161683) | Freshwater microbial mat bacterial communities from Lake Vanda, McMurdo Dry Valleys, Antarctica - Oligotrophic Lake LV.9 | ecosystem: Environmental > Aquatic > Freshwater > Lake > Microbial mats ... | reverse complement strand
TTTGGTGGGCCGAAGGCAAACGCTGGGTGAAGCTACGCCTTTCCACAAAGGCAATCAAAACCTTAGATCAAAAGGGTTTGGCAGCTATGGCTAAAGAAGCTGGGCTTAACCTGAATAAGTTTTAATCCATTTCTTGCTCCAAGCTTTCTTAGGGTGCGTTACAGCTTAAGCAGTGACGCACCTAATGCTATTAACATACTATAGCAATTTTGTCAAGGGCGATCGCGCTGTTCTAAGTTAATCAATTTGTAGGTTGGGTTGAGTGAAGCGAAACCCAACTATCTGAGACTAACAAGTTGGGTTTCGTTCCTCAACCCAACCTACAACTAGCAGGGTCTATTTTAAGCAAATATACCGCAGCCTATCTCCCCTCTTGGGTGAACTAGGCTGCGGCTTATCTTTCTGGAGAGTGATCGGTTTATTGAATCCCGTGGGTACTATAAGTTTAGCCCCTAACCCACTGAGATTGATAAATTTTTGTTAAAGATATGCGGAATGCGATCGGATGGAAGTGTAGTTGCCCACGTGGGATACCCTTCCCCCTGGGAAAGACAACAACTCTCCCCTGTACAGATATACCGAGCAATTCTCCGCTTCTCCGTCAAATTACATACAAACTTTAAGTTTCCTTTGTGTTCGGCGAGAGCGTATTTTCTCGGTTGATGCTCAAATTTAGAGTTGTTAGCACAGAGGTAAGTCACAAAATTTATGAATTTTTTATGAAGTCTAAATAGAGATTTTGAATCTCTGTGCTTTTATACTCTTCTGTCCATCCTCTGTTTTTGAACCCGATCGAAATCAGACTTTCTCAATCCAGGAAAGCAGCTATGTTAAATCGCAAACAAACCAAGGCCATCCAGAAATTTATCTACAGTGTATTCAAACAGTTTTGGCAACTTTCGAGAAATGCCAGTAGGAAACTGAGCCGCTGGCTGGCGCGTAACTTGCTGAAAAACGATCGCAGGCAGAGGCGTCTTGGTGCTGCTAGAGCCGGGTTTGTTATGCCAACGGTGATCATGTTGCTGTTGGTCTTAACTTTAGTGGTTGGGGCAATTCTGTTTCGCACGGGAAGCCGGACAAATCAGGTGATGAGTCAGCGCGATGCCCAGATTATCTACAATGCGGCTACGCCAGCCATTGACCGAGCCAAGGCTAAGCTGGAATACCTGTTTACAAAAGAAACTCGCCTCCCTGCTGGCGTCCCCTCAGAATCAGTCCTGACGAGCATCTTGATCAACGATGGTCAAAATGGGGTACCTGCGGTGGGGAGTAACCCCTACAAGCTTCCCGATGAAACACCAATTGATATAAACCCAGGGATAAACCCACCGGGAAATGACATAGCCTGGACTTTCCAGGTGCCTGATAATGATGGGAATCCAGCCACGAATCAAACCGTTGCCTACTCGATTATCTTTAAGGCGCAAATACCAGATCCCGCCGCTCCTAATAATTCAGTCATAGATGCTCGAACATACTCAGGCTTAACCACTAAACAAAAAGCCAATCAGCTGATTGTCCGCAATGGCCCAATTAGTACGACAGGAGCTATTAGCACTGACTGTGCAGTAAGACTGAAAGCAGCACCAGAAGCTGGTTGGGATTTAGTCAGTCAAGCGTCTTTACGGAAGACTTTTCAGGTAACCGCAGTTGTTGTCTCCAACAAACCATCCAACCGAACTATTAGCACGCTGGAGTTTCAACAAGATAGAGAGTTGGCTAGAGGAAATAAATGGGGAGCTTGGTTCCGCTATGACCTGGAAATTTTTCCAGGCCCAGAATTCAAATGGAACGGAGCAATGCACACTGAGGGCAGTCTGATCGTCGGGGGTAGTAGCGTCAAAAGCTATTTAATTAGTTCAAAAGATTCTTGTCTGTATAACCCGTCCAGTAACTCGGTAGTTTCTGTTACTAGAATCGTCAATGACCCTGTACGACCTAACTTCTACGGTCAAGTTGTAAGTGGTAGAGTTTACAACAATGACGTGGGTGGTAGCTCAGCGTTTCACATATATGGCACGCTACCTATTTCTAGCGGCGGTTCAACGGAAGTTAATTCAGATAACGACTCAACAACAACCAGTAGCCCTTCTTTGGTTGCCCTCGATCCGGTAGCTCTCTTTACTAGAGATTTAAATCAATCCAACGATTCAAGCGATCGCAGCAATTTCACGAAAAGCACTACTACCTGGAAAAATCCCCCTGGACAAATTAACAACAAGCGGATTGGCGCAGAAGCGCAGACAGCACCTTTCGTTGATGATACCTACCGGGCGGATGACCGCTTAGGGCCTAAACCAAAATACCAAACAACCCCAACACCAGTCACTCTTGATGCGACGCTGAAGAATGGAACTGCTATTGCCAGTACCAGTCTGAGTGCTGATATTAAGGAACAGCTAACCCAACTAGAACCAGATCCGGGTGACGAAGATTTTAAAACTCTCGGCTTAGATGGTTACTGGGAACGGCGAGCTAGAGCGCAAGGATTGCGAGTTATTGTGGGGCAAAGGCTGGAATTGGGCAATACTTATGGGTGGGGTGGGACGACCGACCCGCTTTACCCGCCTACTGGTAACCCTGTTACCCATGAAGCTCAGCAGCGGCGTACTCTGAGAGATAATTTAGCAGCGGTTCAGGCGACAGCGATTTACCACCGAACCCAAAGTAATGGTTACTTCCCGGTGGCATTTCTGGCAACCACAGCTCATCCGGGGACTGCCACAACCATTCAGAACAGTACAAAGTTTAATAGTGTTTTTCCCACAGCCTCAACTACCTTCATTAGCAACTTCTTCACCGGCGACGGAACCAACGGGTGGGAATATGAAGTAGTACCAGGAGCAGGAGAGTCTGAGAGCGACTTTATATCCAGGATCTCCGGTGGTCAGCCTTTAAGATTAGCACTGCAAAATCTTGCTAATTTTGCTGGCGACTATACCAATGCCAATGATTCTGGTGCTTTTCCACCCAGTCAACAAACGTCAGGTAACAGAGTTTATCCCCATCCTTATTTGACTATGTGGGGAAACTTTTCTAACCTAAAACGAGCCCTTTCCCTTCTGGACGCTGGTACACCTTACCTAAATCTCAGCATTGCAGATAAATCCTATATCCACACAGCTGCTGGCACTGTGGGTATGTTGGCTTACAACATTAACCAGATTCTGTCATACAGCATCACCCCCGCAGAAGCCCAAAGTTTGGGTGATGCGCTGGGAAGTCTTACCGGATTGCCTGCTAATCCAAAACCCGATGACTATATTGCCAAACTGATCGATGCGACACAGCAGAAACGGGCACGCCTCCTCCACTTGCGGGCGCAAATTCAACGCGATCGCCTGTTAGGTTTTGCCCCAGTAACAACGGCAGCACTGGCAAGCGCAGGCTCAACCGAGGCAAATTACAAATATGAAGTGAAATATCACACCTCGATTATCCCACCTGCAACCACACAGCCGTCCGGTACGGAAGCAGCCTATACTTTTGCAGGCAACACCTATGACTATAGCGATCCCACCAAGAAATTTATTTACCTCGGTTGCGACTATACACCAGGAGCAAATGGGAATAACTACTTTGGTTTAAGTGCGCCCACAGACCCAGCTTCGGAAAAACGGTTTATCCATTTAGCCGTAAGCCTCTGCTCCGCAAAGCCAACTGCTTTCATCGGCACACTAGCGCCCAAGTACCCCTCGCTTTATTACCTTTTCCCCACAGTCACCCACAACGATCGCAATAGCCCTGACACTGCTACTGACACAAGCGAACCCTACATCACGCCACCCATTACAGCCCCTCCTTCAGCAAACTTTCAACCAGTTGCTATTGAAAATGCAGGCATCGCCTCACAGATTATGCTTCGGCCCAAAACAGCAACTTCAGGTTGCAACGACACAGGTTGGTGTCTCCCAATCAACGGGGCAGCGAGCATTACAGGAGACACGGCTTTCCAAATAACCGATCCAAACGGCAGCGTTCAATTTGTTCCATTCCTCGACAAAGGTATCTTCGACGGTCGGGAAATGATGTCTCTGCGGGTTCTGGATATTGATTTAAACCGACTGCGGCAGGTTACCATTGGCACTGATACCTGGTTCCCAGCTAGCGGCATTGTATACGCCTTCCGAGAAGATGCAGTGCGGGAAGATGCGATCTCCAGACCTGGTAACACGCCTTACACAGACGCCACAAATGCCAATCACTCCAGAACGAATGCCAGGGATACCACCACCCCCATAGATCCACAACTAGCCGTTAACGGCATATCTCCCAAACCCGTAGATTTCTACCCAGACCCAGACCGTCGTCCTTATGGCTTCCGGTTAAGAAATGGGCGCGACCTTAGACGAAATCCAACTCTGCAAGTTGGTTTGACATTTGTTTCCGATAACCCTGTTTATATCCAAGGAGACTTTAACTTACATAGCAACAATGGAACTAGCAACAACATACAGGAGTTTGACACCCTGCTTGGTGATAGCTTTAACGAGGGAGACTTCTACAATCGACCTTTCAACCAGTTAAACGAGAATTTTGCTAGCGCCGCAGGTGATTATTGGCGACCCGCCGAGATTCTTGCCGATGCAATCACTCTACTTTCACAAGCTTTCCCTGACGGCAGTATGGAAGACGGCATCAGAAATAGTGCTTTGAGCAGTAACAATTCTTCTTACCGAAGCCTGAACGCTCCCAATAGCAATAAAGCGTGGCTGCGGGAAGATGGTTCAAATGCTTCCGCGTCGGCAGCCAGTCCTATTAAGATCTCCCGCAATGGCAACCCATTCGATTGCAGCACCGCTGCCTGTCCGGAATACACTGTTGGTTACGATACATTCAGCACGAACAAATACAGCCGTCTGCCCGCCCCTACCGCTAGCGGCACCCAAGTAAACGCCATTCTGGTCAGCGGCATTATACCTTCACAGCCATTCCAGTCTTATGGAGGCTTTCACAACTTCCCCCGGTTCCTCGAACATTGGAATAACTCTGTTCCCCTGAGAATTTCCGGGTCTTTTATGCAGCTAAACTTCAGCACCTACGCCACAGGTCTGTTTTATCAACAGTCTTGGGAGCCAAATGAAAACCCACCTACTGGCACTACCAACAACATTTACTTTTACTCGGCACCTAAGCGCATCTGGGGCTACGACGTAGGGCTACAGTATGCACCACCTGGGGCGTTATCAAAACGTTTTGTCACCTCTGGAGCCCCCCGCAGTGAATTTTACGAGGAGCTACCGGCAAATGACCCCTATGTTTGTCAGCTACGCAAAGCTATACCCGTTGCATCGGGAGGTGAAAGCGTACAACAACTGACAAGCGAAGGTTGCTCATAATTTGGGTAGTAAGTCCCAACAAAATTAAAAAGGCAGGTTTAGATGTTAGTACCTTCAACTAATTCAAAGCATCTCAATACCCAGAAAGTCCCGTTAGCGAAAGCCTTGCTTTCTAAGCGCAATAGCTCCCAGCAAGGATTCACGCTACTGGAATCTTTGATGGCAATCATGGTGATTACTGTGGTCATCGCCGCCCTTACACCCCCAATTTTTATATCGGTAGCCACCAGAGTCCAAAACCGTAAGGCTGAGCAAGCAATACAGTTGGCTCAGGGTGAAATTGACCAGGTAAGACGCCTGGTAGAGCGGGGAAATTACACAACCAATGAATTGAATAGTGTAGCGCCTGTAGCTGCAGGTGGAATGACTTGCCTCACTAATGTGAGCGCTCCTGCTTCCGCTGAGGAAATTATCGATCTCAACAACGATAATATCCATAAGTTTCGGGTGCAAACTTTTCGCACCGAGGGAAGTTCAGATCCTAACACCGGCTACCCTGTTGCTTTTAACCTCGGTGTGAGGGTCTATGCCTGGTTCCCGGATGGGCCGACTCTAGAAACACAACCCGCTTCCTTGAAATTCACCTCAGCAGTCGGCAGTCAGCGCACGCGCCCCCTAGCAGTTCTGTATACCAAAGTAGTCCGCAGCGATACTCCGAATTCTCTGAATTATTACTCTAATGCTGTAGGAACCCCTTGTCCGTAGTTGGTCATACTTGGTGATTTAAATAGGACTTAAATACTATGGCTGCAAAAGTTTTTCAATATCTAATAAAGCGGTTCCCAGTCTCTTTTGGGAAGCGCAAACCCACTGGGTTTACTTTAATTGAAATTTTGGTATCCGTAATTATTGTGGGATTCATTTTCTCAGCGCTGATGTCCTTTGTGGTAGAGCTGGTACAATCTGAACGGCGAGAATATGCCCGCTCTGAAACTGAACGGGAAATGCAGATGGCGCTGGATTACATGGTTTCCGACTTGAGAGAGGCAGTTTTTGTCTACGACACCATAGAAGGAAACAGAAATGTCTTAGGTAATGGTTACCAGCCCCTAAAAAACTTTATCCCAAATTTTGATGCGTCACTGAAGCCAATCTTAGCTTTCTGGAAAACCGATCGGCTTACTGATACGGATATTACCTCCCTCGGTACTTGCAATGCTGGTTCGGCTGCCCAACAGCAAGAGTGTAAGGATCTGCTGATCAAGCGCCGTACTTTAACTCTGGTAGTCTATTTACAGACAAAAAACCCAACTAACGACCCGAAGTGGAAGGGTAAATCGCGCCTAATGCGATATGAGCTAAAGAAATATAGCAATTTTGCTAACCTAACCCGTTCAACTGGTTATGTAGATCCTTTAGAACAGAGCAGTTTCCTGACATGGCCTTATAACTCTACCTCTCTTCCTCCGACACCACCTGTACCGACTGGAGGCGCACCAGTTTTAGTTGATTTTGTGGATGCTCCTGATAATATTAGCACGCCGAGTATTCCTTTCAGTATTCCTCCTTGTACCGCTGGCTATAACCGCATCCCTACCGACCAAACCAACAACAATAGCTTTTTTACTTGTGTCAAGACGATTGATACCACAAGTACATCGATAATCCCAGCTAACCAAGACGTCGTAATTTACCTCCGGGGCAACCCAACAGGCAAGGCAGGGATTAAAGTAGCGCCTCTTATCACTGTAAAAACTCAAGCTGTTACTCGTGGGGTGGTTGACAAACAACCTCAATAATCGCTCTTTAAATTCATTGATGCCCAGACCTGGAAAAACGATATGAAAATCAAGCCCCTCTCAAGACACCCAAACGCTGGTTTTACGTTAATTGAAATGTTAGTGATTGTGGTGTTAATCACTATCATAGCGGCGATCGCTGCTCCCAGTTGGCTCCAGTTTCTAACTAGACAGCGACTGAATATTGCACAGTCTGAAGCGATAACGGCAATGCGGGAAGCCCAAGCCAAAGCCAAACAGCAAAAGAGAACTTGGGAAGTTTGCTTTCGAGACGACGGAACTAAAGTTCTATGGTCTGTGCATCCTGTTCCTGCTAACAGTTGCACTAGCGTGTCTATTGGTGCTTGGAACAGTTTAACTGGAGAAGACGCAGACAAGATTACTATCAATACTGCCACAAGCAGCTTTCCTGGATCGCCTCCTGGATACTATAGTGTGCAGTTTCAAGAAAAAGGCTGGGTTAAGGCGAGCCAAACCGATAACAGTCAAGATATCGGCAAAATCACCTTTACTCCTCGCAACCAACCGACTGGTTCAAAGCGCTGCGTGATGGTTTCTACTTTGCTGGGAGCCTTGCGTGTAGGTACTAATAATGAATGTAACTAAGAATTAGCTAGTATTTAGTAAAAACACGGATAGCAATAATAAATCGAAATCAGTAGAAATACTGAACTGCGAACTAGCATCTGAAGGCCAAACTAGATGGGGTGCGTCTATTGTTTTTATCAAATGGAATACCGTTCTCCCAGGTTCAATCGTGGATATACGCTGGTCGAGATGCTAGTAATCATTGCGCTGATTGGGATAATAAGTGCGATCGCAACACCAAGCTGGCTAGCATTCTTGAACCGAATACGCCTCAACAGCGCACAAGCTCAAGCCTTGAGTGTAATGCGAGAAGCGCAAGTCAATTCCAAAAGGGAAAAACGAGTTTGGGAAGCAAGCTTTCGTAATAGCAATGGCTTGGTGCAATGGTCTACACATCCAGATAGCTTACCTCCTGTGAGTTGGTATTGGCAAAACCTCCTCGGTGAAGATGCCGATAATATTGAAATCGATGTATCCAAAACTACATTACGAAGGCGCGGCGGAGTCTACAACGTACAGTTCCAATATAAAGGTCACGTTAACGGACAATTAGGCCGAATTACCTTCATTACTCGCGGACAAAGCAATTCTACTAACGCTCCCAAGCGCTGCGTTTGGGTATCTACCCTGCTGGGAGTCTTGCGTACAGATGGCGATCGCGGTTGTCAAGGCAGTTAGGGGATTGGGGACTGGGGACTGGGGATTGGGGACTGGGATAAAAAAGAACGATCGAGAATGAATCACTCCCCCACTCTCCCACTCCCCCACTCCCCCACTCTCCTCAGATCTAATCTGCTGTCGCTAAATCCGGCAACTCTTCCTCTAACGCTGGATTAGCAGCTTTCATCGCCGCTTCTGTTTTCTGGCGATCGAACTTCAAAATCAGCACCGCTAACGGAGGCAAACACAGATCCAGCGAATGGTAATGATTGTGGAAGAACCACTCCTCCGTCCACTTACCGCCTAGATTCCCCATATTGCTACCGCCGTACTGACCGGCATCGCTATTGAACAGTTCCTTATAGAATCCCGCTTCTGGCACACCGACGCGGTAATGGCTGTGGGGCTGAGGCGTGAAATTACACACCGTCACTACAAAATTACCTGGATCTTCCTTATCGCGGCGGATAAACGAAACTACACTGTGGCGGTTGTCGTTACAATCAATCCACTCAAACCCTCCCTCACCAAAATCCCAAGTATACAGCGTCGGTTCGTTTTGATACAGGTGGTTGAGGTCTGTCATAAACTTGACCAGCTGTTGATGCTCCTCGTGCTGGAACAAATGCCACTCCAAATCTGCCCAGACATTCCACTCACTCCACTGCCCAAACTCCATACTCATAAATAGAGTCTTCTTGCCGGGGTGAGTATACATATAAGCCAACAAAGTTCGCACGTTGGCGAACTTCTGCCACTTGTCTCCCGGCATCTTCCCAATCAAAGGACTCTTGCCGTGTACCACCTCGTCGTGAGATAGCGCCAGCATATAATTTTCGCTGTGATGATACCAAATACTGAAGGTGAGGTTGTTTTGGTGGAACTGACGGAACCACGGGTCCATGTGGAAATAATCCAACATATCGTGCATCCAGCCCATATTCCACTTCAAGTTAAAGCCCAAGCCGCCCACATAAGTAGGCCAAGACACCATCGGCCAAGAGGTAGACTCTTCAGCAATGGAAAGAATGCCAGGGTAGTAGCTGAAGAGGACGTGATTTGTCTGACGGAGGAAATCAGCCGCTTCAATATGTTCGCAACCGCCATACTGGTTGGCAACCCATTCCCCATCCGGGCGCAAATAGTTGAGGTAGAGCATGGAAGCTACGGCATCTACCCGTATCCCGTCAATGTGGTATTTGTCAAACCAAAACAGGGCGTTTGCTACCAGGAAATTACGCACTTCGTTGCGACCGTAGTTGAACACCAAAGTGCCCCACTGTTTGTGTTCGCCTTTGCGGGGGTCGGCGTGTTCGTATAGGTGGGTGCCATCGAAGAAAGCCAAACCGTGACCGTCTTTGGGGAAGTGACCCGGTACCCAGTCAACAAGTACCCCAATACCTTGTTCGTGGCATTTGTCAACAAAATACATGAAATCTTCGGGCTTGCCGAAGCGAGATGTAGGTGCGTAGTATCCCGTCACCTGATATCCCCAAGAGCCATCAAAAGGATGTTCTGCGATCGGCAATAATTCAATGTGAGTAAATCCGAGTTCCTTAACGTAGGGAATCAGTTTCTCTGCTAACTCGCGGTAGGTGAGGAAGCGAGCCCCCGGTCTTAGTTCTGAGACGATCACTACCGGCGCCGTTTCCCCATTGGGCAACACTGCCGGTTCATCTGAAGAAGCGTGCAACCATGAGCCCAAATGGCATTCGTAGACGGAAACAGGCTGGGTCAGCGGGTCACTGTGACGACGCTTTTCCATCCACTCATCGTCGTTCCAAGTGTATGTATCTAAGTCTACGACAATCGAAGCAGTTTTAGGCCGCGCTTCCTGGTAGAAACCGTAAGGGTCACTTTTTTCGTAAATGTGGCCTGCATAGTTTTTGATTTCATACTTATAGTGGGTTCCAACCTCCAGTCCGGGAATAAACAATTCCCAAATACCTGTTTCCCGTTTTCGCATCTGGTGTTGGCGGCCATCCCACAAGTTAAAATCGCCCAAAAGCGAAACGTTACGAGCATTGGGAGCCCACACGGCAAAATAAACACCCTTGACGCCGTTGACTTCGGTTAGGTGTGCCCCTAACTTCTCGTAAATGCGGTGATGATTTCCTTCGGCGAATAAGTGAATGTCAAAGTCTGTCAGCAGCGGCGACCGGAAAGCATAAGCGTCATTGACGACTCGCTCGTGTTCGCCTTCTTTAATCCGCAGCTGATAGTTTGCTAGTTCCGGGGTATCAATCGTGCATTCAAAAAAGTGAGGATGATGCACTGATTGCATCGGAAATTGTTTCCGTTCCTCTGGTAGCACGACCCATACGGCGTCAGCATTCGGAAGGTAAGTTCGCACTACCCAGACAGTTTTGCCATTTTGCTCAATAGTATGAGGCCCCAGCACTTCAAACGGGTCTTGATGCTGATTCCAAACAATCCGGTCAATCTGCTCAGGGGCAATGGTCATGGACATGAGGCTACCTACCTAACGGGGATTTACTGAGTTGGCTTATACTATCAGGACAGAGTTGCCAAAACACTTTAAATTTATATACATTTTTTCATGTATTTACATCATATGGCTAGTCGATCGCTTAAAATGCTGCCTCGGATGTCGAATTGGGGCTATAGGCCCCAAAAGTCAAAAGTCAAAAGTCAAAAGTCAAAAAGGGCTAGGGGAGGAGTTAGGAGAGCGGAAGAGTGGGAGAGAGAATGACCACTGACCACTGACCACTGACCACTGACCACTGACCACTGACCACTGACCACTGACCACTGACAATTGACAACTGACAATTGACCAATGATTCTCAAAAATGCAAAAATGGGAAAAGCTTCCGGAGCGGATAACTGACGCGGAGCAGGAAAAGTAGATGTTGCACTTCAGTATTTACTTGAGGTCTTGCGTTTTGAGCTTCTCGCAGATTTGCTCTTAACTGGGCGTACTCAGCAGCAGTTATGGGTTTGCCATCAACTGGCGATCGCGCTTCTATAATAATTTCTGTCCGCAACACTTCTTCTGGTATATCCTCTGGTGGTGGTAAAGCTAGCAGAGGAACAGAGGAGCAGAGGAGCAGAGGGGCAGAGGAGCAGAGGAGCAGAGGGGCAATTTTCATCCTTCATCCTTCCGCAGTCCCGGTGGTAGTGGTTCCCCACAGATTTGATGAATTTGCATAATGCGATCGAACACCCAGGGATATTCTCGCCTGTAGTGCGGAATTAGGGCTAAGGGACTAAGCAAAGCACCGGCAGCGATATCTGCTACGCTGAGGTGATTTCCCACCAGATAGGGGTTATCCTGCCAGCGACTTGATAATTCCTCCAGAGCTAGAGCCAGCCGAGCCGCCGCCAGCTTCACCGTCGCTGGATTAATTTTATACTGACTCCGCACCACCTGGATCAGCACCTGACTGGACAAAGAGGGGTCTATTTGCTTGCCCTCACCAGCACGAAAGTCATAGTAGATAAATCTAGTCGCAGTGCCAATACTTTCATCAAGCCAATCTTCAAGCATAGAGGCTTCTGTCTGCTGCCGCCGATCTGGTAAAAAAAGTTCTGGTTCGGGCTGGTAGCTTTCCAGATATTTTAGTATTTGCGTCGAATCTGCGATCGCTTCCGGTTGTCCCTCTTGCTGAGGCAACAGCACCGGCACCGTTGTCAACCCCGTCAGCGGTTTTAGCTTCAGAATATGAAGTCCCGGCGTTAAATTCTGAACTCCATAACTTATTTTTTTATACCCCAGCGCTAACCGTGCTTTGCGACAGTAATGAGACGTACTAAATTGCAGTAAAAGCATTTTTCACTTAAGCGAGTTCATAGTTCATGGTTCATGGCCATGAACCATGAACTATGAACCATAAACAGCCAGCAGATTAAGTCAAGCCGGTTATGAGAATATACAAAGCCAGCTTAGGGCGATTTAGTAGGGGTTGCCGCAGGCGTTTTAGCAGGTGCGGGTGCGGGTGCTGTTGTTGCTTTTGGAGCAGGAGATGCTCCTCCTGCTGGTGCCGGACTGGTGGTGGCAGGCGTGTCGCCGCCGCCTTGGCAGGCTCCCAATGTTACGGCCAAGCCGAGTCCTAGAGCCAAACTAACGATTTTTTTGTTCATACACTCCTCTGTTACTGATTGCGTCACAATTTGTAACTAGATGATAACAATACTTTATTTACTAGGCTAGCGTGCAAATACAACCCAATTTTTTTTGTGAAGCAAAGCTGCTGCCTCTCACATAATACTCCAAAAACTGGAAAAATCGCCTAATAGAGCTATTGTGTCCAAATTTGACAACTTTGTTAGATGGGATATAGTGGCAAGCTTCGATCCCAGCAGCAAGGCCCTTGCCTTCGGCAAGACTTGGGGTACAGCTAGGGATCTGATTTCTAATCGTCATTTTTTGGGATAAAATTGGACATTAGGCAACAAAACGGACAATGCTCAGATCGTTTAAAACCAAACCCC
>Ga0163145_1000679_pt1 | contig 12790 bp, 10 predicted proteins | sample OliLakLV9_FD_161683 | JGI IMG/M metagenome (GOLD analysis project Ga0163145, IMG submission 161683) | Freshwater microbial mat bacterial communities from Lake Vanda, McMurdo Dry Valleys, Antarctica - Oligotrophic Lake LV.9 | ecosystem: Environmental > Aquatic > Freshwater > Lake > Microbial mats... | reverse complement strand
CCCCTGTTTCAAAAAACAGATGCAGCAAATCACCAATTCTATCCCAAAAATTATATATACTTTGATAGCCAAAATTTGCATACGTTAAGTATCTTCTATCTTCTAAATTTTGATTGTATTTTCCAGATGTAGAATTGGTGTCTATAATAAAGGGACGTAGAAATAAAGTATTCCTGTTACATATCTTATATCCTTTGTAACAAAGTCTAATTCATCATAAATTTTGAAATCTGAATGTGGAAAAGAATGAATATTTGTCTTCTTGCGAACTATATCTATCATAAATGCACCAGAATTTTTTTTCCTAAATTCTTTTTGAGCTAAACTTAATAAATTATATTTTTCATACACATTGAATATTTGATTGTTGAACTCCTGGAAGTGATATAAAGGGTTACTCTCCATTTTTTGTTGTTTTGTATTATACAAATCTGTTAGGGTTAGAATTTATTACACTTTCCCCGGATAAATTATTATTCCAAATATTCTCCTTCCAACAACTTCACCACCTCCCGTTCCAGAGAAGGCAAATTATTTACAATAATACCCCAAATAATTTCGCCGGATACACTGTCGTAGGCATGGATAATGTGATTGCGCAAGCTAACAATTTTGCGGGCACTGCTAATTTCGATGTCGGGTACTTGTTGAAGGATACGGTTTGTGGATTCGCCGATGATTTCAAATTCGCGCTCGACGGCTCGTTTGAGCATTTTATTTTGCTGATATTCAAAAAAGTTACGCTGTTCGCCGAGGTATTCTTTTACTGATTCAATAGAAGCTTTGATATCAAGCAGCCACTTCCGAACGCGGTCTTTCATAGATTTTTAGTTTCGTGCGGTTGATTTCTTTAAGGAGTGCTTCATTTTTCAAGTCTTTTTCAATGACTAAATCTACTCGTCGTCCAAAAAGCGATTCCAATTTTTCCTGTAAATCGAAATAATTATCTGCGTATTGCAGCAAATCTATTTTACCAAAAGTGACCAGCAAATCTACATCGCTTTCGTCCCGAAATCGGTCAGTTAGAACGGAGCCAATGGCATAAAGTTGCGCCACATGATGCGATTCGCAGAGTGGAGTTACTTGTAAAAGGTATGGCTGTAAGAATGAATTCATAATTTCTCGCTCAATATAAATTTTTAGACATATTCTACTTCTTTCAAAATGTAAGGACCGATATAAGGGCTTAATCCATTCACCGTGACTACATCCACTTTAGTATCTTTAAATAAATCTTCCAAAAAATAGCAAGTATTTATAAAATTGTCGAATGTTTCTTGTCCTTCTTTAAAGTCAATTAAAATGTCAATATCACTATCGGGCTTTGCTTCGTCTTTGACAAATGACCCAAACAATCCAATCTTGGAAATGCCAAAACGAGTGATTAATGGTTTGGTAGCTTGTAGCTGATTTTTGATAGATTGCTTGGTAAGCATGAATGGTGTTTGTTTTTACATATTTACAAAGATACGAGAATAGAAGTTGCATTGCAAGGTAGCTAACAACTTCTTAAAAGGCTTTAATTACCTTTTTCATTAGCCGCCGCTATCCACACCCTCAAATTCCCCTCCTGCTGCCCCGCTTCCGCAAACGGCACGAGCGTTACTTTTTGTAATATTTTATTCACTTGCAACTGCATGGAATACGCTTGCTTCCAACTCCAATCCGCAGGTAAGGTGGCTTTGGCATCTTGTAATTTGATAGCTGCTTGTTTAACAAATGTAATATTCGACAAATCTGTTACATCCGCATTTAAACTTTGGTCAATCGCTAAAATTTGAGGTCCGCGCTGAAAGGCGACAGCATTGGGGTAAGAGCGACCACCCAGCAGGATTTGTATGGGGATGCCAAACGAAATGTTTACCACATCGTTAGCTTTCCAGACTTTCTCGATTTTGAGCAATTGTCCGGGTGTGCCTTTGTAAGTGGTGCCATTTGTTTTTAAAACATAATTGGTTGACCATGCGGGTACGCGAAAGTTTAGCGCAAATTTTTTGGCGGCGGAAGGCATAATTTTATAAGTCGCTTTTCCTTCATGCGGAAACGTGGTATTGGCTTGAATCGTGAGTACGACTTTAGATTTATCGCTGGCAATAATTGTGTCTTTTACCGTGCCGGATTCGTACATTAAAATAGAAAAAACATTGTTAATTTTACCCCATATCAAATTGGGAATCAGCGCAATACCGCGCGGAATACTTGACAAACAGCAAGAAAAACCTTGGTCGCACTTATATGGTTTGGCGTTTTGAAAGGCGGTGTAATAACTCACGCAACCCGTCAACGGATTTTCAGCAGCAATGAGGTGATTGTAAACGGATTTTTCGAGTTCTTCCACGTATTTCGGGTCGCCTTGAATGGACAACAATTCGAGATTAAATTGAATCCAAGTGGTCGTGACGCAGCCTTCGCCCATCTTCGCCTCGGTATCCGCGGGCAGGATGCCGTCTTCCTGAAAACGTTCGTGCGAACTCGCCGTGCCGGTGATGTACAAGCGATTTTTAACAACGTCATTCCAAGCTATTTCTAATGGTTTGAGGTATTTTTCCTCGCCGGTGAGTTTGTAATATTTGGCAATTCCGACCAGACAAGAGAGCATTTCATAAGCTTTGGCATTGCCTACTTTTTGAACAGAGCCATATTGTAGCAGATTGGTAATGATTTTCGGACCATCGGGTCGCTCCCAAGCGCGGAGGATATATTTAGAAAAATCAAGATATTTTGGGTCAGCAGTATAGCGGTACAAATCAATCATCGCTTCGAGAATGCTGCCCGATGCCATGCCTGCGTGATGACCAGCTTTGAGGAGGTCGCGCTTGCCGGGTTCATCGCCGAACGTGCGGCAAATCAAGTCGGCAGCTTTTTTGGCAGCTTCCAATGCGGGTTTAGAACCTGTCACCGAGTAGTAGCGCGTGAGCCCAATGATGGCGTACTTGTGCGCCCACACATCCCACTCTGTCCAGTAATTTTCAGGCAGATAGGTGCCGAGATAGCCATCAGGTAATTGGTAGGAAATGTACTTTCGCACCATGGCATCCATCAGATTTTTTATGCGCTCGTCTTTGGAATATTGATAGGTCAAAGAAGCGGAAAAAAGGAATTTTCCGACGTGTTCACCAATCCATACTTGGCTGCCGGGGCGTTGGCGAAAGCCGGATAATAAAATGGCGGAGTCAATTTGCAACAAGCGTTTTTCTACATTGATGTCCACGCGCTGTCCTAACAGACTTTCCAATTTTTGAATCGAAGCCGGTCGGTATTTATCTTTAATTTTGTAGGGAACGATGGGCTGATAAATTTTTATAGTTAGCTGGGCAAAGGAAGTGGTTATAAAAGTAAATAATAAACAGAGGAAAAATAAATATTTCTTCATTTGAATGTATTTTAAGGTATTTTGCTAATAAGGAAAATCAAAATTTATTCACAATATGATTTATTGAAATAACATTGGAAAACACAAACTTTCCCGTCCTTCGCCAAAATAAATATAAATTCTACACAAATGTTAATTCTTGTTTCTGTGTTGGTATTCAAAATAGAAATAGTTAACATAAAAATAGCTCGCGAAATAGAGATATAAAAATTTAATATTTGTAAACGTATCATTCGTTTTGTCCAAAAACCGGCTTTTTTTATTCAAAACCCACTATTTAAGATTCCCGCCTCTCCTACTTCTTGTACAAAATACACTTTTTATTGTCCGCTTTCTGCCCCAATCAACCACTCCGACAATGCATCCTACCATTGCGTAATTGGATGCTCCCATAGTGGGCACGGTTTGTATCTTTGACGCAAGTTTTCTCATAGTATGTTTGATTCGTCCTACACTTTTGACCCTTCTGAAGTGTAGGATTTTTTTATTTGTCTGACATCGTAGGAGAATGGTAGCAAAAACCAAACAAATGTAGAAATTTAATATAACCTTTTTATTTTCAATACGTTACGAATCTCGAACTTCAAACGCCAAACCTTCAAACGTCAAACAATTGTCCACTTTCTAACTCATATACACCACACCAACCGAGCCGTCCACCATAGTCTAAATATAGGTTTTAATTCAGCGTTTGAATCCCTTTCTTTGTGCTGTGTAGTTTTCTCATAGTATGTTGTTGCTCCCACATCCGAATTGCCTCCCCAGATGTGGGAGTTTTTATTTTACACAACCTGCTATTTTTCCGAAAGTTAGAAACTCCATTGTACAATAAAAGCCCGCCTTTTTGTGTTTTTGCTATAATTTTTAACAACGATTCATATCTATCTTCCAATGACTATTTTCCTGACTATTTTTCTGTGGATGGCGAATTTTGCGACTACACCTGCCGATGACGATGTACAATGGCTGACCGAAGTGGAATTTGACTTCGGCGATATTAAGATGAAAGAACCTGTAAGCCGTACCTTCACTTTCAAAAATACCAACGAAACGCCTTTGGTTATCGAAACGGTACGAACTTCCTGTGGTTGCACGGGCAGCACGTGGACGGAAACGCCTATCTCACCCGACTCTACCGGAAATATCATATTAGAATTTGATGCGAAACAAGCAGGTGCTTTCAATAAAAGTGCGAAAATTTACTTCGAAGGCAAACGCAGCGCAGAGAAAATCTGGGTAAGCGGGTTTGTGATAGAAGAGTAATTAAGAGATTGACCATTTATAATTGACCATTAACCACAGGTGAATAAAGTGACAATCAAATAAATTTAGCTATTCGGGTGTGCTAATTATTTAGCCGAACTATTTGTTCTTCCGTTTTGTAAAAAAAAAATATTTTAGTCGGTAAAACCAGCTTACTCGTCCAAGTTGTTCTAATTGCACATTTCATCCTAATATTTTCGTTTATCTTTACAAGGTGTTTTGAGCGAGAATTAGGAAACTTTAGAAGTTTCCTAATTCTATTGTATCGGCATTCATTCTTCATTAATAATTCTTAATTACTATAAATGGGCTTTTTACTTTTTTTCGCCATCAGCTATATTTTATTGAGTATCAGTTTGTATTTCGTTTTTCCCAAAGCGGGCGTAGAAGGCTGGAAAGGCTTAGTGCCGGGCTTGAATTTTGTAGTGTGGGCGCAGCTCGCGGGTAGAAAACCCGCCCACGCCGCGTGGCTCCTCTTCCCGATTGTGAATATCTTCATTTACGCAAGTCTGGCAATTGATATGGTGCGCTCGTTTCGGCATTATACCTTTTGGGAAAGTGTGCTGGCAGTTATTGCAACGCCATTTTTCTTTTTATATCTGGGTTTAACCGGAAAAGAGAAATACGATGGTCCGACATTGGTCAAAGAGCGCGACTACCGCAACCAACTCAAAGCTGCACACGATGCCAAAAACAATCGGCAATACCAAAAGTTAGAAGCTGCCAATCCTTACAAACGCTCTGGCTTGCGCGAATGGGCAGAGGCTATTATTTTTGCGGTATTTGCAGCAGCGTTTATCCGTATGTTTTTGATTGAAGCGTATGTCATTCCTACGTCTTCGATGGAAGATTCGCTACTGGTTGGCGATTTTCTGTTTGTAAGCAAAGCACATTATGGCATTCGTACCCCGCAAACGGTGGCAATGATTCCATTGTTACACAATCGAATTCCCGGTCTGGACGCAGAGTCTTATTGGGAAAAACCGAGTTTAGATTATTATCGTTTTCCAGCACTTGAAACGATTGACCGCAACGATTTGATTGTTTTTAATTACCCAGAAGGCGATAGCGTTTATATTTTTCCTGAAAGAACTTGGAGTATCCACGACCTTCGACGTGGCTCGGTGCCGCAGCCTTTTTCGCAGCAAATTGAATTGGGTATTAAAAAACTCGTGACGCGCCCAATGGATAAAATGGACCATTACATCAAGCGATGTGTGGCAGTAAGCGGCGATTCGTTAGAAGTTCGCAACCGACAGTTATATATTAATGGCAAAGTTGGGAACAATCCTTCCAAGTTGGAATATGCTTATAGTTTGCAATTACCACTTATCGGTATCAATACGCGCAATTTTTCCGATTGGGGTATTTCCAAGGAAGACCAGCAATACCAAAGTACCCTTATTTTGACCAATGAGCAAAAACAAAAATTGCAAGGCATCGCACCAAATGTAAAAATTGAACACGCGGTGATGCAAGATGCGCCTGGCAGGGTTTTTCCACATGATAAGGCTCATTTTCCGAATTGGACAATTGATAATTATGGTCCGATTTGGATTCCAAAAAAAGGAGCTACGATAACAATTGATACATCCAATATCGCCTTGTATCAAAGAGTGATTCACATTTATGAAAAAAACGACTTCGCCATCCGCGACGGAAAAATTTTTATAAACGGGAAAGAAACGAATCGCTATACTTTCAAACAAAATTACTACTGGGCGATGGGCGATAACCGCCACAACTCGGAAGATTCGCGCATCTGGGGCTATGTACCAGAAGAAAATATGGTAGGCAAACCGCTCTTTATTTGGTTTTCGCTGAAGGAGGGAGAGATGAGTAACGGAGTCAACTGGAAGCGCGTATTCACTTCCGCCGATAAAAAATAAAACCGAAAACAGATTTCGCAACATTGAAGGCTATTCGTGCGTACCAACGGATAGCCTTTATTTATTCTGTTTTCATCAAAAAAATTTAACAGAATGGCTATTTTTATTATAAATTTGGCAAACCTTAATTTGAACAGCAGACGTTAGATATTGCAGATTAGTTCCTATCCATCGTCTATTGTCTTATATTTAAAAAATTACTTCTATGTTCAAACAAATTATTGACGCCATTAAATCTTTCTTTGCATCGCTTTTTGGCTCTAAAAAAACGCAGGACACCACCGAACGCCCAAAACCTACGCCTCAGCCCACCATCAATGAACCGAACATACCACAAGACGCTTCGGAGGTGCGCTCTGATTCGGTTATAGTTGTTGCCAATGAAATGGAACACATCGTCATTCCACCCAATGATGCCAGTGAAGAATTTGAAGCGGATGTGTTTGACGACAAAAAGAAGCCAACCGTACAGCCGCCTGTTACACCAACCCCGCCAACACCCGCAATCCCGCCGCTAACGCCCGTACCAACTACCGAAACTAAAACTAAACAGCGCTATCTCTGGTGCCTCGACAACGGACACGGTAAACAAACAGCTGGCAAACGCTCGCCTCAATTGGACGACAGCGGCAAGCGCTTTATGGAATATGAATTCAATCGCGATATTGTAAAACGAATCACCACGCAATTGGATGAAGCTGATATAAAATATTTCATCACCGTACCGGAAGTGGATATTGATGACTTTTTGCAAGGTCGGGTAGAACGGGCGAATAATAAAAAATCGGCTATCCCAAAACTGTTTGTTTCTGTGCATTCCAATGCAGCACCCGCAGCAAGTATGAATACCTTTGGACCAGACAGTGTGAGTGGCATCGAAACGTGGTTCTTTACAGGTAGCAAACGCGGTCAAAAATTGGCAGGCATTTTCCAAAAATATTTAATTGAGGAGACTGGATTCAAAAACCGTCACGTCAAATCTAAAGTAGAAGGCCAGTTTTATGTATTGCGTAAGACAAATATGACCTCTGTGCTGACGGAAAATGGGTTTTACAACAACCGAAAAGAAGTAGCGGAGTTAATGAAAGATGAAATACGTCAACAAATCGCAGACGCGCACGTCAAAGCCATTTTGGAAGTAGAGAAAGATGGACTGTAAATTTGACACAAACCTTATAGGTTTTCAGTAAAACGATTTATTTTAAATTTAGCAATTCTATCCCGAACAGGAATCAAGCGAAAAGAGCGTGTCTATTTTTTTGTAAACGCGTCGCTTGTTTCCTGTTCGTCGTATAAAAAAATGAACAATTAAATGAAATGGATTTCTTTTTGTAAAATGATAATTGTAGCTGCTTGGCTGTGCTCACCCCTATTGGCGTACAGCCAGCAACTCATCAGCAGTGAATCAAAAGGTTCGCTTACCAAGGCACAATTAGATGCGCAGTTCGGACCGTTTGCACAGAATGGTATTAAATTGTATAAAATCACATACACCATGCCCGATTTGGACGGCGTGTTGGACACCGTATCCGGCTTGCTGCTTGTGCCTGACCGTGGCAATGTGGTTATGCCCTTGCTCGTAGCAATGCACGGCACAGTGGACTCCAAAACAGATGTGCCATCTAATTTGCTGGGCGGCTATGAATTGGGCGGTATTTTTGCAGCCACGGGTTACGTCACGTTGATGCCTGATTATTTAGGGTTGGGCGAATCGCGCGGTGTTCATCCTTATGTACACGCTGCGTCGGAAGCGGCGTCGGGTATCAATATGTTGTTTGCAGTGCGTCCCTATTTATTACAAAATAATATTTTAGTAAATAATCAGCTTTTTCTCACGGGTTATTCACAAGGCGGACACGCTTCAATGGCGATGCACCAAGCGTTGGAAAAGAATTTTGCGAATGATTTTACGGTCACGGCGGCGGCGCATTTGTCGGGTCCGTACAGCATTTCCGTTGCGATGCGGGAGTTGATTTTGAGCGACCGTGTGTATAATTTTCCGGCGTATGTGGCTTATACCATCCTTTCGTATAATTTGGCATACGATATATATGATAATTTAGACCGTATTTTTAAACCTACTTACAAACAAATTATTGAACAATTCCTTGCTGGCACGATTTCGGTTTCGCAATTTAATACAACCCTTATTACCAATTTGAAATTATATAATGGTGCTTCGATTGCGAAATATATGTTGCAAGACAGTGTTATCAATGCGATAGCAACAAATCCTAACCACCCGATTAATCAAGCACTGGCAAGTAACGACACGTACAAATTTGCTGCCAAAGCACCGACTCGCCTTTTTTACTGCCGTGCGGATGACCAAGTGCCGTACACAAATAGTATCGTCGCTGACTCGGTTATGAATGCATTGGGCTCGGTAAATGTAGATGCAATAGACGTGAATCCCACTGCCGACCACACGGGCTGTATTTTTCCAGCAGTATTGAATACACTTAGCTTTTTTGGAACGTATCAACAAATTCAGACCAGTGCGAAAGACATAGCGCAAAGTCGCTTACCGATAGCGGTATATCCGAATCCCGCTGCGGAGGTCGTTTTTTTCAAAAATGCGCCAGACGGTGCTTTATTGCAAATAATGGATTTGAGTGGAAAAATACAAATTTCAAAAAAGCTGACTGGCTCTGTTCAAGTTAATTTACAACAACTTCCTAAAGGTGTTTACTTCGCTAAAATCACGTCCAGCAAAGGACAGTGGATGGGCAAGGTTATATTGCAATAAAGTTCTTACAAAGTGTGGCGCATTTACAAAATGTGCCGCACTTCCTACTTGTAAAATGTGGCGCATTTACAAAATGTGCCGCACTTCCTACTTATAAAATGTGGCGCATTTCCAAAATGTGCCACACTTCCTACTAAATCAACTTCTCCACTTTCGTATCCGCTCCTATCCTCCTGACTTGTCCCGCAGTGGTGGGATCCTCCTTTAAATCCAGTAAATTCAGCCCTGGCGTTTTACCCACTTCAATACTTCCCAAATCTTGTTCAAAACCCAGCGCCTCCGCCCCATTCAGCGTCGCCCAGCGCAGCATCGTTTCAAAATCCACATACGACTGATACCGCGCAATCGCCTTCATTTCTTCCAACACCGACAGTTGCCAATTCGAAGTCAAACTATCCGTCCCAATGGTCAGCCGCGCATTATTTTCGATAAAATTTTTATAATTCGGTAAGCGATTTTCAATGTACAAATTTGCATTGGCACAAGTCGCCCAATACACGCGGTCACTCCAGCTTTGCGCCGCTTGCATATCCGCGACCGTTGTCATGGTATTGTGTACAAATAAGGTTCGCTGCTTCGGATTCATATATTGCATCGCGTAATGAATCGAAGTAGCGCCAGTTGGTTCAAAATGGTCGAGCGATAAATTAAAACCGCCATAGAATTTTAACAAATCCCCGGTTTTCGTCAAAAAAAAGGCATCCTCGTGTTCGGTTTCCTGATTGTGAATACTGATCGTTGTATCTTCTTCGGTATTAAATTTCGCAACTCGTCTAAATAAATCTGGGGTCACCGAATACGGCGCGTGCGGCACTACACTCTTCCGATTGCCATGCGCCGTACTCTGTCCGTCATATACCGTTTTATAATCGTTGAAATTGGGCTCTGTCAGGTGCGCTTGCAGCAAATCAAACATTTCCACGAAGGTATAATAGCGAATCTTACTGCGTTCCTTCTGCGCCGCAGTGTCCAATTTATTTGAAATATCGCCCACCGCTACAATGCCGCCTTCGTACATTTCTTGGTCTGCCCGTTCAATGGCATCCAAAATCTGTTCCATCGGAAAATCTCGATATTGCACCACGCTTTGGATAAACGGAATCAAGCCCGTACCAGTCGCCACTAAACTTTTCATGTGCGAGAGTTCCAAGTGACAATGCGTATTTACAAAACCCGGTACGATTACGCCTTTGCGAATGTCCAAGCTTGTTGGGTCGTGGTTTTCCCGCCGGTCCATTTGTAGAATTTCACCTTCATCGTCTGTTACAATTACACCCTCTTTAATCGGTTCGCTTGAAACTGGAAAAATATAATCGGCACTGAATTTTCGCATTGCTATTTTTTGTTGCGAAAATATTAAACTTAGCAGTGCTAAGGTGTTTTTTGAAGGCTAATTTTTACGCGCTGCCCTCCGCCATTAAAAATTTGCCGCCACACTTTTGCTCGCTGGGGACAAACTGTTGCTCGCTGCCCTCCACCATTGAAAGTTTGCCGCCACATTTTTGCTTGCTAATGGCAAACTTCTACTCGCTGCCCTCCCCCGTTGACAGTTTGCCGCCACACTTTTGATCGCTGATGGCAAACTTCTGCTCGCTGCCCTCCCCCGTTGACAGTTTGCTGCCACACTTTTGCTCGCTGAAGGCAAATTTTTGCTCGCCGCCCTTCGCCATCAGAAACTAGCCTATATCCTTTTGCTGGAAATAATATTTCTCATTTGCCCGACTGCCGATTTTTTAGCAACTTTAGCTGCCGAAATAGCGGTAAATAGTCAATCCTAAATGGTCAATCAAATGCCAAGTCCAGACTTTTCAAAAATACCTTTTAAAAGAGATGTCATCACTCCGAGTGATGACATCTCTTTGCTCGAACCTTGGCACACTGCCGAAAAAATTGATGTTCACCCATTTTTTACTTTTGAGGCTATAAAAGATGCGCCCCACTTGCCCTTCGCCGCTGGCATCTCGCCTTTCCTGCGCGGACCGTACGCTTCCATGTACCTTACCCAACCTTGGACCATCCGCCAATACGCTGGTTTCTCCACTGCCGAAGAAAGCAACGCTTTTTATCGTAAAAATCTCGCACAAGGACAAAAAGGCTTGTCTGTAGCGTTCGACCTCGCCACCCATCGCGGCTACGACAGCGACCACGAGCGCGTCGTGGGCGATGTGGGAAAAGCGGGTGTGGCGATTGACAGTGTAGAAGATATGAAAATTCTGTTTGACCAAATTCCGCTCGACCAAATGTCCGTTTCGATGACGATGAACGGTGCGGTCATTCCAATCATGGCATTTTACATCGTCGCGGCGGAAGAGCAAGGGGTGAACCCGGAGCAGTTGAGCGGCACGATTCAAAACGATATTCTCAAGGAATTCATGGTGCGCAACACCTACATCTACCCGCCCACACCAAGTATGCGCATCATCGCTGATATTTTTGCTTATACCGCCAAAAATATGCCCAAGTTTAATTCTATCAGCATCAGCGGCTATCACATGCACGAGGCGGGCGCTCCGGCGGATATTGAGTTGGCGTACACGTTAGCAGATGGGTTGGAATATATTCGTGCCGGTTTGAAAGTGGGTTTGAATATTGACGATTTTGCGCCGCGTGTTTCTTTTTTCTGGGGCATTGGCATGAATCATTTTATGGAAATCGCCAAACTCCGCGCCGCTCGGATGCTGTGGGCAAAATTGATCAAACAATTCAATCCGAAAAGTGAGAAAAGCATGGCGTTACGCGCGCATTGTCAAACGTCTGGTTGGAGCCTGACAGAACAAGACCCATTCAACAACATCGCTCGCACTTGCATCGAAGCCCTCGCCGCCGTTTTTGGTGGAACGCAATCTTTGCACACGAATTCATTAGACGAAGCCATCGCCTTACCCACTGATTTTTCCGCCAAAATTGCCCGCGATACCCAACTCTATTTGCAAAAAGAAACCGATATCACCAAAGCGATTGACCCATGGGGCGGCTCCTATTATGTAGAATATCTGACCGACCAACTCGCTCACCGCGCCTGGGAATTGATACAAGAAGTGGAAGAGCTCGGCGGCATGACCAAAGCGATTGAAGCAGGTTTGCCCAAGTTGCGCATCGAAGAAGCCGCCACCCGTAAACAAGCTCGTATTGACAGCGGCAAAGACCAAATTGTAGGGGTGAATATTTTTCAAATAGAAAAAGTAAGCACCCTTGACATTCGAGATGTGGACAACGCCGCCGTGCGCGAATCGCAATTGAATCGTTTGCAGAAAATAAAAAATAGTCGGGGTGAAGCTGCGGTGCAACAAGCCTTGGAAAATTTACATCAAGCTGCAGAGTCCGGCGAAGGAAATTTATTAGAATCAGCCATACAAGCCGCCCGTCTCAGAGCTACTTTAGGTGAAATTTCTACCGCGATGGAACGCGCTTTCGGACGCTTTACTGCTACCACACGCACCATTTCTGGTGTGTATGCCAACGAATTTAAAATGGATGAAGATTTCAAAATGGCACAAGAACTGGCTGATAAATTTG
>Ga0163145_1000664_pt1 | contig 13026 bp, 10 predicted proteins | sample OliLakLV9_FD_161683 | JGI IMG/M metagenome (GOLD analysis project Ga0163145, IMG submission 161683) | Freshwater microbial mat bacterial communities from Lake Vanda, McMurdo Dry Valleys, Antarctica - Oligotrophic Lake LV.9 | ecosystem: Environmental > Aquatic > Freshwater > Lake > Microbial mats... | reverse complement strand
GTCACGCGCGTTTCGGGGATCGGCCGCGGCAACGCATCGCCGTCACCGGCGCGAGCGGACTGATCGGCCGATCGCTCTGCGCCTTCCTCACCACGGGCGGCCATGAGGTCGTGCGGGTGGTCCGCCGCGCGCCGCGCGCCGGTGAGATCGGCTGGGATCCGAGCGCGGGCCGACTCGACGCGAACGCGCTGGAGGGGATCGACGCGATCGTCCATCTGGCGGGGGAGAGCATCGCCTCGGGGCGTTGGACCGAGAAGAAGAAGCGCGAAATCCAGGAGAGCCGGGTCGCCGGAACGCGACTGATCGCTCGCGCGCTCACCAAGCTGGTGCGACCCCCGCGCACATGGATCTGCGCATCCGCCATCGGCTACTACGGCGACCGTGGGGACGAGATCGTGACGGAGGAGAGCGGCCCCGGGACCGAGTTCGTCAGCACTTCGTGCGTGGCGTGGGAGGCCGAGACGGAACCGGCCGCCCAGGCGGGAATCCGTGTCGCCAAGCTGCGAACCGGCATCGTGCTCTCCGCGGCCGGCGGCGCGCTGCAGAAGATGCTCGTTCCCTTCGGCGCGGGGCTCGGCGCGATCTTCGGCACGGGCGAGCAAGCGATGAGCTGGATCGCGCACGAAGATGTGATCGGCGCGACGCACCACATCCTCTTCACCGAGGCGCTGGCCGGTCCGATCAATCTGACCGCGCCGACGCCGGTCCCACAGCGTGAGTTCGCGCGCCTCCTGGGCGAGGTCTTGCGCAGGCCGGTCTGGGCGCGGGCCCCCGCGCCGATCGTGGAGTTGCTCTTCGGCGAGATGGGGCGGTCGCTGCTCCTGGGCGGCGCGCGGGTCGCGCCGACCAAGCTGCTCGCGCACGGCTTCGAGTTCGCGTTTCCCGATCTGGAGACGACGATGCGTTCGGAGCTGGGGCTGCTGGAAGAAGAGTGAGCGTGAGCGCAACGAGGTCCGTCGGTTGGTGAGTGTCACGTTGTTGCTCCACGCAGCGACGACCTGGGCGATGACCGGTCTCATCTGGTTCGTCCAGTGCGTGCACTACCCGCTCTTTCCATTCGCCGATCGCGCGCGCTTCGCGTCGTTCCATGCCGAGCACTCGATGCGCACCACCTGGGTGGTCGGGCCTCTCATGGTGGTCGAAGGAGCAACTGCGCTCGCTCTCGCTCTGGCCCCTTCGCTCGGCGCCCCTCGAGTCCCGGCGTGGCTCGGAGTCGGTCTTGTTCTCGTGGCTTGGGGCGCGACTGCGTTTGCGTCGGTTCCTCTCCACCGCTCGCTGTCGGCGGGGTTCGATTCGCGGGCCGCCGAGACTCTTGTCCTCACCAACTGGATTCGGACGCTGACGTGGACCGCGCGCGCCGCGTTGGTCAGTTGGATGATCTGGCGAGCGTCACGTTCGTAGCAGCTCTCGGCTGAGCCGCATCGCCGCCCGCCCCGCGACCGGGGAAACGCGCGCCGCGATCTCGATCACCGCTTCGATCTTTCGCGGCGACAAACCGACGCGGCGCGCTCCGTCGATGTGCGCTCGCAGTTGGCGCTCCGCGCGCAGCACGACGAGGATCGGGAGGATCCACGCTTCTCGCTCGGCCAACGAGAGGACCGGGCGGCCCAAGACCTTTCCGTATCCCTCGACGATCATCCAGTCGGCGATCTCGGGATGCAGCCGCGCTATGTTCACGCGCAGCCGATCGTAGGAAGGACCGTAGACCCGCCGACAGGTCGACTCGCCGCGCCGCCACCACTCGGCCAGCAGCGGCCGCCGCTTCGCCAGCGCGCGCTCCAGGTCGGGCGTTTCGGTAAAGAGGCCGTCGTCGACCTCTTGGCCCCGAGGCCTCGGCGGGTCGGTCGCGGCCAGCGCCTCCAGCCCCTGCAGCGCGCGTGGGAAGCCGAGGAAGAGGTACGACTGCAGCAGTCCCTCGGCCAGATAGCGCCGCGGAACTCGCTTGGCGCGCGCGTCGGCGAGATGACGCTCGAGTTCGCGCACGCGCCCCGCCGCCAGGAGCGCCGCCGTCCGCGCGCCGCACTCCATCCGCCGCGTCACGACGCCAGTTGCGCGAGAAGGAATCCCTTCAGCTCCGACAGGTTCAGCCGCTCCTGCTTGCAGGAATCGCGGTAGCGGATCGTGACCGACTCGTTGGTCAACGTCTCGGAATCGACGGTGATGCAGTACGGCGTGCCGACTTCGTCCATTCGTCGATAGCGGCGGCCGATGGCGGCCTTCTCATCGTAGAAGACCTCCATGTGCGGACGCAGCTCCGCCACGATCTTGGCGGCGATCTCGGGCATGCCGTCCTTCTTCACCAGCGGGAGCACCGCGACTTTGATCGGCGCGAGCCGCGGGTGGAACGAGAGGTAGACCCGCTCTTCGCCTTCGACCGTGTCCTCGCGATAGGCGTCGATGAGGAAGGTCAGGAGCGAGCGGTCACACCCGGCCGACGTCTCGATGATGACGGGGATGTAGCGCTCCTTCGTCTCGTCGTCGAAATACTCCTGCTTCTTGCCGGAGAACTCCTGATGGCGAGTGAGATCGAAGTCGCCGCGATTGTGGATCCCCTCGAGTTCCTTCCAGCCGAAGGGGAACTCGTACTCGATGTCGAAGGCGGCGCGCGCGTAGTGGGCGAGCTCGTCTTTCATGTGCTGATGGAAGCGAAGCTTCTCCTCGCGCACGCCGAGGTCGAGATACCACTGCATGCGCGCGGCCTTCCACTGCTCGAACCACTCCATGTCGGTCCCCGGCTTGACGAAGAACTGCATCTCCATCTGCTCGAACTCGCGCGTGCGGAAGATGAAGTTGCCCGGCGTGATCTCGTTGCGAAAGGCTTTGCCGATCTGCGCGATACCGAAGGGGATCTTCTGGCGCGACGAGACGCGCACGTTCTCGAAGTTGACGTAGATCCCCTGCGCCGTCTCCGGCCGCAGGTAGACGACCGACGCGTCTTCCTCCACCGGCCCCATGAAGGTCTTGAACATCAGATTGAAGCGACGCGGCTCGGTCAGTTGACACTTGTCGTGCTCACCCGGATGCTTGCTCGGCTTCAGCGGGCACTGCGCCTGCGGGATCAGATCCTCGCGGAATCGCGCCTTGCACTCTTTGCAGTCGACCAACGGATCGGTGAAGTTCTCGACGTGGCCCGAGGCATGCCAGACCTTCGGATGCATCAGGATCGCGGCGTCGAGCCCCTCGACGTCGTCGCGCAGCTGCGTCATCGTCTTCCACCAGGCCGACTTCACGTTGTGCTTCAAGCGCACGCCGAGAGGGCCGTAGTCCCAGCAGGCGTTGATCCCGCCGTAGATCTCGCTCGACGGGAAGACGAACCCCCGGCGCTTCGAGAGGCCCGTGATCTTCTCCATGGTGACGCTCATCGCGAACCTCTCCCCCTCGAAGCCCGCGGGAGCGGGCGACGGTCACTGATCCGTTTCGAACACGATTCGCGGTAAGGTACCGGCTTCGCCGGACCTGCTCAACCCCTGCACCTCTAGCCGAGACGGAGCCCCACGGACGTGAACGAGATCCTCGAGTTCGCCACCGTCATCGCGCGGGAGGCGGGCGCGCGTCTGCTCTCGGCCCACGGCTCGATCGCGCGCGACGCGGTCGGCTACAAGGGATGGCGGAATCTGGTGACCGAACTGGACCTCGAGGTCGAGCGTCACCTGACGGAACGCATCGGCGCCCGCTATCCCGATCACGCCATCCTGGCCGAGGAGGGGTTCGACAAGGCGGGGACCTCCGGCCTCCGCTGGATCATCGATCCGCTCGATGGCACCACGAACTACGTCCACGGACATCCGATGTACTGCGTCTCGATCGGCGTCCATGACGCTCACGGCCCGCTGGCCGGCGTCATCTTCGCGCCTTACCTGGACGAACTATTCCGCGCCTCGCGCGGCGAGGGCGCCTGGTTCGACCTGGACCGGCGCATGCGGGTCTCGCGCGAGGGCGACCTCTCCCGCGCCCTGCTGGCCAGCGGTTTCACCTACCGAGGCGGCGAGGCGCTCGAACGGAACCTCACTCACTGGACGAGTCTCGCCCGCAAGAGTCGCGGATTGCGCCGCTGCGGCTCGGCGGCGCTCGACCTGGCGTATGTCGCCGCCGGTCGCTACGACGGATTCTGGGAGTTGAAGCTCAGTCCCTGGGATGTCGCGGCGGGAGCGCTCCTCGTGCGGGAGGCGGGCGGGACGGTCACCGACTGTCGCGGCGGGGACGACTGGCTGACCGGCGGGACCATCCTCGCCACCAACGGCCTGCTGCATCCGCTCCTCGCTGCGGAATTGGCTGCGATATGATCAGCCCCATGCGTTTATCTCCAGCTCTCCTCGTGTTCGCGCTGCTCCAGCTCTCGTCTTGGGTCGGGTTCGCGGAGTCGACCCGGGCGCAGGCCGCGCCGGCTCGCGCCTATTGGGTTTTCTTCTCCCGCCCCGCGGAAACCCCCTCGCCGACCGACTACTCGACTCTGGCGGAGCGAATCCCGCGCGAGACCTGGGCCCGCCGGGGTCCGGGCGCCCTGCCCGATCGGAACGATCTCGATGTTCCCGGCGCGTTCGTCGACGCGGTTCGGGCGCACGGAAGAGTTCGGCACGTCTCGCGATGGTTCTGCGCCGTCAGCGCTGAACTCGACGCCCGCGCCTGTGAACGCGTCGCCGCGCTCCCGTTCGTGCGCGAGTTGCGCCCGGTGGCCCGAATGAAGACGAACAGCCTCGGGCCCGCCCTCGGTCCCGACGGCGAGCCACTCGGTGTCACGCTCGAAGGCTCCCTAGTCGAACGACCCGACCCGAGCGCCGAGAGTCCCTTACTCCTGTCGGGCCCCCCGTCCGGGCCCGCGCACGGTCAACTCGCCGAAATCGGCGCCACCGCCGCGCACGACGAAGGTTTCACCGGGAATCGAGTGCGGGTCATGATGCTCGACACCGGATTCCGCAAGGATCACGCGGCGTTCTCGGCCACGCGGCTGGACGGAGAGCGCGACTTCGTCTTCGGCGACGGCGAGACCCAGAACGAGGTGGAGGACAATCCCACCCAGCATCGTCACGGCACCGGATGCTGGGCCGTCTGCGGAGGCTTCGACCCCGGGCGGATTGTCGGTCCCGCCTACGGCGCGACGTTCTTCCTCGCCAAGACCGAGGACATCCGCAGCGAAACGCAGGTCGAAGAGGACAACTACGTCGCGGCGTTGGAGTGGGCCGACAGCCTGGGCGTGCGCGTCACATCGGCCAGCTTGTCGTATCTCGATTTCGATGACGGCGAGGAGTACGAGTTCCCGGAGCTCGACGGGGACACCGCGGTCATCACGCGCGCGGTCGATCTGGCGGCGGCGCGCGGCATCCTCTGCGTCAGTGCGATGGGGAACACGGGACCGAGCAACGGCACGCTCGGAACGCCGGCCGATGCCGACAGCATGCTTGCCGTCGGCGCGGTCGACAGCCTGAACAACATCGCGCAGTTCTCCAGCCGAGGGCCGACGGCCGACGGCCGGTTCAAGCCCGAGGTCGTGGCGCGCGGGCAGGCGACCTGGTGGGCCGACGCGATCTCGCCGAACTCCTACGGATTCGCCAACGGGACGTCACTCTCCACGCCGCTGGTCGGCGGCGCGGCCGCGCTCGTCTTCGAGGCGCATCCCGAGTGGGGGGCGATGCAGGTGCGCGACGCGTTGATGGCGACCGCCGATCGCCACCTCGCGCCGGACTTCGCCTACGGCCATGGGCGCATCGACGTGGATGCCGCGATCCATTCCGCTCCACTCGTCTACCCGCTGCCGTTCGATCTGCTCGCGCCGGCGGACGAAGCGGAGCTGGACACGCTGTCTCCGGCTTTGACCTGGCGATCGAGCGTCGATCCCGACGAAACAGGCCCGTTGCAGTATCTGGTTTCGCTCCGTCCGATCGACGCCACCGGCGCGGTGCTGCCGTTCGAAGCCGGAAGCGACTCGGTCTTCACACCGGCCGACCCACTCCTGCCGGGCGCGTCTTACCGCTGGGAGGTCGTCGCGGTCGATACCGATGGCAACCGTCGGATCGCGCGTCAGTCGCGCCTCTTCCACACTCCCGCCGCCACCGCCGGACCGATCTGGCCCGACCGCCCCGAACGCGGCATCGATCTCGCGCTCGGTCCGAATCCGTTCAACGATCGGCTCCTCTGGAAGGCGGTCTCGCCCGATCGCTCGCGCGGGACGGCGCACTGGGCCATCGTCACTCCGGCCGGCCGCCGGGTGGCCGGCGGGGAGTTGGCCAGCGATGTCGGTCGCTACGATCTGTCGTGGGATGGCCGGGATCCGCAGGGTGAGCGCGTCGCGGCCGGCGTGTACTATCTCGAACTCGTGATCGGATCGACGCGGATGGAGCGCACCGTGGTGAAGCTGCCGGTCGGGTCCGCGCAGTAGCGACGTCAGGGAGACGAGCCAGATGGAAATTCGCGAGTCGATGACGCAGCTCCAGGAGCGCAATCCGCGGGTGCGGTGGCAGGTCCTGGAGCCGGGCCAGGTCAAACGCTTCCTCACGAAGCTCGGGTACGAGGGTCCGTACGATCGGTGCAAGTACGACGTGATCTACTTCCACGAGGAAGGACGCGAGCGCGCGATGCTCGTCTGGGGATTGGTCGAGTAGAGCACCCGCGTCCGCGTCCACTGCCCGCTCTCAGCTTCGACCGCCGAAGGGACTCGCGCGATCGGCGTTCTCGGGGTCCGACATCGGCGGCTCCGCCGTCACCCCTCGGCGCGGGGAAGCCCACCACGGATCCACTGCCACGTCGAAGTGCACTTTGAATCCCTCCGTCAGACCGCGGAAGAGATCGACCGGCACTTCCCAGACGGCGCCCGCCGCCAGTTCGGCCGGACCCTCGATCACCGTGAAGCAGGCGTTACCGGTGGGCGGGTAGATCGCGTGATGGTACGGATAGCCGGTCGCGCGGATCTTGTTGTACGGGAACATGCTCGTGCCGGAGAAGAGCTGATTCGCGACCGTCACGCTCCAGCCGTACTCCGGCAACGTGTTCGGCACCGAGACGATCAGCCGCACGTTCTGCGCCGGCTGCCGCCCCTTGTTCTCGACGGTCAACGTGAAGGTCGAAGCCTCCGTCACCTTCGTCTGACGCATCCACGGGTCGCGGTTTCTCCGCTCGACGTATTGGAGCGTGTCGCTCGTCGTGACGACGACGCGAGGGCGACCGAGGTTGTGCAGATTCGGGCCGTTCGCGCCCGATCCGACCTCGGCCTGTGAACTCGATGTCTCTGGGGCTAGGGCGGGGACTCGTTCTCTGGAACAACCTCCGGCGCTCAGGACGAGCATCCCGACTGCCAGGAGGACGCGCGGATTGGACATGATGGGAACCTCGGACCCCCCGGGTTCGCGAGCTGCTAGGCGAAGCGCATTCGACAAGCTGCATGCCGCCTGCTCCGCGGTTGCCTCGAGATGAGGCGCGTTTTCGCCGCCAGGCGACCAGGCCATTGGGGCGCAGTCGACAACGCGAGCGGTCGCGGCGGATCGTGGATTCGGCCGCCACCGGCCGTGCCGTGCAGCTCGCGCGAGCGCTCGGGCATTCTGCGCGGGAAGCAGGCCGCGCCAAGGACGGACGCGGCCCGCTCTGCGGCTAGATCATCGGAGCACGGTCACTCGCCCGATCTGAGTCGAGCCTCCCTGCTGCACCCACGGACGTCCGCCCGAGAAACGAGCGGACGCGAATCGCGCGAGGGGGTGCGAGCCTCGGGGGTCGTTGATCGCGGCAACAAGCGCCTCGGGGGTTCGCGCGGCGCCAGGGAGGCGCGGCGCGAGGTGGCAAGACTCTTGTCAGCCGCCTCCCTCTGTCGCCGGCGGCGAATGCGCGCCGGCGCCTACGATCCAGAGGAGGTCCCCATGTCCACTGGTCCGTCGACGGCTCCGGAGCGACGCCTCGTTGCGCGCTCACGGGGTGCGGAGTTCCGTCGCGCATGGCGCCGCCGCGCCTGGGCTCTGGCCGCACGCGGTCAGCTCGAAGCGGCGATCGTCGTTCAGCAAGCCGTCGTTTCTCGCGAGAAGCGATCGGAGGCGCGCGCCGCGTTGCGAGATCGACTGCGTCTGCTGCGGTGGCAGATGGCGGCCGGCCGTTGGCGCGACGCGCTCGAGCAGACGGAGGTGCTCTACGGCCGATCGATCCGAGCCGGAGCGGCCGGCGCGAATCTGGCGGGGATCCTCTGGCTGTGTCGCGCGGTCTCGCACCTCGCGCTCGGCTGGGGCGGCCGTTTCCGTCGATCTCTGGCGAGCCTGCTCTGGACCGCGCGTCGGCGGAACGTGCGCGGAGCGCTTCGATCGTCGCGCCGAGTGCGGTTGGAGCGGGCCGCCCTGGCGCTCACCATCCACTACGAATCGGCGCGACGTGGCGAACGTTCGCTGGTCGTGGCGCTGCTCAGCGCGCGACACGCACGCCCCGACCGCTCAGCTCCACCGCTGCTCGACGCGCGCACGCGGGCGTCGGCCGCGGTCGCTCCCGTGGCCAGCACGACGTCTACAGATTCATTCCTTCGAATGCTCTTTGGGAATGGCTTGATCGAAGGACGTGGCGTCGGCAGGGTCGCGACTCTGTGCTGGGACCGACTCCCCGAGTTGATCACCGGTCCATCGGGCTGGATGAACGCATGCGCAGAGTCCGTCCATCCTCTCTTCGGCGACGAGACTTCGGAGCCCGCGTCGCCGTCAGGAGAGAGGCGCAGCTCGGGTGAACTCGATCCGTTCGTCGAACGCTGGGTCTCTTGGACTGAGGAGCTCCCGAACGGCGGCGCGCCGATCTGGGCGCTGCCTGGCCTGGCCGCTCGGGCGTACGCCATCGCACCCGAAGCCCCGCCGAGATTTCTCTCGCGCCTGCACCTGACGTTGGCTCGGACGAGCGCCCGAGTCGAGGAGCCGATCGCTCGGGCCAGCGTGCTCGAAGCGTTGGCGGAGGTGTCGCTCTGGCTCGCGGGCGAGCGGGGCGAGGATTGCGCGCTCGGCGTGCGGGAGAGACGGAGCGCCGGCTGGGTCTCGCAAGCGCGCGCCGACTTAGGCCTCGCCGCGGGACTGTGGCGACGGCTCGGTCTCGAGCGGCGCGCCGAAGCGTGCGAAGAGAGATGGGCGCGCCTGGCGTTGCCCGCCTCCACGGGCGGACAGAGCCGAGAGGGGGCTCACGCCGTCACGCTCACCGCGGGACAGCCGATCGACCTCGCGATGCTTCGACGACGGCTGCACGAGATCGGATTCGTCACGTCGGATGAACGTCTGCTCCGACAACTCGCGCCGCTTTTCCTCCTGGCGTCGACTCCGTTGCCGGTGCTCATCCTGGGAGAGAGCGGCACCGGCAAAGAGGTGCTGGCGCGAGCGCTCCATCGGTGGAGTCGGCTGGAGGGTGACTTCGTCCCGATCCACTGCGGCGCGATCCCGCGTGATCTCCTGGAGAGTGAACTGTTCGGCCACACGAGGGGCGCGTTCACCGGCGCGGTTTCCGAGAAGACGGGCCTGGTCGAAGCGGCCGACGGCGGGACGCTTTTCCTCGACGAGATCGGGGAGATGGGCGCCGAGGCGCAGATGAAGATGCTGCGGGTGCTCGAGAGCGGAGAGGTGCGGCGAGTGGGCGACCTGCGCTCGCGCATCGCCCGGATCCGCCTCGTCGCCGCAACCCATCGCGATCTCGACGGCGCGGTGGTGCAGAAGGAATTCCGTCTCGACCTCTTGCACCGCATCCGTGGAATCACCGTCACGCTCTCGCCCTTGCGGGAGCGGCGCGGGGATATCCCTGAACTCGCCGCTCGTTTCGTGCGAGATCTCGCGCCGGGAGCGCCGCTCCAGTTCTCGGATCGCGCGCTGGCGCGGCTCCTATCGCACGATTGGCCGGGCAACGTGCGCGAACTGCGCGCGGTTCTCTCTCGCGCCGTCCTGCTGGCGCGAGCGATCGGCCGGATGCGGATCGAGCCGGAGCTCCTCGGCCTGCGGATCGGCGGGGGCGTGGACGAGGTTCTCGTGCCCGCGGAGGTGGGGCGCTGCGGTGATCCGTTCCGCCGGCCCGGAGCGTACGCGGACGATGTCGTGGCCGGCGTCTCGGGTGAGCATGGCCTCGACCGGGTGCTCGACGACGTCGAGCGGCGGCTGATCACGCGTGCATTGGACGAGCATTCCTGGAATCGATCGCGCGCTGCGATGAGCCTAGGCGGGCTGTCGCGGACCACGCTCCTGAGCAAGATGAAGCGATTGGGGATCGAGGCGGGGGCGCAGCTCGACCCGGAGACGGTCGACTGACGCGGGGGAGACGAGAAGATCGGGGTCCGGACTAGAAGAAGCCCGGATCCCGGTAGACACCCCACACTTCGCGGAAGACGTCGCAGATCTCGCCCAGCGTCACATCCGATTCGACCGCGTGGAGGATCGGCGGCATCAGGTTGTCGGTCCCCTGCGCGGCTCGCTTCACCGCCGCCAACGCCTCGGCCGCGCGGGCGGCGTCGCGGCGCGCGCGCAACGCGCGGATCCGCTCGACCTGATCCCGCTCCACGCCGTGGTCGATCTTGAGCGTGGGAATCGCTGGATCGTCGCTCTCGGCATAGCCGTTGATGCCGACGATGACCCGGTCGTTGCGCTCGACCTCTTGTTGGTGCAGGTAGGCCGACGCGGCGATCTCCCGTTGCGGATAACCCTGGTGGATCGCGGCCACCATGCCGCCGAGCTCGTCGATGCGCTGGATGATCTTCCAGGCGCGTTCTTCGATCGCATCGGTCAGCGCCTCGACGAAGTACGAGCCACCGAGCGGGTCGACGACGCCGGCGACGCCCGATTCTTCGGCCAGGATCTGTTGGGTGCGCAGGGCGATGGTGGCCGCTTCCTGCGTCGGCAGGGCGTAGGTCTCATCCATCGAGTTCGTGTGCAACGACTGGGTCCCGCCCAAGACGGCAGCCAGCGCCTGCACCGCGACGCGTGCGATGTTGTTGTGCGGCTGTTGCGCGGTCAGCGACACGCCGGCGGTCTGCGCATGCGTACGCAGCAGCCAGGAGCGCGGGTTCTGCGCGCCGAAACGCTCGCGCATGATCTTGGCCCACATCCTGCGAGAGGCGCGGAACTTGGCGATCTCCTCGAAGAAGTCGTTGTGCACGTCCCAGAAGAAGGAGAGTCGCGGCGCGAACTCGTCGACGGCGAGACCGGCTTCGATCCCCGCGTCGACGTAGCAGATGCCGTCGGCGAGGGTCAGCGCGAGTTCCTGCACCGCGGTCGCGCCCGCCTCGCGGATGTGGTAGCCGCTGATCGAGATGGTGTTCCACTGCGGCATCTCGTGCGTGCAGTAGACGAGCATGTCGCGGATGATCCGCATCGACGGTTCCGGCGGGGAGATCCACTCCTTCTGCGCGATGAACTCCTTCAAGATGTCGTTCTGCAGCGTGCCGCGGAGCTTGGCCGGGGGCACGCCCTGCTTCTTCCCGACGGCGACGTAGAGCGCCAGGAGGACGATGGCCGGCGCGTTGATGGTCATGGACGTCGTGACCTGATCGAGCGGGATCTCGTGGAAGAGCCGCTCCATGTCCTCCAGGCTCGCGACCGCGACTCCCTCTCGCCCCACCTCGCCCAAGCTCAGCGGGTGGTCGGGGTCGTAGCCCATCAAGGTCGGCATGTCGAAGGCGGTCGAGAGTCCCGTCTGACCCTGCTGCAGCAGGTAGCGGAAGCGCGCGTTCGTGTCCTCGGGCGAGCCGAAGCCGGCGAACATGCGCATTGTCCAGAGCTTCCCGCGGTACATGTCGGGATGGATGCCGCGCGTGTACGGGTAGCGCCCGGCCTCCTCGTCCGCGACCTCCGGGCGGACGTCACTCGCGCGGTAGACGACCCGTAACGGGATGCCGGAGAGCGTGTTCCAGGCGCGGCCGGTCTCCAATGCGGCGTCGGGAGCCGCGGCCGCGGCAGCGGCCGTAGCAGTTGCAGCGGAAATCAGGGTGGGCTCCGCCGGGGTTGTCGTGGAGGCGGGAGCGTCGGTCGGGTCGAGCGGAGCGTTCATCTGCACCTCGAGGCCAGTGACTCGGCGAAACGGGGGTGACCGTATCACAGGCGCAGAGTTACTGTCCCCAACCACCCAGATCGACCCAGCCAGCTCGAGCCAGCTCGAGCCAGCTCGAGCCAGAGCGAGATATAGTGAGATATAGCGAGATATAGTGAGATATAGCGAGAGTACTTCGGGGGACCGGTGCCCCTTCCCGGTCTTCCTGCTCCTTCCCTTGCGCCAGAGGCATCACGCAACCCCCTGCCTTCCATGGCCAGGAAGACCAAAGCCGAAAGACCGGCCCCCCGAAGACTCTCTCTATCTCGTTTCCTTCTCTTCCTCCCCGCCGACCGCCGGTCGCCAGATCGATTCGGACTCGCCGGCCGATTGATTGGCCCATCGCGCCCAAACGAAGAGCGCGTCGGACAGTCGGTTCAGATAGACGACGACCGAGCGTTGCGCCGGATGGCTAGCACCGTCCGGAGCAGCACCGTCTGGAGCAGCACCGTCTGGAGCAGCACCGTCTGGAGCAGCACCGTCCGGGAGGACCCCCTCGAGTTCCACCAGCGAACGCTCCGCCCGACGGCAGACCGTGCGAGCCCAATGCAGGCCCGCACCGAGATGGCTTCCGCCCGGCAGGATGAAGTTGGTCAACGGCGTCAGCTCCGCCTCGAAGCGATCGATCGACCGCTCCAGCCGTTCGGTGGCGCGGGCGAAGTGCTCACTCGCCTCCTTCGGACTGTCGTCGGCCACGATGGCGCCGGCCTCGAACAGGTCACGCTGCGCACCGGCCAAGGGCGCCCGCAGGCGATCGAGGGGGCTGGAGAGGGACAGGACGAAGCCGAGTGCGGCGTTCGTCTCGTCGAGCATCCCCAACCCAGCGATGCGTCGATCGGCCTTGCTGACCCGCTTTCCGCCGATCAGCCCGGTCTCGCCGCCGTCGCCGGCTCGCGTGTAGATGCGCGCGGTCATGCAGAGCGGTCGCTCACGAACAACCGCTCGTCTCACCACACTGCAGGCAGCGATAGCACGAACCGTTGCGGGTCATGAGGCTTCCGCAGTCGGAGCAGCTCGGTGCGT
>Ga0163145_1000659_pt1 | contig 13059 bp, 5 predicted proteins | sample OliLakLV9_FD_161683 | JGI IMG/M metagenome (GOLD analysis project Ga0163145, IMG submission 161683) | Freshwater microbial mat bacterial communities from Lake Vanda, McMurdo Dry Valleys, Antarctica - Oligotrophic Lake LV.9 | ecosystem: Environmental > Aquatic > Freshwater > Lake > Microbial mats ... | reverse complement strand
CTGGAGGCTGGTCGGTGGCTGGGGTGGTGCCGAGGAGTGTGGCTGCGGGTTCTGCTTGGGCTGGTGTGGGTTCTGGCTGAAGGATATCTGGGCTTAGTTCCGGTATTTCTGCGGGCTTGCTGCGGGTGTCTCCATCGCCTGCCGCCACAGTGAGGGCAACCTTTTTGGGCTTTGCGATGTAGATGATGGCAGAGGGTTCTGGCGGCGGTACCGGATAGGGCATAGTTACAACAGGTAAGTCATCCGATTTTAGATTTTAGATTTTAGATTTTAGATTTTAGATTTTATAGGGTGCAATTTATTGAAAATTTTGCATCTAAAAGGCAACTGTTTAGATATTAATCTGACATCTAAAATTTGCAGTGGCTTTGGCGCGCCGGAATATGGCTGCTTTCAGAACTTGCTTCCGCCACAAGATAACCTCGCTGCTGGTGCGAGGTCAAGTTTTTTTAGACTAATTTTTGCGGGCTTGCTGGGGGACTGCGGTGGCGCGCCCCCCAGCCAGCGGGCGGGATAACTTGTTTATTCCATGTCTCTGCGGTTGGGGTTCCGGGCTGGGTCATTGGACAAAAATCCAAATATGAACAGGGAAACAAAAAATAAAACAACTACATTAACTACGATTTTGAGGGTTAGCACTGTGGGAGTCTCCAAAGATGGCATAATACTGAGCTGATTTGCTGCTGTTGCAGCAACTTTTTTATCATAAGCTAAAGATTAGTCAATTTTATCTTTGCTTTTGAGGATTTTTGGCAAGTTGATTTTTGCCCAATTCCAGAGTTGCTCGGCGATGTTTTCTAGCCGCAGCATAACTCGATCGAGCCATTCGAGCACTTGTTCTAGGGGGTGCTTAATGTATCCCATCGATTCTGCTTTTGTTTCTAAGTAGTCGCCCTCGGGTTGGACGCCTGCGCTGGGATTTTTTGGTTCTGCGGCGGCGGGGGTTGCGGCGGTGTATCTGCTAGTTTGCGCGGTGATTGCTGCTGGGGATTGGTTGTTTTGTGCGGTGTTCGGGTTTGTGTTTTTTGGCACTTGGGTTTCCGGCGCGCGCCCTGGGGTTGATTCTGCTGCGAGTGCAGAGCTATTTTTTTGAGTAATTGCTAAATCAGATAAATCAGATGCTGTTTGGGGTTGACTTTTTGAGCTTTTTGTCAGCAAGCTCTGTTTTAGCTGCCCCAGCAGGCTGTGAAGTGCTTCTGGGTAGGGGGAGATTGAGACTGCGGTCGATCGACCTTCTGCCACTTCTCCTAATTCTGCCATTTCTTGCTTGACTTTTGGACTAGCTTGTGCTATATGGCTTTGAGCTGCTGCCTGGGGTTCGGAACTTCCGTCGATTAAATGCTGCGGTGCTGCTTCGCCGAATAAGTCTTGCCAGTTCAGCCAGGGTCGATCGACCTCTGGGCTATTTTGTGTGTTTTCTTGTTCTTGTCGCTGCTTCAAATAATACTGAATGGCGACTGATTTCTCCGTATTATCACTGGCTGCCGTTTCTTTGCCCAAAAGGTTGTCTACTGACGACCAAATCATTTGTTCGATGTTTCGAGCGTATTTTTCGAGGATTTCGCGGGCGGACAAATCTAAATTGGTTTCGGTGCCGGATGTATTAATTTTTACTCCAGAGTTTTCTGTGGGTGCGGCGGTTGTTTTTGCCGAGGGCGGCAGGGTAAATTCTTCGAGGTTGACGGCGGCGCGATCGAGTAATGTAACAAAGGAGAGAGGATGGCCGACTTGATGATCGAACTTGCTGTTAAAATTAGTTTCTAATTTTGGGGTATTGTGGTCGATCGAATTCGATGCCGCAATTGACTGCTGTGCGGTTTTTGCTTGGATCTGGGCGCGGGCTTTTTGGACTAGAATTGAATTGCGGTCGATCGCTTTTTTAACTGCGAGGATTGATTCTCCAAACTGATTTCTTTTCAGAGCAACCGGACTCGTCTGAAGCCATGCCATCAATTCCCAAAAACGACGCATCGGCGGCAACTGCGCTTTTTTTGCTGCCGACTCCAAACCGAGATTAAATTTTAATTCTTTTTGGGTAATTTCCCGCCGTTCGGGCCCGGAGTTTGCGACTTCCCAAGTTATGCGACCTTCGATCAGTTCCTGCTGTTCGGGTGTCAAAATATCTAATATCTGATTTTCTCTTCCGACTAATACTAAAGTGCGGGCTGGGAGAAAACTGGCGATTCCCTCAACTTTCGGTTGCGGTTTTAATTGAGTTTTAGCCAGCGGGTGTTCTAAGACGGAAGTTGTTTGATGCTTTGTGATTTGTCCGCTAAAATTGATAGCCGGAGGTAAATCGCTAGCAGTATTTCCCTGATTTATTAACAGCGGGAAGCTGGCTAAAGTTTTCGCGGTTTGCGACGAGTTTAGTAAATTTTCGGCGAGGTGTAAAATTTCGGCGATCGAACTTTCCTCGGAATTTTCCCCCTGATACCAATTTTGTGGCAAATCGGGGTTTTCGTCGCCGCCAAATTCTTGCAGTTCCGGTAAATCTACTTTTTGACTTGATTCCCGCAACTGTCGGCCCAGCATTCGGGAACTTTGCACGAGCAAGTAAGCTGGATAAAGCAGAATTTGGGTGGCGCTGAGGGTTGTTTCTTTAATTTGACGCCAAGTTCGATCGCAATTGTCAGCGACTTGGCGGGACTGTTTCGATATAAAATTTAATAGTCGGCTTTGGTAGGGGCCGTAGTAACCGTTAGACATAAGTTTTATTATTGAATTCAGATTTTTGATTCGCGTCGGCATTGCGAAATATTGCTGTAAAATCAAAGCGAGATCTTAATCGCAGCTTCAAACCCTCTGAAACCTTTATTTCTTCGCGTCCTTTGCGTCTTCGCGGTTCAATCCGATCTTTGATTAATACACAATTCCTATTTTAGCGAAATATGAGCGCTTCTGTGTCACCTGCTAGCAACAATATTTCTGTCACTGTCGAGAAGTTGCGCCGCCTCAGCCAAGTGGAGGTTCAGTCTGGTTGGAGGTACTGCGATTCTGACTCTGCTGTATCTTCGGTAAATATTTGTAACAGCCCTGTTGCCGAACTTAACGGCAAAGGACATATTGCTTGGCCGTCGGGGAAGCAAGTTTTGTATTTGGGCCAGCAATTTGTAATTCCTGACAATTTGCACGGTTATCCTGTGGTTGGTTTGCGGTTGCTGCTGGCCTTGACTTGGTGGGCAGAAGATGCTCAAATTTTTGTGAACGGTGAGTTAGTCGGACAGGGAGATTTATTTGATTTTGCCGATCGAGTTTTGTTGAGTTCGTCGGCAAATCCCGGAGATGAATTTTTAGTTATTTTGCGGTTGCTAAGTCCGGGCCACGATAGCGGTGCTTTAGTGCGATCGATTTGTTTGTACGAAGCTGCTGACTCTTCTTGTTTTGATCCGGGTTTTGTGGCTGCCGAATTAGAGATTTTGCAAAATTCGCTAGCTCAAAATTTAGAAAATTTAAATTCCCAATACCTCTCCACCGAAATAATAGCAAATCGCCCTATGTTTGTCAAGGGGGAAACGCTGAAATCTGAGATTGATTTAGCGCTTGGTTTGATTGATTGGTCGGCGGTGGGCGATCGCCAAAAGTTCGATCGCTCTCTGTCTGTTTTGCGGCACAATTTACTGGGATATCTGCGGGCTTTTTCGGGGGATTTAGATGAGGGAACCGCAGAGGGCGCAGAGGGCGCAGAGGGAGGAAGAATGGAGGGGGTTTTTGAGGTTGGAGAAAATAGCAACGCTACATCTATATATATAGGAGAAAGTGGTGCTCTGACATCTTTTTCTGGGGATTTAGATGAGGGAACCGCAGAGGGCGCAGAGGGCGCAGAGGGAGGAAGAAGAGATGAGGTTTTTGAGGTTGGAGAAAATAGCAACGCTACATCTATATATATAGGAGAAAGTGGTGCTCTGACATCTTTTTCTGGGGATTTAGATGAGGGAACCGCAGAGGGCGCAGAGGGCGCAGAGGGAGGAAGAAGAGATGAGGTTCTTGAGGTTGGAGAAAATAGCAACGCTATATCTATATATATAGGAGAAAGTGGTGCTCTGACATCTATATATACAGGTAAAATCTATTTGGTCGGTCACGCTCATTTAGACTTAGCTTGGCTGTGGCCGGTTCCGGAAACTTGGGAAGCGGCAAAGCGAACTTTTGAGTCGGTATTGAAATTGCAATCGGAGTTTCCCGATTTGATTTTCTGTCATTCTACTCCGGCGCTTTATGCTTGGATGGAAGAACATCGGCCGGACTTATTTGCTGCGATTAAAAAACAGGTGGCGGCGGGTTGTTGGGAAGTTATTGGCGGGATGTGGGTAGAACCGGATTTAAACTTGATTTCCGCTGAATCAATGGTGCGGCAAGTTTTTTACGGACAGCTTTATGCAAAAGAAAATTTTGGGGAATTGATGCGGGTAGCTTGGCTACCGGATACTTTTGGTTTTGGGTGGCAATTACCTCAGATTTTGCGGCAAGGCGGAGTTGATTATTTTGTGACGCAAAAGTTGCGTTGGAATGATACAACGGAATTTCCCCACGGTGCGTTTTGGTGGGAAGGGTTGGACGGTACTAAAATATTTAGCATGATGTCTGCTCCAATTGGCGAAAGTATAGAAGCTGTGAAAATGGCAAGTTATGCTTTTGACTGGCAAGTTAAGACTGGTTTGCAAGATGCTCTTTGGTTGCCTGGGGTTGGCGACCACGGCGGTGGCCCGACTCGTGATATGTTGGAGGTGGCGAAACGCTGGAAAATGTCGCCTTTTTTCCCGAAGTTGGAGTTTGCGAAAGCGGTTGATTATTTGTCTTTGATTGAGAGTCAGTTTTGGCCGGCAGTTGCGGAAAGTTCGCAGGAAAGCGATGTTCCAGAATCGGATAATCAGGAGATTTTGCAGGCGCGAGAATTTTCAAACTTATCGGCAATTTCGGATGCAAATCATTCCATCTCACAACTCAAAACTATTCCCCGCACTCTCCCCGTTTGGAAAGACGAACTTTATTTAGAATTCCACCGGGGTTGCTACACGACTCGCGCTGACCAAAAACGCCAAAACCGCCGCTGCGAAGAGTTGCTTTACCAAGCAGAGTTGCTGTCTTCGCTGGCAACGATTTGTACTGGTGCAGTTTATCCGAAATCAGAATTAGAATCTGCTTGGAAACAAATTTTGTTTAACCAGTTTCACGATATTTTGCCCGGTTCTGCGATCGCCCAAGTCTACGCGGATGCTAATCTAGGATGGGTTGGGGTCGATCGCACTTGTCGCGAAATCCTGCTAAGATCTTTGGATGCAATCTCGGCCCAAATTTCTCTGCCGAATCCCCCGCAGCCCGACGCTCAACCGATTTTGATTTTCAATACTCTCAATTGGTCGCGCTCTGAGGTTGTCGCTGTACCGCTTCCCGATGCTGCTGATTCAGCTTGGCAAATTTACGATTTTTCCCGACGGCGACTGGCTTCGCAGATTGTCAGGGGCGATCGACCGCAATCGCAATCTAAACTGTTATTTTGGGCAAATAATCTCCCCGCCGTTGGCTACCAAGTGTTTTGGCTGTGTCGCGAAGACGCTCAAACTGTGGCTCAAACTGTGGATAATGCGTCCGCGAGGCTAGAAACTGAAAAAAAGACAGAGTTATCAAAACTTACATACGGTATAGCACAAAAAAACACAGTTAGTCAAGAAACGCATTTTGCAGCCGCACAAATGGTTCTAGAAAATGAATTTATTCGGGCAACAGTAGACGGCAAAACCGGGGATTTATCCAGCATTTGGGATAAAGTAAATAACCGAGAAGTCTTGAATGCAGCAGGCGGCAATCAACTGCAAGCATTTCAAGACAGTGGTCAATATTGGGATGCTTGGAACATTGACCCAAATTATGAAAAACATCAACTACCAGCGCCGATACTGAAAGATATTTCCTGGATAGCACAGGGAGAAATACGGCAGAGTTTGCGCGTAGTCAGACAAATTGGCAAATCGGAGTTTTGCCAAGATTATATAGTAGAAATAGGTTCGCCGCTGCTGAAAATCAAGACAGTGGCAAATTGGCAAGAAACTCACGTTTTAGTAAAAGCAGCCTTTGGGTTAAATGTAGAAGCAGATTTTGCAACTTGCGAAATTCCCGGCGGTGCGATCGATCGCACAACTAAGCCGCAAACACCCGCCGAAAAAGCCAAATGGGAAGTGCCGATTTTACGCTGGACTGATATCAGCAATGACGGTTTTGGAGTCAGTTTGCTCAATGATTGCAAATACGGTTGTGACCTTCAACCAAATCAAATTCGCCTAACTTTGCTTCGGGGCTCGACTTGGCCGGATGAACAAGCAGATGTAGGAGTTTCCGAATTTACTTGTGCCGTCTATCCCCACAGCGGAAATTGGCAAGAAGCCGGCACAGTTCGACAGGGCTATGAGTTGAATTTACCACTGCTAGTAAAGGTGTTACCCAAGTTAGAGGAAAATGGCCACAAGACTCTGCCCGCAGTTGGCAAGTTTTTGGATTTGTCCGCCGAAAATTTAGTGCTGATGGCTTTCAAACAATCGGAAGACGATTCTAATGTGTGGATTTTGCGGTGTTGCGAGTGTCATGGTAAAGAGGCAAAGTTGGAATTAAAGAGCGATTTGGGTTTGGCGATTAGTCAGCCTGTCGATTTATTAGAACAACCCATAAATTTGCCTCAGAAGTCAGACGATGGGAGAAGTTTCAGAATATCACCGTGGAAAATAGCGAGTTTTGCAGTCAATTTATCAATACCAATTGAGATATAGTACCTCATCGCAAATTTATCCAACCTTTTGAGACTTTGCGAACTTAGTGCGAACAAAATTTGCCAACCGGCGCCAATTAGCCCTCACAACTTTCTTCTGATCTAAAATATGCAAAATCGCGAACGCTAAAAATGTGTACGCCAGCCAAAAATGCAAACTCCTTCCCACCTCAACCATTGCGGAATTCTGCGGAAACACATCCGGCAAAACAATTCCGAAAAATTTCACATTGTTACTTTTGAAAGAGTTAGAAAAAAAGACACCAGCAACCGGAACTAGCCACATAAAAACGTACAAAGTTGCGTGCAGAGCAAAATTTTTGTACCATTCCTTCGTAAACTTTGGCAGGCGTTTCGTATATTTTTTCCACCATACCCGCAGCAGAGTTAAAATCCGCCAAGTCAGTAAAGCCATTGTCAGCACCGCTACGGATTTGTGAAAATCGTAAAGGGGGCCTCGAATAAACAATTCTCTTGGCAATTGAGCCATAGAAGTACCGCCAATAAACAGTACTAAATAGCAAGCTGACATTACCCAGTGTAAAGACATCAGTTGTTTGAACGCAGAATTAAGTCTGGGTTTCGCAGCAGGTTGGGTACTCACTCTTCCTTACCTCCTTAGCGTTTGCTGGACAAGATTAAGTATAAACTATAGGACTAAAGCCCGTGGTCGATTGTGCATTATAAGATTTACTTAACTTAATTATTACAAATATTTATTAAGCAGTCTAATTAACTATATTCACGATCGTCATTCCCAACACAAAACATCGTACTTGGGTCGATCGCCTCTCAAGCAGTTTTCAGGTCGAGTATCCCCAAAGCCACCGCAAAAGCTGACCCGATAATTGCAACCGCCGCCCGGTTCATCCGCCGCCCCGGCAAATATCCCAAACCGAATCCGAAGTAGGTCAGTCCCAATACTAGGTATTTGAGTGTTATCATATATACTTGAAATCATTGATTGTGGTTTTTTTTATTGTCTAGGATGCTAAAAGTACAGAGTGGGTAATTGCAGCTAAACCTGCTGGCATAGCAACTAGCGGGAAATATCGTCGGCAGAGGGTCTACCAACTACAAACAAACACAGTGGTTGCATTGGGAAGCGAAAACCAGGTGCTGGACAAGTGGTATTTTTGTTACAAATTGTAACTTTTTTCAAACAACAGGTTTAATTTAGTTTCACAAAAAAGTTAAATTCCAGAAAGTAAAATTAATTACAGTCGAGTTAAGCTAAAAGTGTTTGCTAAAAAAAGTCATTCAAGCAACCCCGAAACCAACTATTCTCACTTGATCGACACCGACGGCGAGTTCGCGACAGCAAAACTTTCGTGCAACCAACAAGTCGAACAAGATTGGTATGGAACTCTCTACGAGAATTTTCCGGGCATTTACTTCGTTCTAGACGCTTTGGGAAGAGTTTTTTCCCTCAATCAATTCGGTGCGTCTCGCCTCGCCTACAAATCGCAGGAATTAATTTGTCATTCAATTTTTAACATATTTTACTGCCAAGAGCAAGCCAAAATGCAGGCAGAATTTGCCGGATTGGCCCAGCCGGAAAACGGTACGCCAACTCCAAAAATTGCCTGTTGGGAAGGCTGCTTGACTTGCAAAGACGGCAGGATTATTAGGGTAAAAGCAACCGCGCGCCCAATGCCGGCGGTAGATTGGAAAATAGAGGAAAATACCAATGGTCGCTCAATTGCCAATTTTCAACGGCCGGCTGTACTGTTAGTTTGCGAAGAAATTAAGGCTGCTTCGCAGTCACCCACGTCGCCCAGCCAGAGAGCAAATTGGCGCAGTCCAACTTTAGCGATCGCAAAATTAGCCAAAAGTCAACTTAAAGAACGCAACAATATAGAAGACTTCATCCGCGAAGTAACAGAAACCGCTGTCAGTATTGTCAACTGCGATCGAGCCAGTATTTGGCTGTATGGCGAAGACAACACCCAGCTTCACTGCATCGACCTTTACGAACAAAATACTAAACTCCATTCCGTACAAATCATCATCACAGCAGCCGACTGTCCGGCATATTTTCAAGCTTTAAAATCTGCAAGTGTGATCGCTACTGTGGCAGCAGAAAATGACCCCAGAACGCGAGAACTTGTCGGTCTTTATTTGCTCGATCAGGGCACAACTTCCCTGTTAAACGTACCGATTGTGCTAGCAGGTCAAAGGTTGGGAATAGTCAGCGCAGAACGCCAGGGCTCCGACGGTGATTGGACGGAAGAAGAACACGAATTTACCCAAATATTAGCAGATTTTGTATCCTCAAGTTTGTCAGCTAGCGAAAAGTTAAAATTAGAAGCAATACGGCACGAACAGCAGCAAAACTTGCTGACAAAATACTACGATCAACTAGAGGAAAGAGTAGAAAGACGCACGGCTGAACTCAAAAAAGCTAACCAAAAACTGCAACAAGAAATAATTAAAAGAAAACAAGCAGAAGCAGAACTACGCCTGCAGCAACAAGAACAGCAAATTATTTTTGATTCCGTGCCGGCGATGATTTGGCTCAAAGATACCGAAAGTCGCCTGCTGCGAATTAATCAAGCCGCCGCTGCATCGAGAGGTTTGCCCGCAGCTCAATTAGAAGGTAAATCTTTTTATGAAATCTATCCAGACGAAGCAGAGCAATATTATTTAGAAGATTTGGAAGTAATCAATTCCGGCGTTCCTAAACTGGGAAAAGTCGAACTGCTGCCAACTGCTTCCGGTCAAAAATGCTGGGTGCGGACAGATACAATACCTTACCGTGACGACTCAGGACAAGTGGCTGGCGTGATCGTATTTGCAGTAGATATTACAGATTTAATTAGAGTCGAAAGAGAACTGCGAGAAAATCGCGCTCGCCTCACTGAAAAAGTCGAGAAACGCACTGCTATGTATCGGCAGGCAATGGCCGCTCTGTACTCGGCAAATATGCAATTGCAACAGCTAATTAATAACAGTTCTGCTGTGGGAAATGGCAGCACGACAGCAGCGCAATTGCTCGAAAGCGAAGCTTATTTTGAAGCAGTGGCGATCGCCGACCGCGACACAATTTTGAGCGTCAACAGCGATTTTGCCGAGATGTTCGCTTACGAACCTGCGGAAATGGTGGGAATGAGCTTGTTGGAACTACTGTCGCCGAAATCTTACAAAGTGGCACCGCAAATGATTTCCGCAGCCAGCAATACCGTCTGTGAAGCGATTTTTCTCAGGCGGGACGGGACTGCTTTTCCTGCTGACGTGCGTAGCAAATTCGTAGTTTACGAAGGTCGTTTGGTGCAGGTTAAAGCAGTGCGAAACCTCACGGAATCCCAATTGATCGCAGCAGACTTAGAGCGCGAGCGCTCTTTGTTGCACGCTACATTGGAAGCAACGGCAGATGGCATTCTTGCCGTTACTACCAGCGGAGATTTAATTAGTTTTAACGAAAAGTTAGTTCAAATGTGGGGAATTAATGAAGAAGTTAGAAACTCGATGGATAGAACGGTGCGGCTGACATTTCTCACTAAGCACGTTAGAGATCCGAGAGCTTTTTTGCAGAAAATTAAAGAAATTTATAGCGATGCGGAATCCGAAGGTTGCGATATTCTCGATTTTAAAGACGGTCGGACTTTTGAGCGCTACACGCAGCCGATTCGAGTCGGAGAAAATATTATTGGCAGGGTGTGGCGCTTCCGCGATATTACTTCTCGCGAAAAGGTGACGGCAATGTTGGGAGATTCTCAACGGCGCTTTCGGGCAATTTTTGATTCTTCTTTCCAATTTGTCAGCTTGTTGAAACCGGACGGCACTCTGCTGGAAGCTAACCAAACTTCTCTGGATTTTGCGGGAATTAAGCTGCGGGATGTGGCAAACCGTCCGTTTTGGGATGGGCCGTGGTGGGGGGTTTCTGAGGAAGTTCGGGAACAGTTACAAGAGGCAATTTCTCGATCGGCAAAAGGCGAATTTGTCCGCTATGAAGTGGAAGTTCAAGGCGCAAATGAAACGGCAACTGTTGATTTTTCTCTCAAACCTGTCGCGGATGAAACTGGCAAAATAGTATTGCTACTGCCGGAAGGTAGGGACATTACTCAAAGCAAGCAAGCGCAAGTCGCGCTGCGGCAGCAGATAGAACGGGAACGCCTGATCGCGCAGATTCAATCGCGCATCCGTTCTTCTCTGGATATCGAAGATATTCTCAACACTACAGTAGCGGAAGTGCGGGAATTTTTGGCAACGGATCGCGTGCTGATTTTCCGCTTCCGCCCAGATTGGAACGGGGATGTGGTGGTGGAGTCGGTTGGGGAAGAATGGATGCCGCTGATGGGGATGGTAATTGAGGACTGCTGTTTTGCTAATACTTACATCGGACAGTATTTAAACGGCCGCATTCGCGCCATAGAGGATATTCAGGCTTCTAATTTGACCGAGTGTCACGTCAATTTTTTGGCCCAGTGTCAGGTGAAAGCGAATTTAGTAGTGCCCATCGTGCAGCACGGAATCGAACACCGCGACGGCAATCCTTCTTGTCAAGTACCGAAGTTGTGGGGTTTGCTGATTGCCCACCACTGTTCGGCACCCCGCGAGTGGCAGCAGTTTGACATGGATTTGCTGAGTCAGTTGGCTACTCAAGTGGCGATCGCGATCGAACAATCTTTACTGTACCAGCAGCTAGCAGCAGCTAACCAGCGGTTGGATGGCTTGGCGAATTTGGACAGTCTGACTCAGCTAGCTAACCGCCGCCGGTTTGACGAGGTGCTCAACCGGGAATGGGAGCAGTCGAGCACTGCGGAACCGCTATCTTTGATCATGTGCGATATTGACTGTTTTAAACTTTACAACGACAACTACGGCCACCAGGCTGGGGATGCTTGTTTGCAACAAGTGGCGAGGGCGATCGGAGATGCTTGCACGAACGCACCCCCAGAACGCCTTTATTTAGCTGCTAGGTACGGCGGCGAGGAATTTGGGGTAATTTTGCCAAATACGGATATCGCGGCTGCAAAGGCTATTGCCGAGGGAATCCGGCGGCGTGTCAAAGCTCTGGCAATTCCCCACCTCAAGTCTGTTGTCACGGATTGCGTGACTCTCAGCTTGGGGGTGGGGACGATTTCGGAAAATCAAAATTCGCCGAAGATGTTGATTGAAGCTGCTGATAAGGCGCTGTATCGGGCTAAGTCTGGCGGGCGCGATCAAGTTAACAGTTGACAGTTGACAGTTGACAGTTGGCAGTTGTCAGTTGTCAGTTGTGAACAGCTTACTAAAAAAAACGATCGCCCTAACCGGCATAAGGTCAGTGCGATCGCCGTACTATGAATCAGCATTTATATATCAGGCTTGGCGCGGAATTTTTACGCATTTTCACTAAACTTGTTACAAAATTTTACAAAAAGCCTCGTAAAAATACAGTCTTGAACGCGCGCTAACCTCAGAAACCCGGTTTCTTGACACATTTCTCGCTACTCAACCCAAAATCTCGTCAATACTTCGGACAGTTTTTGATTCCTAACCTGAGAATAAGGGTTTCAAGGCTCCAAGGTAATCGAGCTACCAACGGAAAATCGAGGGTGTCAGACTACGAACTAAAAACTGTCCAGACTATTGTAGGATAAAAATTTTGCAAAGGACGATAAATAAACCTACCAAAACAAGCCACACAGCAACTATTGTACCAAGCAAGCTATCTCTTTGAAGGTGGATTTCAAGTAATTGTGTTTTTACAAAACCGCCACCCAGCCAAATTACCCCAAGAATTATAAGTATTAGTCCAATAGTTGCGGGGTCAGAAAAAGCCATACGATTACATCCTAGATGTTCCTTTTGTCTAAACTAAAGGTTTTGACAAGAGGGATAGCAAAGAGCGTTCAATTTAATAGTAATCTACTTTTGGCAAAAAGTCATTAGGGATGTAGCACGAAATCATCCTGCTGGTAAGGAGGTGAGTGTGCCAGTGGCGCTGTAGGGTGATGTCGAGGATTAGCAAAATTTGTACCAGTTCCAGAAGTCTTGCTCGTCAACTCGATCGAATGCGATCGCCCACAGCCATCTCCAATGCTTAATAGGCGATCGCACCCTGAGAACACAGAGAGAGTTGACGGTTGACTGTTGACGGTTGACTGTTGACCGTTGACCGTTGACGGTGCAGACTAATGTTATTGGTTATTGGTTATTAGCAGCCCCAAGCGAGTAACAAATAACCAATAACTGATAACCGTCAACAGTCAACCGTCAACCGTCAACTGACAAAAGTTTTTGAAACACCTCATACATATCCTGGGCCAACTTTTTAGGATTCCACAAAGGCGCGAGATGTTCTGGCTGCTTAGACT
>Ga0163145_1000657_pt1 | contig 13063 bp, 9 predicted proteins | sample OliLakLV9_FD_161683 | JGI IMG/M metagenome (GOLD analysis project Ga0163145, IMG submission 161683) | Freshwater microbial mat bacterial communities from Lake Vanda, McMurdo Dry Valleys, Antarctica - Oligotrophic Lake LV.9 | ecosystem: Environmental > Aquatic > Freshwater > Lake > Microbial mats ... | reverse complement strand
AAAAACTCCCAGGTCACAACGGCTTAGTGAGAAGCGTAAATTTTAGCCCAAACGGCGATTTCATAACGACTTTAGATGGCAAATCTACAGTGCGAATTTGGAATTTGTCGGGACAACTGAAAAAAACATTGCCGGTTCAGGCAATTGGGATTAGTTTCAGTCCAGATCAACAGCAGCCTCGCTTTGCTACAGTAACATTGAACGGCAAAGTCGGGCTGTGGAACCTGTCAGAAAAAAAATTAATTAATGAATTTCAAACCTTGCATTTTGATGCCAAATCAATTAGTTTTAGTCCAGACGGAGAAAGGCTGGCTACAGTGGGAATTGACAAAACAGTGCGGCTGTGGAATTTAGCGGGGCGGCAGGTTGCTCAATTTGAGTTTGAGGAGAATGTTGTTAGTGTCGGTTGGAGTCGAGACGGAAAGCAAATTGCTGTAGCTGGAAGCAACGGCACTGTCTGGCTGAGGCAGGTTGAAGGGTTGGAAGAATTGCTGAAGCAAAGCTGCAATTTTCTCAGCAGTCAACCGAAGTATTTTACCAGAGTTTCAACTATCTGCAATTAGGGAAATCTAACTAATGACTAATGATTAATGACTAGAGAGGTTTTGCGTAAATCATGATTCACTTTGAGAGGTTAGGTGAACCTACATTAGGAAAGCTGGCAAAATTACGTCTTACCCAATCCATACCCACTTCATTGTTGAGTTTAATTTTCTGAGGTGAATCTGGATAAATTTTTCCGAGAATATCCGCATCTTGATCTACTACAACTTTCCCAAACTTCAGATACGTGCTGCCAAAAAACTTAAAAGCAGGATGCGAGGCTTTACCAAAAAGTAAAATGTAAGTTCGCGTCCGATTTGCTGCTTCTGGTATAAAGAGGTGACACTGCGCTGCTTTACCCAAAGGCATTTCTGCATGAAAAATCACTAGGGATGGAAAATGATTTTCCAAATGCGCCTTAATGGTAGTAGGCAGCAGAAATAAGTCCGGTTTCCTCAGCTTTTCTGTCAAACTGTAGGGGGCTGTGGGCATATCGTAAAACGCATGGGATTGATGCCCGTTATCGATAAATTGATGAAATTGCACCTCGGTAATCCGAAATAAGTCTCGGTGAGTGCCGTTTTGATGATTGTAGTCGTGCATATTCAGCAGCATGGTGAGTAAATTTGTCTCAACACTTCTGTTTGCGGTATGTCCGATCAAGTCGTAACTATTAGCAATTTCATTCAGCACGGTGGGAATAGCTATTTTGGGCTCGTACTGCCCGTAAGACCAGATAAAATCTCCTTGAATAATTAACTCTAAAGGTTCCAATAGAGGTAATGTTTTCTTATTCGATCCCGGCAAAACAGTACAGCCAGATTTATCAAATTTCAGCGCATGAAATGGACAGGCAACAACGCTGCTGCCATCGCTTTCGACTTCGCACCATCCCTCTGATAGCATTGCCCCCATGTGCGGGCAGGCATTGGGTAAGGCGTGGATATCTCCAGCCGCATCCTTCCACATCGCGTAGTCATTACCGTACAAAGAAATTTTTTCAGGTTGATTTACTGCCAGCATAGACTTGTGCGCTAATAACCAAGGCGCACCGGGAAGCATAGACTGCATAAGGTTCTCCGCTAGATATAAAATTGTGAAAGATTTGTCGCGTTTCTAATATATGACAGAATATTCGCATTTGTCAAGAAATCTTCGCCGTCAACCCAAACAACAGCGAGGTAAGGAACGAGTCGAAAAAATTCTGGATGCGGCGGCGGCCGTTTTTGACGAGGTAGGCTACGAAGTGGCTACTACCCATCTCATTGCTGCCAAAGCTGGGACGGCAATTGGTTCTTTGTATCAGTTTTTTCCCGATAAAGCTGCCATTTTTCACGCGATGGAGTTACGTCATGCCGATCGAGTGAAGGCGATGTGGGCGCAGACAGGTACGCCAGAAATTATCCAATTACCCCTGGCCCAAATAATCCATGCCCTTGTCACTGCTGTGGCAGAGATATTTGAGCAACCCGTATCGCGAGTGGTTTTCGTGCAGTTTTTTTTGGATCGGAATATTTTCCAGTCGATCGATGAAAGCATGACTCAGGAAGCGATCGACTTTATGGCGAGTCTTTTGCAGCAGAGAAATTCCACCCTGAGCGAGGCGCAATGCAACCTGCTAGCAGAGGTTTGCGTTCACAGCAGTAATGCTGTCATTTTATCGGCACTTCGCCAGGACGATCGCCAGTATCGCCAACAATTGATGCAGCAGATTGAGAACTTGTTGGTGTCGTATTTAGAGCCGTATGTCGGGGACAAGCGGTCGCCGGATGTAATGAAAGTAATGAAATGCCCCCATTGTCGATCTGAACAGTTATCTAAAAACGGTTATCGAAGGAGCAAACAATGCTATCTCTGTAAGGAATGCGGCAAACAGTTTGTCGAGAATTCCCAGTTAAAGTAAAAGGTAGAAGGAAGTGGGAAAGCGCGCAGAAAATTAACACCAATGGGCGATCGCGCGTCCCTACCCGCAATTAATTTACCTTAACAGGCGAAACACTTACATTAGGATTTGTAACTCTTTTTAAGAGTTCTTGTCGGGCTTGTTCGGGATTTTGACCTTTGGGTACTTGATATAATAATCTACAGGAACCGTCTTGAGGATTAGCTGCACAAATAATTAGTTGACCGGTGGACGATGCACCTGCTGTGACAATATTCTCCCAGCTTCCTTGCGGTTGCGAGTTGTTGAGAATTCCCGAGACTCTGGTGCACCGAGTAATCGCGTCTTCTCCGGATTCATTGAAATAGTTATCAGCTAGCCACAGAATAACGGGAATATTTTTGCCTTGTTGGACAGCAATTGTAGCTGGGTAGCCGCCAGCAGCGCCGCAGAAGAATGAAGGCGTTTGGGCAAAGGCGGGACTGTTTCCTAAAATCGCAGCAACAAGGGCAATAATTGACGCGCTAAAAGCTGACTTTAAGAGCCGAAATTCCATGAGCAGTAATAAGCTTTTTCATTTAAGGTTACTAATAGTCTAAAAAGTTAAACTGTTTGTTGCCGGGAAGATTAGGCATTTAGAGAAAAAAATAAAATTTATTCTGCAAATTTTTGCGATCGCACACACTGGCCTCATCTATACCAAAACTCAGGGAAAAAAGCTTGCTGACAAACACGGACGGCAGAAAATACGTGCAGCTAGAGGGGGCGCAGGCGCGAAGGTATAGGGTAAAGGAGTGGTTTTTCAGCGTTTTTTGCGATCGCCTCGCTGTTCCTGATGCCGTCCCACCTAAAGTGGAACCTGTGTTAACATCGAAAAAAATATTCTCTTTAATAATCAACAATGGGCAATGTTCTGGTGCTGAACGCCTCCTACGAACCCCTTAACATCACCAATTGGCGAAGGGCGGTAGTTTTGTTGCTGAAAGGAAAAGCAGAACAGGTAGAACACAACGGGAAATTTATTGCGCCCAACTTCCCGCTACCAACTGTGATCCGACTGCGGCATTACGTCCGAGTTCCCTATAAGGATATTCCGCTGACCCGCCGGAACATCTTGCACCGGGATGCACACTCTTGTCAATACTGTAGTTATACGGGGGACGATTTAACCCTCGATCATGTAATTCCCCGATCGCGCGGAGGAGGCGACAGTTGGGAAAACCTCGTCACCGCTTGCGTGCGCTGCAATGTCAATAAAGGCAGCCGCACGCCAAAAGAAGCGGGAATGCCGCTGCGCTATCCGCCGAGGAAACCTCACAGCGGTCTTTATTTTGAAGTCACTAAACACGTTAAGAGCGGTATGCACAAAGAATGGCAAAAATATGTAATAGGCCTTTAAAACCCCTGTCAGCGCAAGCGCGGGGGTTTTTTGTGGAAGTTCTGATTTCTGAGATTGCTTCCTTCCTCGCAACGCACACTCTCTGCATGAGGTAAAAAGTTAAAGAGAGAATTTATGCTCTTAAATCCGGTTTCTCGTAAAAAGTATGGGCTTTGACAAACAGGCATCTACAAAGAAACCGGGTTTAAGATCGAATGTCGCGCAAATCCTGAAATAGTTAAATAGTTAATTTTCAACGATGAAAGACCATCCCCCTAACAATTCCGATGAAACATCCGGCAACCGCGAAGCTGAACTTGATACCAGCAGCGAGGTTGTACCCGCAGTGAGTGCGCCCGGGAAACGGCGCAGCAAAGCCGAAGTTGCTTCGGAAGAGAATCGCGGCCGTCCCCGCGAGGAATTGCACGATCGCAAAGTCGAGCAATTGCGCCAAATGTTCGATCGGCACAAAGGCACTCGCCAGTTAATCTTGCTGCAAGATTTTCCTGATCCCGACGCACTTTCAAGTGCTTGGACTTACAAATTAATCGCCGAACAGTATGATATCCAATGCGAGATTATCTACGCCGGCGCCCTCAGTCACCAAGAAAACATTGCCTTAGTTAAATTGACAGGGTTGCCGTTGCAGCGGTGGACGCTGGAAACAGTAAAAACTAAGGATTTGTCAGTGTTTAAGGGCTGCGCTTTCATCGACAATCAAGGGACGACTTGTAACTTAACCGAGTATATTTTAGCGGCTGGAGTTCCGATCGCCGCCGTCATCGATCATCACAATTTGCAGGGGGAAATGAACGCAGAATTTACCGATTTGCGCCCTCAAATCCGCGCTACAGCCACGATTTTTGCCGAGTATTTACAGGCTGGACTCCTAACTCTCGACGCCAGCGTCAGTCTGCACATCAAGTGCGCTACAGCTTTGATGCACGGTTTGCGATCGGATACGATCGCCCTCAGACAAGCTCAGGAGGAGGACTTTTTAGCTGCGGCTTATTTGAGCCGTTTTTATGACCCGCAGTTGTTGAATGCAGTGTTACAGTCGTCTCGTTCTAAGTGGGTGATGGATGCGATCGAGCGATCGCTCAAACACCGCACCGTCCAGAACAATTTTTCGATCGCAGGCATCGGCTACCTCCGCTATGACGATCGGGATTCTATTCCCCAAGCGGCGGACTTTTTAGTAACAGAAGAGAACGTACACACAGCAGTTGTCTACGCAATTGTTCACGACAAAGACGAAGAAATTGAAGTAGTAATTGGCTCGCTGCGAACTAATAAACTTACTCTCGATCCCGACGAATTTATTAAAGAAGCCTTCGGTCAAGATGCTCAAGGACGCTTTTTTGGTGGGGGCAGAAGTCAAGCGGGAGGTTTTGAAATTCCGGTGGGATTTCTTTCCGGCGGGAATGAGAAGAGCGATTATGCAAGGCTGAAATGGGAAGTATTTGATGCTCAGATTAAGCAAAAATTGCTAAATTTAATTAGTCCGAAAGACAATCCTGTTTACGATCATTAACTCAGGAGTTTTTAGGTGCGGTCTTGATTCCAGCAACAGCCTGGGAATGCGATCGCTTTTCGACAGCCGGTTGCTACCAGGTGTTGCCGTGTTTTTTTCTCATTCCGGGAATCTCAACTTGACAATCAGTCATCGACGCACTCCAACTCTCATCAACCGGGTTTTTTAACTCTTATTGAGGGCTTGAACGAAGTAAAGGGGTTAAAAAAAATGGTTGCTCCGTCCAGGACTAACAACAATAAATTTTCTCCCAATTTCCCAAAAATACACACCCAAGAAACCGTTTTTTTAACTATTGTGAAGGGATGCAATGAAGTATTTTGCTAAAAACCCAGGTTTCGGAGCCAACTTAGTTTTATCTAGTTTACTAAACTTCACTACCTAATTCTTAAATGATAACAATTTTATACAGCAAATTCCACGTTTATGAAGTCCCCGCCAGATCGTTGTATCCCCTTATGGACAAAGGCTTTCGCCGTATCCCTACACTTCATCAACCTGGAATACGCTGTATGTTTAGCTTTTTTTCTATTTTCCTATAAATTCGCTAAATAAATCACAAATTGTTCGAGTTTGTGCAGGAAAATTTCGCTAACTTTTTAGAAAAAAGCGCGGTACAATAAGCCAAATAGAGAGGGAGATATAAATTGTTTGCTAACTCACATAAAGGAATTGTAGTATTTCAAAAAAGTCTTGCTTCCCACATAAAGTGTTGGCTTCGTTCCTAAACAAAACAACGAGTTGCTACGATTTAAAACAAATTATTATATTTATTAGTCGCGGGTTAGAATAGTATAAAATAGCTTCATAAAAAAAGGAACACGGAGATGTCTACAAAACAGACTTTCTCTTGGTCATTAGAGAAAATTATAGAAAAAGTTTCAGAAATTGCACTTCAACTCAACGAGTTCGGGGATCTGGAGACAATTTTGCAATGTGCGGTAGAAGAAACCAGGGTGCTGCTGCAAACCGATCGCGTGATTATTTATCGCTTCCTACCACATAGAGATGGCGTAGTATTTGCGGAATCGATTGATGCCCAGTGGCCGCGAACCCTAGGAAAACAGATTTATGATCCTTGCTTTGAAGCCACCTGGGTAGAGCGTTACAGCCACGGACACACGAGCAGCATTTCTGATATTCACAGCGGTGATCTTCAAGCTTGTGATGTCGAATTGCTCTCGCGCATCCAAGTTCAGGCAAATTTAGTTGCGCCAATCTTGCTAGATGGCCAACAGCAGCAATCTCCGAAGCTTTGGGGACTGTTGATTGCTCATCACTGCCGAAGTCCGCGTCAGTGGGAACCTCTCGACGTTCAGATCCTGCAACAGGTTGCAATGCACATTGGGTTGAGGATGTGGCATCTGGAATCTCACCGCCCGGTGCTGGGGCTAAACCAACCGCCGGAACTCGAAACAGAACCGAATCAAACTGCGATTAGCACAGAAAGCGTCCCAAGAGTCAATCATCAAAATTGTCTACAACCAGAGTTTGCCTGTTCCCTGAGCGGGGATATTGTCCACCTCAAAGCCTTTGACTTGTTGCAAAACCCGATCTGGATATTTGATATTGAGGATTGGCAAATCCGGTGGGCAAACCAAGCATCCTTGTACCTGTGGGATGCTTCGACGCGCCAGCAACTCGCAAGCCGCAACTTTAGGGATATGTTGTCAGAGTCTACTCGGATTCGCTTGCAGAGCTATCTGCAGCAGTTTGAGCAAGGCCAAACCTTGTCCGATCAGTGGACGTTTTATCCGGGAGGTGAGCCCGTTTCTGTCTGCTGTCGGTGCTCTGGCATCAGGATTGATAGCGGGGATTTGGCCATCCTGGTCGAGGGTAAGGTCGAAACCGCTGATCAAATCGAGGCGGAAACCCTGCGATCGATCGAGGCAATCCGACACACCACGCTGATGGTTTCGCTGTACACCCTCGAAGGTGTGCCGCTGCTGCAAAACCCCGCCGCCTTGCGCTGTTACGGGGATGCGCTGCACCCTCGCTCTGTGACAGACAATGCTTTTGTGAGCCACTTTGTTGACTCTCAGGTAGGAGAGCGAGCAATGGCAGTTCTCAAGTCCGGTGAGGTCTTTAGTGCTGAGGCTCAAGTGATTACTCTGGCGGGGATTCGCTGGCATGGGATGGACGTGCGGTGTACCAACGACACGGTAACAGGCAACCCGATGTTGCTCGTGAACGAAAAGGACATTACCGACCGCCAGCAGACAGAAACAGCCCTGCAAAAGAGTGAAACCCGGTTGTCAGAAGCCCAGCGGGTTGCCCACATCGGTAGCTGGGAATGGGACGTGATTACGGGTAAAATTACCTGGTCTCCCGAACTATTCGAGATTTTGGGACGCGACAGGGCCCTGGGCGAACCTACCTATGCAGAAAACCTGCGGATTTACCATCCCGAAAGTGCCGAACAGCTACAGATGGTAGTTCAACGAGCGCTCACTGGCGGAGAGCCTTATCTATTGCGCCTCAAAGTTTTGCGCCCGAATGGTTCTATCCGCCATACCGAAGCCAGAGGACAGGTCCAACTCAATGCAGAGGGAAAAGTCATTCGGTTGTTTGGTACATCCCAAGATATTACGCATCTGGTGCTTGCAGAAACAGAACTCAGAGAATTGAGTACAGCTCTTGCTAATGCCGTTGAGGGCATCTCGCGGCTGGATATTTTCGGACGGTACATCACCGTTAATCAAGCCTACGCCAATATAGAGGGTTATCAACCTGAAGAAATGGTTGGTATGAATTGGCAGAAAACAGTTCATCCCGAAGACTGCGACAGGATGATGGCCGCTTATCAAAAAATGCTAGCGGAGGGCCGAGTGGAGGTTGAGGCGCGGGGTATCAGGAAAGATGGTTCGATTTTTTACAAGCAATTGGTGATGTTGGCTGCCTACGACTCGCAGGAGCGATCGATCGGGCATTACTGCTTTATGAAAAATATCACCGATCGCAAGCAAGCAGAAGCAGCATTGCAACAAGAGTTCGAGCGTCTGAGTAGAGTGATTGCTACCCAACAGGAAATCGCCATCCGCAATCCCAATCTCAATGCAGTCATGGCCGTGATTGCAGACAGAACTCAAGATTTGACCCGCGCCGATGGAGCAGTGATTGAAATGCTGGAAGGGGATGAGTTGGTGTATCGGGCAGCCAGCGGTATCGCCAGCGCCTATGTTGGATTACGGATGAAAGTAGGGACAAGTTTATCGGGAAAATGTATTGCGACCGGCCAAATCATGCTTTGCGATGATTCAGAAACCGATGCACGGGTGGATCAGTCTGCCTGTCAGCGCATTGGTATTCGGTCACTGGTGGTTGTTCCCTTGTTCTATCAGGACGATCGGGTTGGCGTCTTAAAAGTGCTTTCAGCTACGCCCTTTGCCTTTACAGAGTCAGATATTCAGACCTTACAACTGATGGCTGGGTTTCTGGCAAGCAGCCTGCATCTGGCTTCAGAGTTTGATGCCAAAAACATTCTCCTGAGTCAATTACAGGAAAGTGAGCAACGGTATCGTTCTGTGATTGCGAGCATGACAGAAGGCGTCGTACTTCAGCTAGCAGATGGACAAATTACTACCTGTAATGCTAGTGCCGAAAGGATTATAGGGCTGACCCCCGAACAAATGATGGGGCGTAGATCCATAGATTTAGACTGGCGAACCGTTCAGGAAGATGGCTCTCCCTTCCCCGGCCAACAGCATCCGGCAATGATCACCCTACAGACGGGAAAACCGCTATCAAATGTGGTGATGGGCATTCACAAATCGGATAAAACGCTGACTTGGATTTCGATTAATTCTCAACCGCTGTTCCAAATGAATCAGTCTCAACCCTATGGGGTAGTAACAACTTTTGCTGATATTACAGAACGCAAGCGGGCCGAGGAGATGCTCAGACACCGGGCGGAACAAGAAAGATTAATTGCTACGACAGATGGGTTAACCCAAGTAGCAAACCGCCGCTGTTTTGATGAGCGGTTGCAGTTAGAATGGCACCGACTGATGCAGGGCCAACAACAGCTTTCGTTGATTATGTTGGATGTAGATTATTTCAAGCGATATAACGATTTCTACGGACATCAAGCTGGGGATACTTGTTTGGTGAAAGTCGCGAAAGCCGCAGCAGCCGCGGTTAAACGTTCCGCCGATTTGTTTGTGCGCTACGGGGGCGAAGAATTCGCTGCTATCCTGCCGAATACGGATGCTGCAGGGGCGATCGCGGTTGCTGAGTCGATCCGAGAGGCAATCCGAGATTTGGCAATCCCTCACGAGCAATCTGATGTGAGCGCGATCGTGACCGTTAGCATGGGAATTGCAACTGTGATTCCCACTGCGGAAAGATCACCGGATGAACTCGTTGCCCTCGCCGATCGAGCATTGTATGATGCGAAACGACAAGGGCGCGATCGCTACAAAAGCGCAAACCCGATGACGGTGCCAGATTTCAATACAGTTGTAGAATAGGCAAAAGATGTCGATCTCGCCAAACTTCACCCATAAGTTCGATCGCACAGCTCTAAAAAGGACTGCCACAGTGCATTTATATCTGATCCGCCACGGTATTGCAGCCGAGCCCGAAGAATATGATACAGACTCAGAACGCCCGCTGACTAAAGAGGGCGATCGTAAAACCCGAAAAATCGCCCAACGGCTGTACGAACTCGAAATTCAGTTTGACCTGATTCTCACCAGTCCCCTACTGCGCGCGCAGCAAACCGCCCAAATCCTGCAAACAGTCGGTTTGAGTTCCAAAATAGAAGCATCCGCCACCCTTGCACCATCAGGAGACATCCACAACTGGCTGGAGTGGTATCAGCAGTGGCAGGAAACCGGCCACCGCAGCTTAGCCCTAGTGGGACATCAACCAGACTTAGCCAACTGGGCAGAAACTTTGCTTTGGGGGCGATCGCAAGATGCCCTGATTCTCAAAAAAGCAGGTATCATCGGCTTAATCCTCCCGGAAACCGGCTCCCCAGTGGGCCGCAGCCAAATGTTTTGGCTAACTGCGCCCAAGTTTTTGCTCTCCTAGAAACAGCGAACCGCCCCGACATTAACAGGACGCGCCAGCCCTCTTAAACCGGCATTCTGGGACGGCGAAACCGGATTTGAGGGGGGGACAATACGCAGCGGTGCGATCGGGCTGTCTGTTGAAAAACCCGGTTTCTGAACCCCAATTAAATGATTATTTGTCAAGACTGTGACACTATCTTCGTTTCTGGTAATGTACTTTTAGTAGATTGAACTCACACAAAACGGTATCGCAATGGTCGTCGGCGAATTCAAACCAGGTTTAGAAGGTGTTCCCGCTACCTTGTCCAGTATTAGTTACGTCGATGGACAAAAAGGGGTGCTAGAATATCGCGGGATTAGCATCGAGGAACTAGCACTAAAAAGTTCCTTTGTGGAAACTTCATATTTATTAATCTGGGGGGTACTTCCGACTCAGGAAGAACTAGCAGCTTTCGAGCATGAAATTCGCTATCACCGCCGGATCAAATATCGCATCCGGGACATGATGAAATGCTTTCCTGAAAGAGGACATCCCATGGACGCGCTGCAAGCTTCAGCAGCGGCCTTGGGTTTGTTCTACTCGCGCCGAGCTCTGGCTAACCCAGCATACATTCGAGAAGCTGTAGTGCGGCTGCTAGCCAAAATTCCGACAATGGTGGCGGCGTTTCAACAAATGCGGCGGGGAAATGATCCAGTGCGGCCAAGGGATGATTTGAACTACTCGGCTAACTTTCTTTATATGCTAAACGAGCGAGAACCAGATCCGCTGTTAGCTAACATTTTTGACGTTTGTCTGACTCTGCACGCCGAACATACAATCAATGCCTCTACATTTTCGGCAATGGTAACAGCTTCGACTCTGACAGATCCTTACGGGGTGATTGCTTCAGCAGTTGGCACTTTGGCAGGGCCTCTGCACGGGGGAGCGAATGAAGAAGTGATTGAGATGTTGGAGCAAATTGGTTCGGTAGAAAATGTGCGGGCTTTTGTCGAGAAGAGCGTTGCAAATAAGGACAAAATCATGGGATTCGGACACCGGGTTTATAAGGTGAAAGATCCGAGAGCAACTATTCTCCAAGGGTTAGCGGAACAGTTGTTTGAAAACTTCGGACACGACGATTATTACGACATTGCTGTCAAGTTGGAAGAAGTAGTTGAGGAGAAATTGGGTCAGAAAGGAATTTATGCAAATGTAGATTTCTATTCGGGTCTGGTTTACCGAAAAATGGGAATTCCGATCGACTTATTTACACCGGTTTTTGCGATCGCCCGCGTTGCCGGCTGGTTGGCCCACTGGAAGGAACAGCTAGAAGCAAACCGCATTTACCGCCCTACTCAAATATATACGGGGACTCACGGCGCTCCTTATATTGCGATCGAGGACAGACTCCCATCCTAACCTCAAAGCTGTAGCCGTAGGGTGCGTCGCCCTGGAAAAATCTGTCAATAAAAATCGACTTTTCGAGTAGCGACGCACCTTACCAAAATTTTGGTTTTTTTTCCTCATCTCTGGAAAAGAACAGGTGCGTCGCCATGAGATTGTCGCTGTTGATGAAGGATTGTCGATGGCGACACACCCTACGGCTTAACTTTAGCTAGAGGCGATCGCCTCCTAACAAGCTTGAGAAAATGCTCGTTGAGGCGATCGCATTGTCCTTATAATAAAAACTGCGGTAATGTTCTATTAAAACAAGAATTGAAACGCAGTTACAGGATAATAGATAGTTAGCAGTCAGGAGAAACTATGACACCAGAAGAAGTTATCCAATATATATGCAATCATCTTTCAGGTGTAGTCCCAAAAGCTAGTTGGGGCGAAACGTCACTGTTTTACAATCCTGGTCGTGTTTTGCCCAATGGTGTTTATTTTTGCACCATCAAACAACACAATGGCGAAAACGATAAAGCTTCAAATCTTGATCGAGAAGATGTTTTTAGAGTTGCTATAGGTCTTAAACCCACAACCTATGCTCGCTTATTTGGTCAGAGACCAACACGCCCTAGTAAGGGCGGTATTGTTACATCGGAGCACGATTTTACAAAGTCAAATGAGCTTATGCCGCATCCAATTTACGCTTGGATGTCCTGGGTGCAAATACTTTCTCCTAGCCGAGATAAGTTTGAGGATATCTTTCCTTTGATTAAGGAAGCGCATCAGGAGGCAGTTAACAAGTTTGAGAATAAGACAGCTACAATTCGGTTGCATCGGAACGATTCAGTTCTGTTGATTGAGTTGTAAAGCTTATCTGCGTCCGCTGAACCGAGCCGTTATGCCGAATCGATACATCCGTTGCGGTTGCCTGTCTACATTCGAGATTGGGCAAGCAAAAATATTTGAGTTCGGAGAGATTATTTGCGATCGCACTCTAAAAAATATCAAATCATTTGAGGATATTTGTTGTTGGGAGCAATGCGATCGCCCCTTGCAAACTTGAGAAGATGATTGTTGAGGCGATCGCAAAAGTTAAGAATTGAGAAGCGATCGGGGCATAACAAATCATTGGAGCGGACAAAGTTGTAATAGTTTGGCTGAGAGCAAAAGTAAATCTGCCGCTCAATTTAACCGTTAACTGGTCAGTGATTAAAACAAAGGAAGCGATTTTCTCCTCAACATAATTCTCTGGAATCGCCACAGATATGCGATCGATGCTGCCGCTATTCCGAGGTATGTCCCAATCCAAACGCCTACTCCAGAAAAAGGAGTATGAAAA
>Ga0163145_1000654_pt1 | contig 13083 bp, 16 predicted proteins | sample OliLakLV9_FD_161683 | JGI IMG/M metagenome (GOLD analysis project Ga0163145, IMG submission 161683) | Freshwater microbial mat bacterial communities from Lake Vanda, McMurdo Dry Valleys, Antarctica - Oligotrophic Lake LV.9 | ecosystem: Environmental > Aquatic > Freshwater > Lake > Microbial mats... | reverse complement strand
TTCTGCGCGTTGAGTATGAGCTTTGGGCAGCTAAGATGCAGCTTGGACACTACGTTCTTAACCTTGATATTCGCCACTGATCGAGTTTGATTGCGTCTAACCGTTTTGCCAAGCGACTGCATGGGCTAAGGATCGTGGATTAAATAACCTGTAATTCTGGCTTAGCAGTGTAGTTCCATTGAGGCAAGCATTCATCAAAGACAATCTTCATGTTGGCTTTGAAGTCTTCAGCCACGCTTCGACCGATCTGATAGGTCTTGTCGAGAATCGTTGTAAGCACATTGAGTCCTGTGCGAGTCGTTGCCGTTGCCATCAGGTCTTGCACCGTCTGGACACGATCAAAAATTACACCCTGACACACGCGCGAGACATGGGGAAACAGGCGATGCTCAATGGAATTGGACTTGGAGGTGTAGGGTGGATAGTGAGCAATGCGAATCTCGATGCCCAGTTCATTGACTAATGCTTGCAAGTCCTGTTTGAAGATGTAATGGCGGGAGCTATTGCTACCGCCGCCGTCGCATCACAGCAAAATGGAGTGAGCCAGTGGAAGCGAACCTTGCCATCGGTGTTCCACCAGTAGCGAATCGAGTCACAGGCAAACTCGCTGGTATCGTGACTGGTGCCAATCTGGATGTACCCCAAATTGGCAGTGAGGTCATACAGCCCGTGCGGCATCGCCATGCCTGCTGCCAAGGAGGCCCAATCATGGTCAAATACCTCCATTGCTTCCTGGGTGTACAGTTTCCCCTCTCGATAGAACGAACCAATCAATTCTTTTTTTGGGTGTCCATACTCACCACTGGATTGCCTGCCGCTTGATCGGTCTGCTGCAAGCGTTCAAGCGTCTCAAATTGCTCGTTGCGATGCTCACTCTTGCCCGTAGCCAGAGCTTTCACCGCTTTGCGTTTGCGAAAGTGGTGGTTCTCCAACAACTGGTCTACCACCGTGACACTGACTTCGATGCCCTCTTCCTGCAATAATGCGGCAATCTCATGGCGCTTGAGCTTTGTCCATTTGACGGTTTCATCCATCGGTGAACCGGCGGTGTGTCGCTCTCACACGCGCAAAAATGCCTCATCCAATCCACCAATTGTCTTAAAGGCTGATTTACGCCCACCTCCAGACTGTCGAATCCGTTCTGCTTGAAGAATCGTTTCGTCCTCAAGTGCCCTCAAGCCCAACGCTAAAGTTTCGTGATGGCACCCCAATAATTGCCGGACGTATGCCTGCCCTCCATAGCCTAATTTCACCGCTGCAATGGCGGCGTAGCGGCGGCAATCCTTTTCGGATAAGGACTGATAGTATCGTTGCATCTGGGCTTCGATCGCAGCAGGGTAGGTTTGCATCAATCCACCTGTTTTTAGTAGACCTCTAGCTTACAGAGACAACTGACAGAATTACACCTTATTTAATCCACAATCCTAAGCCCCTTGCCATGAATCCATCCACCGTTGAACAACTCAAAGCGCTCCGCTTGAGCGGTATGCTAGACGCTTGGAGTGAACAGCACTCGACACCGACTTATCACGACCTCAGTTTTGATGAACGCTTTTCGCTCCTGGTCGAGCGCGAACATCACCGGCGTGCCTAGCAACGACTGCAACGCCGTCTCAAGCAAGCCCAACTCTCAACCACTGCCTCCGTTGCCGATATTGACTTCTCAGTTTCCCGTGGACTCGTGAAAGCCAAGTTCCTCGAACTCGCTCAGGGGCAATGGTTACAGGAACAGTTGAATTTGATTTTGGTCGGTCCGACCGGGGTGGGTAAGACCTTTCTCGCCTCGGTGCTGGCGAATGGTTGCTGTACGTTAGGGCATACCGTGCGTTATCTTCGCAGTGCCGATCTGCTGTTGGAAATGCAGTTGGCTAAAGCCGATGGTTCCTTCCCCAAATTGCAACGTCAATTAGCCAGCTTTGGTCTCCTCATTTTTGATGATTGGTTGCGAGACCCACTCTTGCCCCAAGACGCACGTGACCTCTTAGACTTGCTCGATTTACGTTATCGCAAAGCCTCGTCTTTATTTGCGACCCAGTTACCGGTCAACCAGTGGCATCAGCAGATTCAAGACCCCACTCTGGCCGATGCCATGCTGGACCGGATTGTGCATGATTCCCATCGCCTTGTACTCAGAGGCGAATCGATGCGCAAACTCACCAGTAAAATTCAGCCGCAATTGGAGAGTGCTTAAGGCGTGCTCAAAAGAGAAGCTTGTTTCGATTTGTGTCATTGACATTGAGGCCAAGGCGATCGCACGCACGATTGGTTTTATGAATTCACACCTGCCGAAGTTGATGGCATGACCCTGCCGAAGTTGGCTGAGATTAGGGTGCCGAAGTTAGTGAAAATCACCTGCCGAAGTTGTGAAAATACAGCAGCTTTCAGGTTTTCTCACCTTAACCAAGGGTGTTAACCGCCCCTGTGAAACATTATTCATTTATATGGGTTTTATGAGATTTGACATAAAGGTTACATTTATAAAATCAGTGAAGTTCTTATAAAGCTATGTTTTCTTTTTCTAATAGCCATATTCTTCTAATAAGAAGTTCATACCTAATTTTTTTAACCAGTGAAACTCATGCAGTTCAGTAAAATTCACTGGTAGACTAGGGCTTAAGTTCGACCACCATTGCTGATGCCGCGCAGGGTACGGTGTTTGAAAGGGTATCCAGATTTATGTCCCTGGGTACTAGTTTAGAAGTTCGTAGGTTGCCCCGTAAATTCTTAGCCATTTAACTTAGATTGATTTTAACGTCCCAAATACAATCGTTTTGGGCGTAAGTACTTTAAGAAAAGAGTAGACTATGCTTGCTTTCGTACTAGCCCTCAAAACCCGAATCTATACATATCCTAACAGTTATCTGTTATTCCTTCAATACGCTCTGGGTCGGAGATTTGAGCAAAATTGTGAGGATATTCAGCAGTTTGAGCAAGCACTGTGCGATCGCTTTCAAACTCAATATGATACCGTTTGTACCTATCAGTGTCGAATTGGCTTTATCGGGCGGTCAATGGCGGTCAAGACACTGATTCAGCTAGGTCAGGAAGTGATTTTGACGCCTTACACGATGATCGATGTGATCAACATTGTGATCTTTTCTGGGGAGCGACCTGTGTTTGCCGATGTTGACCGGGAGACTTGTAATATCTCCGATGTTGGCATGGATCGACTGATCCATGCCAACATCGGTGCCGTTCTCATTACTTACTTGCATAGACTGGCGGCTGAAGCCCACCGGATTAAAGATGTGTGCAATCCTCCGAACTGTTGGACGAGGATGAATCTCGGTATACGTCCTTCTGGCTCGGTTTGACTACTTCCCAACTGAACCGGATTTTTGATCTAACTCGCTTATCATTCACAATATTTCAGGAGTATTGCAATGGATCGCACATTTTGGCACGGAAAACGAGTATTGCTGACAGGCCACACTGGCTTTAAGGGTAGCTGGTTGTCGCTTTGGCTTCAATCTGTCGGTGTTGAATTACTTGGATACGCATTGCAGCCTCCTACCAATCCCAATTTGTTTGAGGCTGCTCGTGTAGCAGAAGGGATGACCTCAGTGATCGGCAATGTTGTTGATTTTGAGCATTTACAAAAGGTGATTTCTGACTTCAAACCAGAAATTGTGATCCACATGGCAGCCCAAACTGTGGTGCATACATCCTATGTAGATCCCGTGGCGAATTACGCCACAAACGTTATGGGAACGGTTCACCTTTTGGAGGTAGTTCGGCATATCAGTGGGGTAAAAGCAGTCGTGAATGTGACTTCAGATAAATGCTACGAGAATCGAGAGTGGGTTTGGGGATATCGCGAAAATGATGCTTTAGGCGGATATGACCCCTATAGCAGTAGCAAAGCGTGTTCGGAATTAGTAGCAGCAGCATACCGCAACTCGTTCTTTAATCTCAGCAATTATTCTGAGCATGGTACCGCGATCGCGACTGCCCGCGCTGGCAACGTCATTGGGGGAGGAGACTGGACAGCGAACGGTTTAATTGCAGATATCGTCCGATCCTTTCTAGAACAGAAATCGATTCTAATCCGCAACCCATATGCGACTCGTCCCTGGCAATATGTTTTGGATGCACTGAATGGTTATTTAACCCTAGCAGAGTGTTTATACAATAAGGGACCTGCATTTGCTGAAGCCTGGAATTTCGGCCCTAATGAATCAGACGTTAAGCCAGTCGATTGGATTCTGGAGAAAATGCTAGCCATGTGGGGAGAAGAGGTGTTCTGGGAGAAAGATCACACCTACCAGTTTCATGAAAATAATGCCCTAACCTTAAACTGCTCAAAGGCTCACCTCAAGTTGGGATGGGAACCGAAAATGTCTTTGGAAGAGTCTTTGAGGCAAATTATCACTTGGACGAAAGGTTACCAAACCGGAGTTGACGTAAAGAAGCTGACCATTGATTCAATTCACCAATTTATGGATTTAGGTTGATTGATCTAGGTTATCTCGAAGTTTCAATCTTTAGTGTTAGAGGTATTTCATGAGCCAGCAAGTCAAGAACGAAAAAATGGTAAGCGCATTAGCCACAAAGGCTCCCCATTGCCAGTTCTGTGGAACCGAACTACATCATACATTGGTTGATTTAGGCATGTCGCCATTGTGTGAAAGTTACGTGACCCTTGAACAGTTAAATAGCATGGAAGCGTTTTATCCCCTCCATGTACGAGTATGCGAGAATTGCTTATTGGCTCAGTTAGAAGCGTATGTTAGTCCAGAACATATCTTTAGCGAGTATGCGTATTTTTCGTCCTATGCAGAGACCTGGCTACAACACTGCAAAGCCTACACCAATCAGGTCGTTGAACGTTTCCAACTCAATGAACAAAGCCAAGTTGTAGAGCTTGCCAGTAATGATGGATATCTGTTGCAATATTTTATTGAGAAGAGTATTCCTGTTTTGGGAGTTGAGCCTGCAACGAACATTGCCAAGGTGGCGATCGCGAAAGGAATTCCAACCGTTAATGAGTTCTTTGGGCAGGAATGTGCACGTAAGTTAGTTCAGCAGGGTAAGCAAGCCGATCTGATTGCTGCGAATAATGTCCTGGCGCATATTCCTGATATCAATGATTTTGTTGGTGGCATCAAAATTCTATTAAAACCTCACGGCGTGGCAACAGGAGAAATTCAACACCTGTTACGGTTGATGGAATCTAACCAGTTTGACACAATTTATCATGAGCATTTTTGCTACCACACCTTTACTACTCTTGAAAAGATCTTTGCTGCTCACGGTCTGACGCTATTTGATGTAGAAGAGTTGCCAACTCACGGAGGATCACTGAGAGTTTACGCCTGTCATCAAGATGATGCAACAAAAACTATCAGCGATCGCGCGATTGAGTTAAAACAATGGGAGCAGGCAGAAGGGTTTACCTCTCTCGAACGTTACACCAACTTTGAGCAACAAGTACGAGAAACGAAGCGCAAGCTACTCGACTTTCTGATTAAGGTAAAGCGCGAAGGTAAAACAGTTGTAGGCTATGGTGCTCCTGGTAAGGGGAATACCTTACTCAATTATTGTGGGATTCGCACCGACTTCCTAGACTACACGGTCGATCGCAACCCTTATAAACAAGGAAAATTTCTACCCGGAACGCACATCCCAATCTATCATCCAGACAAAATTCAGGAAACAAAACCTGACTATATGCTCATCCTCCCCTGGAATTTCAAGGATGAGATCATGACACAAATGAGTTTCATTCGTGACTGGGGCGGACAGTTTGTCGTACCTATTCCAGAGTTAAAGGTGTGTCTCTAAAATGTATTTTACTCCAACCCCATTAACAGATGCTTACGTTATTGAAGCAGAGATACTGGAGGACACTCGGGGTTTCTTCGCTCGAACCTGGTGTCAAAAAGAGGTTGCTGCCCATGAACTGGATTCAAATCTGGTGCAATGTAGTCTCTCGTTCAACAAGAAGAAGGGAACGCTGCGAGGAATGCACTTACAACTGCCGCCCTTCGCTGAGACAAAGTTAGTGCGTTGCACCCAGGGCGCAATTTATGATGTCATCGTCGATCTTCGTCCAAATTCACCAACTTATCTACGTTGGGCAGCTGTGGAATTAACCGCTCAAAATCATAAAGCATTGTACATCCCCAAAGGATTTGCTCACGGATTTCAAACTCTGGAAGACAATATAGAAATCTTGTATCAAATGTCAGAGTTTTGTCATCCCAATTCTGCACGAGGGTTTCGCTGGAACGATCCAGCTTTTAACATCACCTGGTTGGAAGAAGTGAGTATGATCTCCGATCTCGATCGTACCTATGCAGATTATACCCCAGATAGTTTGTCTATTATGCAGAGTTCTTCACTTTAATTTTTTACTGCCCAAATAAGATCTGGTAAAACCGCCTAACTCCTCTGGATGAGAAATATGATTGTTGATTTAGAAGCATATGATATTCAACAGTATGGTTCAGAGATGTACGATCTCATCTGTGAACTGTATCCCATCTGTCGCAGTATTACAGGTGATGGTGTACGAAAAACCTTACGTATCTTACAGCAGCTGATTCCCCTGGAGATCCACGAAGTTCCTACGGGAACGCAAGTTTTCGATTGGACAGTACCGAGAGAGTGGAATGTTCGGGATGCCTATGTGAAGAATAGTCGGGGGGAGAAAGTTATTGATTTTCAGGCATCCAATTTACACCTGTTGAATTACAGTATGCCAATTCATAAAACAATGCCCTTATCTGAGTTGAAGGAGCATTTATTCACCCTGCCAGAATACCCTGATTTAATTCCTTACCGCACCTCGTACTACAAAGAAACCTGGGGATTTTGTTTAAGTGAAAACGCTTTACAAAAGCTAGAAGAAGGGGAATATGAAGTCTGCATTGACTCTTCCCTGGAAACTGGCTATCTCACCTATGGAGAGTATTACCTGCCAGGAAAAACAGAAAGTGAGGTGCTATTTTCTTGTCATATTTGCCACCCTTCTCTGTGCAATGACAATCTCTCAGGCATTGCTTTGGCAACCTTCCTTGCTAAAACGCTGAGTTCACAATCCACTCGATACTCATATCGATTTCTATTTATCCCTGGAACAATTGGTTCAATTACCTGGCTTTGCTTAAATGAAAGCAAAACGGCTCAGATCAGACACGGCTTAGTCATATCAGGTGTCGGTGATACCGGCAAAATGACCTATAAGAAAAGCCGCCGTGGAGATGCAGAAATCGATCGAGTAGTTACTTGTGTTTTGCAACACTCAGGGGAAAATTATGCGATCGAAGAGTTCTCCCCGTATGGATATGATGAACGTCAGTATTGCTCACCAGGGTTTAACTTACCTGTTGGTCGTTTAAGCAGAACACCTTTTGGGCAATATCCTGAATATCACACTTCAGCAGATAACCTGGATTTTATCGACTCCAACTCTTTAACTGATTCGTTTAACAAATATCTCGAAATTCTAAGTATTTTAGAAAACAACAAGATCTATACCAACACAAATTCAAGATGTGAACCTCAACTTGGTAAGAGAGGGCTGTATGGAAGTTTAGGTGGAGAACAAGATAAAAAAATCAATGAAATGGCATTACTTTGGACATTAAATTTTTCTGATGGAACTCATTCATTACTCGATATTGCAGAAAAGGCAAATATAAGTTTTAATTTAATTTACCAGAATGCTAAAAGGCTAGAAAATTCAGGTTTACTCACAGCTTCAAAACAATGAATTTTGTATAAGAAACCGTTTGATCGACTGTTGCTTAATACTCAACACAATAAGAATCTCATGAAATCCATCAATGAACTGTTGGGCAAAAGAATTTTAATTACGGGTGCAAGCGGATTTATTGGTTCTCACCTATGCCGTTCACTGTGTTCACAGGATATAGAGGTTCACGCGCTCTCTCGATCTACAAACAATGAGGATAATAGCAGCATCCGTCGGTGGAGTGGGGATTTACAAGATGCTTCCAGTGTGAAATCAGTCTTAAAGGAAGTAAAACCGGATATCATCTATCACTTAGCAAGTTATGTGACTGGTTCCCGTTTTATGGAGCATGTACTGCCCACGCTCTATAACAATTTTGTTGGTACTGTTCATCTGCTGGAAACAGCAACTGATATTGGGTGCTCGAAGATTGTTTTAGCAGGGTCACTTGAAGAACCTCAAGTAGGTGAAGCCTTTACTAATCCCTCCTCACCTTATGCAGCCGCAAAATGGGCTAGCAGTTGCTACGCTCGCATGTTTCATGCCCTATACCAAACCCCTGTTGTCATAGCAAAAATTTTCATGGTCTATGGACCAGGACAAGACTCAAGATTTCTGATTCCGTATGTCACATCTTCTTTTTTGCAAGAAGTATCTCCTCAGTTAGCAAGTGGCAAAAGACCTGTTGATTGGATTTATGTTGATGATCTCGTTACAGGTCTGTTGACAATGGCAATCGTACCAGATTTGGACGGGCAAACCATTGACTTCGGCTCAGGCACATTAGTAACAATCCGTAAAGTTGTTGAACACCTTGTTGATATCATCAATCCTAAAGTGATGCCTGTCTTTGGTGCGATCGCTGATCGACCAATGGAGCAAGTTAGAGTAGCTGATTCTATTGCTTCTTTTGAGAAGCTCGGATGGAAAACAAAGACATCTTTAAAGGATGGGTTGAAACTGACAACGGATTGGTATCGGAACAAATTGAATCACAAAAGAGCAAAATTACCGTAAATTTTTAACTCAAATCAGGCTTGGCAGTAAATCGGTCAATCGGTTCATTCAATTGTTGTAAAGCTCTATCACCTGAGAGGAAGGCTCCAATGAAAGTCGTTTTGTTTTGTGGTGGTCTAGGTACACGTCTAAGAGAGCATTCTGAAACTGTTCCTAAACCAATGGTTGAAATTGGCTATCGTCCTATCATCTGGCATTTGATGCGATATTACGCCCACTTTGGGCACAAAGAGTTCATTTTGTGTCTTGGCTATAAAGGAGATTACATCAAGAATTACTTCCTCAATTACAATGAGTGTTTGTCGAACAATTTCACCCTAAGCAATGGCGGTAAAACGGTTCAATTGCACACCACGGATATAGAAGATTGGCAAATTACTTTCGTTGACACTGGACTGAAATCCAACATTGGAGAACGACTTGTTGCTGTAAAACCCTACTTAGAAGGAGAGGAGGTTTTTCTAGCTAGCTATGCCGATGGACTCAGCGATCTTAACCTTGACTTGTATCTTGAACACTTCTGTAATAAGAGGAAGATTGCGAGTTTTTTGGCTGTACAACCCTCTCAGTCATTTCATGTTGTTTCTTTGAATGGAGATGCGTTGGTAGAAAACATCCAGTCAGTTGCCTGTTCAGATTTATGGATCAATGGCGGTTTTTTCGCGTTCAGGCAAGAAATCTTTGACTATATTTACCCTGGCGAAGAATTAGTTCTGGAACCATTTCAACGCCTGATTCAACAGAAAGAACTGGTTGCATACAGAAATCCAGGTTTTTGGGCATGTATGGATACACTAAAAGAAAAAATGCAGTTTGACGAGATGTATGCCAAAGGCAATACGCCATGGGCCATTTGGGAATCTCAAAAGACTCTAATAAACAATGGAAAACCAAAGACTCAAGTTTTGTGCTAATAAGTTTTTATGCATTTAAATTTCCAGGCTGATCCCGTGCCAACAAGGGCTTCAAATGTGCAGTTGAGATGTGCGACAGCTTAGTAAGAACCGTATGTGGTATTGAGCCAATGGTCAAAGCCTCAACCATCAAAAAAGATAGTTCGTCCGAACTACTATGGTCATCTTGTCTGAATTAGGAACTTGTGACAGAGAGAAAGCATTAAAAACATCAGAGCCATCCCAAAAAGAATGTGTATAAGCAATGCCAAAAATTACCATTATTCTTGTAAACTACAATCACTCCCGATACTTGGATGAACGCATTCAAAGCTTGTTGAACCAGACTTATCGTGATTTTGAATTGATTGTAGTTGAAAATGGTTCGACTGACAGCAGCGCAGAAATTATCCGGAAATACTCCGAAGATCCTAGAATAAAGCCGCAATTTTATTCTCAAAATATTTCGCCTTATAGGCGATGGAATGAGGCTCTAGATTTAGCACTAGGTGATTATTTGCACATCGTATGTGCTGATGATAGTTGTCATCCGCTTTTGCTAGAAAAGCTCTGTAAAAAACTAGATAATAATCCTTCTGTGGGACTTGCCTACGCTCAGGCATGGGAAATAGATGACACAGGGAAAAGGATCCGTTCGTTTAGAGAATGGACGGACTATCTCAACAAAAATCGGTGGTCTGAAGATTTTGTCGATACTGGGAAAAATGAATGTCAGTATTTATTTTTTACATGCACAATTACCAATATTGGAGCAGCACTGATGCGTCGCGATATTTTCATAAAAGCAGGAAAACTCGATGAGAAAATGCCATTTTCGGCAGATTGGATGCTTTACGCAAAAATGATGATGATCTCAGATATAGCTTATACAAGTGATCATCTCAATTATCATAGATCACACTCAAACTCACTGAGAAAGAGTAATGATGAAGGCACTTTTATAGAAGAAAGACTTCAGGTGCTACATTATCTTTTCAATCGGGTAGAAGCACCAAAGCATTTCTTAGAAAAGATTTATGAGCCAACAATAGGATGGTGGATGCGAGTGATGCTTTCTGGGAAAATATCATTGAGTAGGAATCGAAGAATTTACAGGATCCTAAAAGATATTGAACCGAATATAAATCACCAAATGATTAAGTATATCTTAAATGTGAGCCGGAAAAAGATAGTTGGTGTTCCTCAGACTGAACCCTATTAACTCATCTCATTAGTCTGAATACGGCGGATTCTCCTGAATTTATGCTTCAATGCTTCGCGGGCGTACGAATATTTACCTGACTCATGCTTTCTTCCAAGTAAAATATGTTCCTCTGAATTCTTGATGATGGAAATTATGGCTTATTAGTGTGAGTGATCAGAATCTCAATGAGAAAAATTACGATGATTAAACTGTTAGCGAATCATTATCAAGGTTCAATTCACCAAATTCTTTGTCTTGGTGCGCACAGTGATGATATTGAAATTGGCTGTGGCGGTACTGTCCTTAAGCTCATTGAGACATTTCCAGATTTAAGTGTCTTCTGGATTGTCTTCGGAGCAACAGAAGAGAGAAAGGAAGAAGCTTTTATTAGCGCAAACACCTTTCTTAAGGATGTAAGACAAAAAGAGATTGTGGTAAAAGATTTTAGAGATCGCTTCTTTCCTTACCTTGGGGCAGAGATTAAAGAGTTTTTTGATCAGTTCAGTAAAGCGGTCGCTCCAGATTTAATTCTGACGCACTATCGAAATGATCTGCATCAGGATCATCGGCTTATATCTGAATTGACCTGGAATGCCTTTCGTAATCATATGATTCTGGAATATGAAATTCCTAAATATGATGGTGACTTGGGCAATCCTAACTTCTTTGTTCATCTTACCGAACCAATTAAGCAAAGAAAAATAGCTCATTTGATGGAGCACTTTGCGACGCAGTCAAATAAGCATTGGTTTACAGAAGAGACATTTTCATCAATCCTTAGGTTGCGCGGAATTGAGTCAAATGCACTACACAAATACGCAGAGGCTTTCTACTGTCGTAAAGCGGTCTTACTGTAATTCCTTGTGTTCATACTATAGCGGTTCCTGAACAGATGAAATATCGGAGTCCTTGCTTTCTAAGCATTACAGATGTTATGCCGTACCTCGCTCTAGCGAAAACCGCTACATTAGACACCTATCTGAATTATCCAATGATGAATAAGTTGAGAATGGGCAATGAGAAGAGTTGATATCAGTTTATTTTTAGATAACTTTGAAGAGGGAGGGGTTCAACGAGCTTTTCTCAATCTAGCAAAAAGTTTTATTGCCAGAAACTTTGAGGTGGATCTTGTCCTTTTGAAAGTAGAGGGTTCTTTCCTCGATCAAATACCAGATGAATTGAGAGTTGTTGATTTAGATAACCCACGATTACGAGCAAGTATTTTTGTTCTAGCAAATTACTTGAGACGCGAGAAACCCAAAGCCCTTCTTGCAAGCTTACACTTCAGCACTGAAATTGCCATACTAGCTAAACACATCGCAGGAGTATCTACAAAAGTAGTTGTTTGTGAGCAAGGTTCGCTAGAGGCATCGAAAATTTCACACTTTTCGGTTAGAAATTTGCCAGGTTTCTTGGGTTTAACCCCCTATAATGCCACAACTTTAGTCCGATATTTATATCGTTTCGCAGATGAGGTGGTGGGGGTTTCAAAAGGCACTGCCAATGATGTAGCGGAGGTAATGGGTTGTCCGTCAAGTCGAGTTAAAGTGATTTATAACCCTGTCATTACTTCCGAGCTAATTGAAAAAGCGAAAAAATCGATTCAACATCCCTGGTTCCAGCAAAATCAACCTCCTGTTATTTTGGCCGCAGGAAGATTAGTAGAACAAAAAGATTTTCCGATGCTGATTCGAGCTTTCTCCCAAATAAAACAGAGCATATCTGCTCGGCTAATGATTCTGGGAACAGGTCCAGATCGCTCTCATCTTGAGCGGCTTATCCAGCAATTAGGATTAGAGGCAGATGTTGCAATGCCAGGATTTGTAGAAAATCCATATGCCTATATGGCAAAATCAGCTGTATTTGCGATGTCTTCTGCCTGGGAAGGACTTCCATTTGTTTTGATTGAAGCAATGGCAACTGGAGTGCCGGTGGTTTCGACAGACTGTAAGCATGGACCTGCTGAAATTCTTGACGATGGAAAGTATGGAGCACTGGTGCCAGTAGGTAATCAACATGCTATGGAAAAAGCTCTCCTAAAGGCATTATCAGGGGAAGTTAAGCCTGCCGATCCAAACTGGCTAGAACAGTTCACAGTTGAAAATGTCGCTTTGCAGTACTTAAATGTTTTGGGTATCACTATACCGGATTTCATAATTGTGAAGTACGGTTAGTAACTTAGCGCAGCCACCAGTAGAGCCATGAAATCCTACTCCCTTGACTGACGCCAAAAAGTGATTGAAACCGACGCAAACGAACCGATCTCACAG
>Ga0163145_1000652_pt1 | contig 13111 bp, 13 predicted proteins | sample OliLakLV9_FD_161683 | JGI IMG/M metagenome (GOLD analysis project Ga0163145, IMG submission 161683) | Freshwater microbial mat bacterial communities from Lake Vanda, McMurdo Dry Valleys, Antarctica - Oligotrophic Lake LV.9 | ecosystem: Environmental > Aquatic > Freshwater > Lake > Microbial mats... | reverse complement strand
CCTTTGCCCCCTCCCCTGCCCCACGGTCGAATTACGATTTAGATCGCAGGTTGGTTTTAATATTTATTTTAAATTGTTTAACTAATTATTACAATTAGTTTTTAACTATTCTTAAGCTGATTTAACATAATTAAATATAATTATAGTGGGACACCTGTCACCTGTCACTATCGATGAAAGTGTAAATGTGTTAATAAAAGTGCTAGGTGTTTCATTTGAGTGCTGAGTTTAGATAAAAAATTTCGCCAACTTAACTTCATCGCCGCTGAAGTAGGCCATGAGAACAAGTTAAAGTTGTGTTAGTAGGGTAGACTAAAAGAATGGAGCTAAAATATGCCTTCAACTTTAAATTATATGCCAACAATCCTAGCAGTGGATGATAGTGTCGTCACGCAAGAAATGGTCAAACGTGCTTTGGCGGCAGACTATCGGGTTCTAGTGGCAGGAAATGCTGTAGACGCCTTGGCAATGATTTACCACGAAAAAATTGCCGTTTTATTGCTGGATGTTTCCATGCCCGGTATTGATGGTTTGGAGTTTTGTCGCACCGTGCGTAACTTACCTCAGTTTCGGGAACTGCCGATTATTATGCTGACGGCAAGAGACAAATTGTTTGACAAAGTGCAAGGGCGTCTAGCCGGTGCTACAGAATATTTAACTAAGCCGTTTGATAGCAATCAATTGCGTCAGGTTGTTGGCAAGTTTGTCAGTGCTAATTTACCTTCAGAAGTTCAGGGCGAAGTCTAGTTGATTTTAGATTTTAGATTTTAGATTGGAGGTTTATTGGTAAGATAAATTAAATTTATTCAGGCATCTGAATAAATTCGCGAATGGCACGCAACGCAGAGGGATTGGGCAGAGAGTTAGGATGAACTTGTTTAAGCCAATTCGCTGCTTCCCAAAGTTCCATTTTGTGGTATCGACACAGGTAAGCGATACAAACCGTGGGCGATCGATCAATCCCTGCGAGACAATGGACATAAGTTGGCAGCGACTTTTCCATATTTTCGCGAACTACAGCTACTGCTTCAGCTAGCTGCTCTACTTTTAACTCAGTTGTGTAAAATCGATCTGGTAAAACCAGACGCAAACATTGAAAATTTTGGGTAATATCTTCTGGTAAACTTCCCTCTGACTCCGCACACAGGGAAAATACAAATTTAATGTTGGCTTTCAAGAGTGCAGCACCGTCACCCGCTTGGGGTAACCTTCCCACAGCTAGCTTTTCTGGAAGCACCCAGTGGATGGGAAGTTCGGTTTTGGAGGAAGTAGATTTGGGTTCGATTCCCAGGAGTCGTTTGAATTGGTCGAGCATTTGGCTTTCACTACAACCTTTGGCACAATTATAATTATCTACGAAAGTTCGTTGCCCGGTGAGCTAATCCCCAAAATAAGCGCATGACTCAAGTTACACTAGCAGAAATAGCACGGTTTCGTTCTCAATTCGCAGATTATCCCACTGCTTTACAGGCCCTGCAAGCGATCGAGGATTGCGAAGGGGATTTGGAAGACGCCGCTATAGCCTTGGCAATTCGCGCCGGACAGGAACCGGAAATAGCAAATTCCGACTGGTTGGGTATTTTAGCCCGCAAATGCCGTGCCGTTATCTGCCGCAGCGAATTTCGCGATGATTTGTTAAATGGAAATTTTGCCGAAATAGTGCCCTACTTGGCAGCAACCAGTCTTTGCCCTGCACTATTGGCAACTCCCGTGATTATGTATGTGGTTCTACAGGGCGTAAACGATTTTTGTCACCCGATCGATCCTGTTGTATAGTATCTGTGTCAGAATTGAGGAACAGACAATTTATCCAACAGCCGAACAAGCCATAAGATGTCTAATAGTCTGCCAGATATTGTCAAACTGCTACCGGGACATTCAACTATTTCGTTTTGATGACCAAACGGGAGATATATTCATTCTCGCAGGTGATGAGCTTCAAATCATCGTACCCCCAAACGAAACCTGGAGGTTTTTGGATGAAACCGAACTTTGAAGAAATGAGCGTACCTCACTTAAGAGCGTATGTGTTGCAACATCGGGACGATATGGAGGCTATCCGTGCGCTATTTTATCACCCTAGTCTCAAATGGAAAACCATGCCCCCGCTATCTACTCCTGAAGGTTTGCCGATCGCAGAAAACATTCGCATAGCTGAGGAAGCGATTAAACAGAAAATCGAAATAGAGAAACAACTACAAAAAGAAAAAGAACTGGAGGAAAGGCTTCGCCACAAAATCGAGCCAGAAACTCAATGAAAGCTCCGGCAGAAATTAGAGAAAGAAATCATCATTTTTAATCCCTCCCAAAGCCAGCACCAGAATTTCACCTTCTTTTAGCATTGTTTTGGTTAGTTATCATCGTAATCAGAAGGAGATTCGCGTTTTTCTGGAACCGGCCAATCTTCATTTTGGCCACCGACGAGCAATCTTTCAATGGTAACAAATTCCTTGTTCAACTGTTTGAGGGCGTTGATCAGGATGTCGAGTGCGATCGCATCGCTGGTTCCCAAATCAATCCAGCAACGCCCCCAGGTTCCCTCATATTCAAAATCGGCCATATTGTGCATCAACGCCATCAGGCTACTTTCAGCTGCATCTTCGTCATAATCCATGTAGCTGAGTTCCAAACCAGTTTCCTGAACTTGGAGATTTTCAGCATTAAATCCCCCCAGTTTGCCCAAGAAAAACCAGGAATCGAAAACCTCTTCCACATACTGTTTCTCTGCTCGTGAAGGAACTGTACTGAACTCCAGCCAGATCCACAGATCGAACTGATTATACTCGCGGAACTGTACTTGCATAACGATTGTTTAATCTAAATTTGGCAATTGACTAACGATCGGGCCCCACTTACCATTTATCTGTCTGACCCGCTCTCGCATAGCGCTGCAATTGCGCTCTTTTCGATCGATCTTACTTTGATTTCGGCATTGTTCGCGCACAAGTTGTGCAACCAAGTCTTTCGGGAGTTGAGCAGATTTTGCCGCAGCATTTTGGAAATGCTCTTTAGCTTCCTGATTTTTATCCATCCCCACCAGGATTTGCGCTTTTAAATAGTGTAACTCTGGATTGTTAGGCGTATTTTTGAGAGCAATATCGACATATTGCAGCGCCTTGTCATACTGTTTGAGATCGCGATATCCGACGGCCATTCCCCGGTAAGCTAGATAGGCAGGAGCTGCTTTTTCCAAACGTTCGATCGCCTGCTGTGAGTCGGAAAAAGGCAAATTGACCGCAATGAGCAAATCCATCCAGCCTTTGAGTAAGTTGAATTCTGGATCGTTCGGTGCGATTTTCTCAGCAGCGTCCAGTTCCCCATACACCTGTTGCAACTTGCTCAAAGCTTGCGGCGCACCTTTGAGTGTGCCATTCTCTCCCAGAATAGCAGCAGCCTCTAAACCATGACTGACAGCCTTGTAGAGATTGCCGCGCAAAGGATCGGTTGCTTCCAGCTGTGCCGCAGTTTCGCGAGTTTTAACAGCGTAGGATTTTAAGGACGCCAACAAAGCCTTATTCTCCCGATCGCCCTGCCAGTCGGTGTAAACTAAGGATGCCCTCATAGCATAGACCAGAGGCTCAGAAGGCTCTTTGGATTCAGCTTCTGGTAGGTAACGTTCTGCTGCCTCCTTATAGTTTCCATTTTTAAACAAGGCGTTGAAAGCAGCTTCTGTGGCATCTCCAATTGGTTTGGGGTTGCTGGTGCGAAAGGGATCTCCAGCTAAAATTGGGTTTGCCCAGAGGCAAAAAGCGATCGCACCAGCACCGATGAGATGCCATCTGGCACGCCCGGCGGGGTGTTTGCGGTATGCTGAAGTCAAGGCAGAAACAATCAATTTGGTACTGGGAAACAAATCCATAATCGCTTCTTTGCTAAAACGTCCCTTCTGATGATGCCAAAGGTTATGGCAGTTAGCTACGACGCCAAGACAGATTATCCGTTCCAGGTTATCGCCAAGCTCGACAAGTCTGCCACAATGTGGAAAGTATGGTTCGTCTTTTTTACTGAATGCTTTATCTACGAAATTTAAGTTATCACCCCCCAGCCAGTCCAACGGCTATCTTGAAATCCATTAACCTGGAATTAGCACCGCAGGAAATGGGACTTGTGATCGGCCCCAGCGGTTCTGGCAAAAGCACCTTATTAGAAATATTAGCTGGGTTGAGTGAAAGCACATCTGGCAAGGTATTCTGGCGAGAACAAGAACTCATCGCCGAACAACTGCAACAGCTTGGTGGATTGGTATTTCAGTTTCCCGAACGACATTTCTGCGGCAGCACTATTTTGGAAGAACTGCGCTTAGGACATCCAGAGTTAGGTTCCCAGCGGGTCAAAGACGCTTTAACGGAAGTCGGACTCGATCGTTTATCGCTGAACACTTCACCCCACTCATTAAGCGGCGGTCAACAGCGACGCCTTGCCCTAGCAGTACAGTTAATTCGTCAACCCCATTTGCTATTGTTAGATGAACCCACCGCCGGACTTGATTGGTCGATGCGGCGTCAGTTGGTAAATCTATTAGCCAAACTTAAAAATCACTGGAGTCTGTTTGTAGTGACTCACGATGCTGGCGATTTGCTAAGTATAGCAGATAAATGCTGGATAATCGAGCGCGGCGAACTACAATCCGTTGACCCAGCTATACTCAAAGCAAAAGCAGAACAACCGCAGTCAGTTGCTTGAAAATGAATTCTGACTTAACCGAAAACTCAACACTCAACACTCAAAATGATTCTTTGCTGCCAGAGATGGTTTCGGTGTGGCAAGAAACGCTTTCTTGGCAGCCAAATGTCGAACAGCAACAGCTATTTCAGCGTCTTTACGAATTGATTTTGCTGGGAAATCAGCAGCTGAATTTGACTCGCATCACCGGGCCGATCGAATTTTGGGAAAAACATCTTTGGGATTCTCTGCGAGGAATTAGGGACTGCGAAACAGGGAAATTTAAGATGTCAGATTTAAAATTGCCAATTGAAGAAAACAAGGTTAAATCTGACATCACCAACCGCCAAGTTATCGATATTGGTACAGGTGCAGGATTTCCGGGGTTGCCAATTGCGATCGCCCAACCGAATTGGAATCTCACCCTCCTAGATTCCACCCGCAAAAAAATCGCTTTTCTGGAAACTGTCATAACCGAATTGGGAATTAAAAACGCTACTACTTTGACTGGTAGATCTGAAGAAGTAGGAAAACAACGACAACACCGAACATCCTACGACATAGCTTTAATTCGAGCAGTTGGTTCGGCATCAGTCTGTGCAGAATATGCACTACCATTGCTGAAAGTTGGTGGTTTGGCAATCCTTTATCGCGGGAACTGGACAGCCGAAGAAAACTCTTCCCTGCAAGCAACACTTGAACGGCTGGGTGGTAAAATTGAATCAACAGAGCAGTTTACAACTCCCTTGAGCAAAAGCGTGCGTCACTGTTTGTACTTGCGGAAAATTGAGTCGCCAAACAAAATAAAAAATGTAAAATTAAAAAGAAAATAACTTTTTCAATCAGATTATGGCAAACACAACCGTTAAGGCGACAACTTTATTGTTGGCTTTCTTACTAAGTAGCAGCATAGTTTACCCAGTCCTAGCAGAGACGGCTTATCAACGCTGGTTGCGAATGGCTGAAACTGCCAGAAAAAGAGGCGATTACGATACAGCTTTGACTAATTATCAACGAGCGGCAGATGCCAGTCCCAATGGCCCAAACGATAGCGATATCAATACAGCTATCAGTCGCGTTTTGGCACAAAGACTGCAAAGCTTACAACGCATTGCCCCTAATTATGCCAGATACGTCAGAGTAGCAGATGAGGCTTACTCTAACGGCGAATATGGCACAGCTATTGCTAATTACAGAAGGGCGCTAAACGAACGGCGTGGCGATCGCTATGCCACTGTGAGAATTCAGCAAGCCGAATGTATCAAAAAGAATCGACCTGCTACGGGTGCCCAGTTTAGAACATTTGGCTGTCCCAGCTTTTAAAGCTACTATTAGGTACGTTGTTGCGCTAAAGCGCTCTTATGACAACTGGGATAAGAGCGCTAAAGCGCAACAACATACCCAGAAGACTTTGAATGAGTTACTTTCAAGCACTGGCTTGCTGGAAGCGTTTGTTGATTTCATCCCAGTTGAGAACATTCCACCAGGCATCTAAATAATCAGCGCGGCGATTTTGATATTTGAGATAATAAGCGTGTTCCCAGACATCGTTGCCCATGATAGGATAGTTACCGTCGATTAGCGGACTATCTTGATTGGCTGTACTAATTACCTGGAGTTTGCCGTCTTTGCTGCGAATCAGCCACGCCCAGCCGCTACCGAAACGCTTAGTCCCAGCTTCGTTAAACAGTTGTTTGAAGGCGGCAAAACTGCCAAAATTAGTTTTGATGGCGTCTGCGATCGGGCCTGTCGGTTCCCCACCACCATTTGGTTTCATGATTCTCCAGAACATACTGTGGTTGAGGTGACCGCCGCCATTGTTGCGAACAGTGGTGCGAATATCCTCCGGGACGGTATTGAGGTTTTGCAGTAACTCTTCGACAGTCTTACCTTTGAGTTGGGGGTGTTTTGCGATCGCATCATTCAAGTTTTTCACATAAGCCGCATGGTGTTTATCGTGATGAAACTCCATCGTTCGAGCATCAATATGCGGCTCCAGCGCATTGTAAGCGTAAGGTAAAGGCGGCAACTCAAACCCACCTGTATTTTGTGCAACATTTGTCCTACTCCCTGGGGTAGATTTATCTGGCGTTGCCGATATATTGTCCCCAGATGCGCTACAAGCACCCATGCTGACTGCACTGACACTGGCTCCCAGTAAAAATATGAAATGGCGGCGTGTAAGAGTCATAAGCAACACCAGATAATGAATTAATCGAGTTAGTTGTCAATTTTATCTTCTTATAGCGTTCGACTTCATTAATTTTTTTGTTAAATTACTCCGTTCCCGCCACAAGATTATGTAGGGGCGAAGCATTGCGGAATTAACGTTTCAGTTTTGAGTTAAGATTAATCCCGCAATGCTTCGCCCTCCCACTTTACATAGTCTTCCACAACCGTTGGGAGTAAGTGTCAGGGCGATCTGTACTGTTGGTAGCAGATGTTACCTTAGAAATTAAAAATACAAAACTAAACTTATGAGATATATACATTATGTCGCGTTTGGGCTTCTGTTTTTGTTCCTGCTGGTAGCTGGACTGACCATCTGGCAATGGAAAACGATATCCAGCTTCCTTGAAATTGCGATCGAAACTTCACAAGACGGAGAGCGGACATCTCCATTAGACATCTCCAAAAAATAAATTATGGCTCACTGTTCGGGGCAGGGCGAAGCATTTGGGATATCCAGATCTCTAATTTTTCCGTCAAATTCTCCCCCAAATGCTTCGCCCCTACAAAATACTACAAATCAATACAATGTTTTCTGGAGATGTCTATTACTCCGTTCCCGCCACAAGATTATGTAGGGGCGAAGCATTGCGGAATTAACTTTTCGGTTTTGAGTTAAGCTTAATTCCGCAATGCTTCGCCCTCCCACTATACATAGTCTTCCACCGGGAAGGGAGTAAAAACACCTGAAGACTTGCTGGAATACATTATGGCTCATCCCCAAAATGTTTCTCTAGTTGCTTATGAAATACCCTTAGTGCAAAAGGTGGCAGCTTAGCGGTAATTATAACAGAGGCTATGTATGGTCAGCCGAAAAATACCCAAAAGGGATTGGTAATGGCTTTGTTTTTTGAAGATATTCCCGTGGGTGTGTGGTTGCAACTGATGCAAACTTACGCCCAACAAGAATTTGAACTAAAACTTCTGACTGATGAGCAATTTTTTGATCCAGTTCGCCAGAAGTTATCAGTAGATTGGGTTAAAAAATATTGAAACCCAACCTACTATGAATGTTGCTTCAGACGAACTTAAACTCACTAACTGTGAGATCGCTATTTGTCTGTGTAATAGCCACCGCATTATTAGAGACGCTTATATCGGGGTCGTAACCCAAATACCGCTTTGAAGAACTCGTATATAAAAAGAAAGCTGCACGTGATGAGGGTTTACTATCGTTCTGTGTAAGTAATGTTGTATCGACATCAGTAACATCATTAAACGTAAGACTCGAACTGAATATAATCAAATTCGTGCCAGCAATGTCAGTGCCACCAGCGCCCTTAACAGTAACACTGTTAGATGCAACGAGACTAGGGATATTACCGAAGTTTGCTTTTGTGAAGTGGAATTTGTCCTTACCGGGACTAAAGTCGGTGACGTTATCTATAACACCACCTGTCGGAACATTATCCCAAAACACGATATCATTAGCACCACTGGTAGTAATGATATCAACGCCATTATCGTCGCCGTGTATGTTGTCGCTACCAGAAGCTCCATTGATGATGCTAGAGCCAGACGATCCGTCCCCATCATTATCGGTGATTGTCGCTTTAGCTGTAGTTGGCGTACTCAAAACATAATTGGCAGTTGCTGATTTGAGGGTTAATATCACCGTCTCGTCCACTTCGCCAGTTAGAAAATCATCAACCTGTATGAACGTAATAGTTGCTTGTTTCTGATTTTGTGGGATAAACACCGTACCGTTTGTTGTAGTGAAGGTGGTGGCACCTGTTTGAGTGTAATCGTTAGTAAAAGTAGCCGTTCCCCCTACATCGAAATTCACGGTAACACCCCCCGCCGGTGCTGGAGACTCCAGATTAATCTTAAATATGCCGTTGCCGCCAGGTCCTGCATTTTCTGTCATAATACTGTCAGTTTCCTCAATAGAAACTGAGGAAGGAGTCACCTTACCTTTAATTTGGAAATCAAAGGGATTTTCAAAGCCGTCACCGCCATCACCATCATTGTTGTCAAACTTTAACGTTCCACTGACAGGACCAACACTCTGACCATCCAGTTGGACAGTAAAAGTAGCTGAACCTCCCGCTACTATAGTGATGGGAGGAGTCCCCACGAAACTGAAACCATTTGGCAATTTCCAATTACTCATGGAAAGATCCGCATTGCCAGTGTTGATGACAATGAACGGTTTCGATTTGGGTAAGTTTAATGGGGTAGAGCCAATGTCAATTAGAGTGGTTCCATCCTGAATGTTGGGAGTTAAACTGCTAGCATCAAGAACTACGATTTCCGGAACAGGTATAGTTTTCACCGTCCCTGCAATCGGGAAATAGAACGGATTTTCTACCTTACCATCAAGATCAGCATCATTGTTGGTAAACAAGATTGTGCCGGTATAATTCCCAGCGCTGTTGGCATCGAGTTTTACAGTAAAAGTTGTCGATTTATTAGGTTCTATCGTCGTACTGCCAAAAGAACTAACCACGCTGAAACCAGTGGGCAAACTCAACGTCCCCAGGGTGAGATTGTCAGTGCCACTATTATTGATCGTGAAGGTTTGATTAACGCTTGTGCCAACTGGGGTATTGCCAAAATTTATCGGCGTTTCAGTGCCATTAACGATTTTGTTATTTGGCTGAGCGAATACATCAATTTCTGGGTTTGGTGGTGGCAGAGGGAACACAGTACCAGCAATAGTGAAATCGAAGGGATTTTCTACCCCGTCACCGCCATCGGCGTCATTATTGCCTATTTCTAAAGAACCTTTGTACTCACCACCCTGATTTGCATCTAATCTGATCTCGAAAGTTTTGGATTGTCCTGGTGCTACGGAACCAGGGATATTTCCCACCAAACTAAAACCTTTTGGCAAATTCCATCCGCTTAAGGTAAGTGTATCGATGCCGGTATTGTTGATAGTGAAGGTTTTAGACTTTGATACTCCGAGATCCGTAGGGCCAAAGTCTATCGGCGTTGTGCTGCCATCTGTGATATTGGTAACTCCATCTTTAACTTCTATTTCTGGATTTCCTGTTGTTTGCGTACCAGTTACCGTTCCGGTAATAGCAAAATCGAAAGGATTTTCAATACCATCACCGCCATCGCCGTCATTATTGTTTATTTCGATAGTTCCATTGGTTGTTCCGGCACTAGCTGCATCAAATCTGAGCCTGAAAGTTGCGGAACCACCAGGGATTACTATTCCGGGAACAGCGTTGACAAAACTAAAACCATCTGACAATTTCCACTGCGTCAGATTAAGTGCTTCAGTGCCAGTATTTTTGACTGTGAAGGTTTTAGTAATTGGTGCATTAATTGCGGTAGTACCGAAGTTTATCGTGGTAGTACCATCGGTGACGTTGTTATTTTGCTCGTCCAGAACTTGAATTTCCGCTTTTGATGCTGGCGCACCGCTTACCGTTGCGGCAATGGCAAAATCGAAGGGGTTTTCATCGCTATCGTTGTTGCCAACCGTTAGAGTTCCTTGGGTAGTTCCCGCAGTATTCGCATCAAATTTGACTTGAAAAGTAGTTGAACCGCCATTGCCTACAATTCCAGGTATGGTGCCGATAAAACTAAACCCATTTGGCACACTCCAGTTACTCAAATTAAGTGCAGCACCACCCAAATTTTTGACTGTAAAAGTTTTGGTAATGGGTACACCCAGAGACGTTGTACCGAAATTAATCGGGGTTGTAGTTCCATCATTAATGTCGGTATTTACATCCAAAACTTGAATTTCTGGACTTGTTGGCGGTACAGGAGTTACTGTTCCAGCAACGGCAAAGTCGAAGGGATTTTCATTGCTGTCGTTGTTGCCAATTGCTATATTTCCTTGATAATTACCACCAGCAGTAGCCTCCAATTTGAGGTCGAAAGTAGCTGAACTTCCTACGCCTATACTTCCAGGAAGATTTCCCACAACACTGAATCCAGTTGGCAATGTCCAACCACTCAAGTTAAGTGCAGTACTACCCAGGTTTTTGACAGTGAAGGTTTTGATAATGGGTACACCCAGAGTAGTGGTGCCAAAGTTTATCGGTGTTGTGGTGCCGTCAACTATATCTATACTGCTATCAAGGACTTGTATTTCGGCATCTGATGCTTTTGTGTTGATAGTACCGCTGATGTTGAAGTTGTAAGGATTTTCATCGGTATCGTTATTGGCAAAGGAAATAGTACCGTTATAACTGCCTATGTTAGTAGCGTCGAGTTTCACATCAAAACTTGTCGTACTGCCTACAGTTAGAGTTGTACTGCCGAACGGACTAACTAGGGTGAAACCTGTTGGCAAACTGTTAATTGCACCGAGAGTCAGGTTAGCGTTACCTAGATTCTTGACGGTGAAGCTTTTTGTCAGAGGCGTGCCAACAGTAGCCGTACCGAAATTAACGCTTCCCGTATTATCGGGTATTGTTATTCCCCCATCCACTACATCAATTTCTGGGCTGTTTATGGTGATGGGGCTATCATCATTTATAATCGTGTAAGTGGCTGTTTGCTGACTGCCAAGAGTTGCGCCACCTATGGGAGTAGCTAATCTCAGGTTAATCGTTTCATCCGGTTCAACAGTGGTATCTCCAACAATGGGGATGCTGACAGTTTTGGAAGTTTCACCATTGTTAAAGGTAATTGTAATCGGGGAAATGTTGATGTAGTCGCTGCCGTCGGTAGCGGTGCCTGGGGGATTATCTATTTGCATTTGAACGCTGACTACGCCATCGCTTCCGCCTGTACGTTGGATGGTGGCAACGATTTTGTTGGGTGTGCTGCCGCTACCTTCGTTGTCGCTGTAACTAGCGGCGGTAAATGATAGATTTCCCGGTTGGCCATTGCTGGGTGATTGGGAAAAGTCGTTATCTACTATGGTGAGGATGGCGCTATTTTGTGACCCAATTGTTGCGCCTCCCGTGGGGTCGCTTAAGGTTAAGCTAACGCTTTCGTTACCCTCAATAATTGTATCGTCGAGGATGGGAATGGTGATAACTTTGGGGGCTGTATCTCCATCTGTCCAGCTAACTAGGATGGGGTTATTGCTGAAGTCTGTGGGTGATGCTAAAGGTGGGGCGCTGCCGATCGCACTACCACCGTTCGCTAGCACTCTTACACTCACCGCACCGCTACTACCGCCACTGCGTGTTACTGTGATTAATGAGAAGGGTGTGCCATCTTCACTAACACCGTAGAGAGGGTTACTCAACTGAAGGGTGCCTGCGTTAGATAGCGACGTACTGTTACTATCGACAATTGTGACATTAGCTACTTTAGGCGATGCGACGGTGGCACCGTTGCTGGGAAAGCCCAAGGCGATGTTAAATGTTTCGTCGCCTTCTGTAATAGAATCGCTGACAATGGGGATAATTAAGGTTTTTGCTGTTTCTCCAGCCGCAAAATTCACCTGGATGGGGGTGGCGTTGTAGTCAGAAGCTGCTTTGGTAGTGCCGTCGGTTAAAAAAGCGATCGCACTTACTGCTTCTTCAAGACTGCCTGTGCGAGTTACCGTTACTAATGTTTCCGGTCTGCCGTCTTCTCTCACCCGGTATGTCGGCTGACTAAATTGTAAGTAGCTGTCTATTCGGATCGTAGAGTAGGTGAAGTTAGCCTTGGTAATGGTGTTGGTATTTACCCCTTTCAAATTCACCAAAAACTCGCCGGTGCCTTTGTCCTGAATTAGGGTATTGCCTGCATTTTCACCGCTTCCTTGAAAGATGTTTAGGTCGTCAAAAGTTAGTCCACCACTTAAGCCAATTAAATCTAAACCATCGCCAAAGTCTGCGATGTAGTCGGCATTACTAATGTTGAGGCCACCTGTAGTGCGAAAACCAGGTACGTCATCGCGTCTCCCAATAACAAATACATCGTCGCCGCTACCGCCGCTGAGGCTATCTGCGCCTAAATCTCCCCAGAGAACGTCGTTGTCTTTGTCGCCATAGAGTAGGTCGTTGTCTTGACCTCCCCAAATGGTATCTTTACCTTGTCCGCCGCGAATTGTGTCTTGACCTTTATTGCCGTAGAGTAAATCTGAGTTTTCGTTGCCGTTAATGATGTCATCGCCGCCTAAACCCCAGATGGTATCATTACCCTGTCCGCCAAAGAGGACGTCGTTGCCATCAAGGCTAGAGTTTATGTCTATATTTCGATCGCCATACAGGAGGTCATCACCTTCGCCACCTATGGCGGTATCATCACCTAAATCGCCATAAACGGTGTCGTTACCTTTGTCGCCAAATAACAAGTCGTTGTTCTTACCGCCGTG
>Ga0163145_1000651_pt1 | contig 13118 bp, 10 predicted proteins | sample OliLakLV9_FD_161683 | JGI IMG/M metagenome (GOLD analysis project Ga0163145, IMG submission 161683) | Freshwater microbial mat bacterial communities from Lake Vanda, McMurdo Dry Valleys, Antarctica - Oligotrophic Lake LV.9 | ecosystem: Environmental > Aquatic > Freshwater > Lake > Microbial mats... | reverse complement strand
GATGCCCAGTGACAACCATGCCGAAAATATTGCAGAAATGGCGATCGACATTCTAGCAGCAATCGCTCAGATCCGCACCAAGGGAGGACAGCCACTGAGCATCCGCATCGGCATCCACACGGGCCCGGTGGAAGCCGGAGTCATCGGCACTAAAAAATTTACTTACGATTTGTGGGGAGACACAGTAAACACAGCTTCCCGGATGGAATCTCAAGGCATCCCCGGCGGCATTCAGGTGACAGTTGCTACCTACGAGCGCCTGCGGGACAAGTACGTTTTTGAGGAGCGCGGCGTGATTTCGGTGAAGGGAAAAGGCGATATGATGACTTATCTGCTGGTGGCGCGAAAAGGCTAATTAGTCATTAGTCATTGGTCATTAGTCATTGGTCATTAGTCATTGGTCATTAGTTAGGAGTTATATCAAATCATCTTACATCCGAATCAGCATTTAGTGCGATCGTCCCGCTGGATTCAGTGTCGATCGCGATCGGGACGCTCCCACTCTAGTATAATTCCGTAATTACAGGATGATTTGATATCACTAATAACCTCTCAAAAACCACTAATGACTAATGACCAATGACCAATGACTAATGACCGATGACCAATGACCAATGACTACTGACTACTGACTACTGACTAAATGACCAATTACTAAATTGAAAAATGAACGTAAATTCTAACCTTTTAATGTACGCCCAATGGGCGGGAATTCTCACAGCAGCTTTGTTTGTTTTAACAATCATAGCATTTATCTTGAAATGGGGTTTTCGCTTCCGATTGGTAGGAGTCACCAGCTTTATGGCCGTAATTGCTGCGAGTGTATTCGGTCTCGGTTTGGGACTATTTGCCCGCAGCGAAATTCCCGGCGCAGTGCGCTATTCTCTAGTTTACGATACTGGCGGCGCTCAAACAGTAGTTACCGTGCCACCTTCGATCACCGAATCCCAGTTAGAAGCAACGATGCAACAAGTGGCTGCGGATTTGTACTCTCCAGGGCGCTCTGGAAGTGGCAGAGATTATATGACAATCCGCGTTCGGACGGTGGTACATCCCGAACCGGGACTGTCGCAGCCGCTGTTTTTGGGTGAGGTGCGCCGATCGCTCGCGGTTAGGTATGATGAGAAAATGGCGATCGACATCTTCCCCGAAAAAGTCGCCATTCTGAAAAAGTATCAAGCCTAAAAACAAAGGTTCGTAGTGAGGAATTTATTCCTCTCTACCTAATTAAAGTCGTAGGGTGTGTTGCCATTGACAAGCCATAAACTTGACAGACAATCTCATAGCGACGCACCTGACAAAATAGTGATTGTAAGGTGCATTAGGGCCGAAGATTTTAACCACTTACTCAAGCATTCCCCCCTGATCCACCCTACGGTTATACTTGGAAAATTTAGATTTTGATGAAGAGGAATAAATGATAAATATAGAAGATGAACAAACTTTAAATGGCCAACAAAAACGGGAATTGCTGAGAATTCAAGCTTTAATTGATGAAGATGGGCAAACACCAGAACAAAAAGCTGGATTGTTTGTTGAACAAGCTTTAATATATTTCTCTGCTGAACAATATGCAGAGGCGATCGCCTCCTACGACAAAGCCTTAGAAATCAAACCAGATAAACACGAAGCCTGGAACAATCGGGGCATTGCACTGCGTAATTTAGGCAGAGTGGAAGAAGCGCTAGCCTCCTACGACAAAGCCTTAGAATTAAAACCAGATAAACACGAAACCTGGAACAATCGGGGCGTTGCACTGCGTAATTTAGGCAGAGTTGAAGAGGCGATAGCCTCCTACGACAAAGCCTTAGAATTAAAACCAGATAAACACCAAGCCTGGAACAATCGGGGCTATGCACTGCGTAATTTAGACAGAGTGGAAGAAGCTATCGCCTCCTACGACAAAGCCTTAGAATTAAAACCAGATAAACACGAAACCTGGAACAATCGGGGCGTTGCACTGCGTAATTTAGGCAGAGTGGAAGAAGCTATCGCCTCCTACGACAAAGCCTTAGAAATCAAACCAGATAAACACGAAGCCTGGAACGATCGGGGCATTGCACTGCGTAATTTAGGCAGAGTGGAAGAGGCGATCGCCTCCTACGACAAAGCCTTAGAAATCAAACCATATTTACACGAAGCCTGGTACAATCGGGGCTATGCACTGGATGATTTAGGCAGATTTGAAGAGGAGATAGCCTCCTAGGACAAAGCCTTAAAAATCAAACCAGATTTACACGAAGCCTGGAACAATCGGGGCTATGCACTGGTTAATTTAGGCAGATTGTCAGAAGCGATCGCCTCCTACGACAAAGCCTTAGAAATCAAACCATATTTACACGAAGCCTGGAACAATCGGGGCGTTGCACTGGGTAATTTAGGCAGATTTGAAGAGGAGATCGCCTCCTACGACAAAGCCTTAGAAATTAAACCATATTTACACGAAGCCTGGAACAATCGGGGCGTTGCACTGGATAATTTAGGCAGAGTGGAAGAGGCGATCGCCTCCTGCGACAAAGCCTTAGAATTCAAACCAGATTACCACAATGCCTGGTTCAATCGGGGCAATGCACTGGGTAATTTAGGCAGAGTGGAAGAGGCGATCGCTTCCTACAACAAAGCCTTAGAAATCAAACCAGATGACCACGAAGCCTGGTACTATCGGGGCATTGCACTGGGTAATTTAGGCAGAGTGGAAGAGGCGATCGCCTCCTTCGACAAAGCCTTAAAAATCAAACCACATTATCACGAAGCCTGGTACTATCGGGGCTATGCACTGGATGATTTAGGCTTGTTTGAAGAAGCGATCGCCTCCTACGACAAAGCCTTAAAAATCAAACCAGATAAACACGAAGCCTGGTACAATCGGGGCATTGCACTGTATCAATTAGGAAGATGGGAAGAAGCGATAGCCTCCTACAAAAAAGCCTTAGAAATCAAACCAGATAAACACGAAGCCTGGTACAATCGGGGCTATGCACTGGATGATTTAGGCAGATTGTCAGAAGCGATCGCCTCCTACGACAAAGCCTTAGAAATCAAACCAGATTTACACGAAGCCTGGAACAATAGGGGCGTTGCACTGGATGATTTAGGCAGATGGGAAGAGGCGATCGCCTCCTACGACAAAGCCTTAAAAATCAAACCAGATTATCACGAAGCCTGGAACTATCGGGGCATTGCACTGCATAATTTAGGCAGATGGGAAGAGGCGATCGCCTCCTACGACAAAGCTTTAGAAATCAAACTAGATTATCACGAAGCCTGGTACAATCGGGGCAATACACTGCGTAATTTAGGCAGATGGGAAGAAGCAACAACCTCCTACGACAAAGCCTTAGAAATCAAACCAGATTTACACGAAGCCTGGAACAATCGGGGCGTTGCACTGCATAATTTACGCAGATGGGAAGAGGAGATCGCCTCCTACGACAAAGCCTTAGAATTCCAACCAGATGACCCCGACACCTGGTACAATCGGGGCGTTGCACTGCATAATTTAGGCAGATGGGAAGAGGCGATCGCCTCCTACGACAAAGCCTTAGAAATCAAACCAGATTTACACGAAGCCTGGTACAATCGGGGCGATGAACTGTATAATTTAGGCAGATGGGAAGAGGCGATAGCCTCCTACGACAAAGCCTTAAAAATCAAACCAGATGATCACGAAGCCTGGTACAATCGGGGCTATGCACTGGGTAATTTAGGCAGATGGGAAGAAGAGATCGCCTCCTACGACAAAGCCTTAGAATTCAAACCAGATTATCACGAAGTCTGGTACATTCGGGGCTTTGCACTGGTTAATTTAGGCAGAGTGGAAGAGGCGATCGTCTCCTACGACAAAGCCTTAGAATTCAAACCAGATTATCACGAAGCCTGGTACAATCGGGGCATTGTACTGGTTAATTTAGGCAGAGTGGAAGAGGCGATCGTCTCCTACGACAAAGCCTTAGAATTCAAACCAGATGACACATCTGCATTTTATAATAAAGCTTGCAGCTATGCGTTAAACGGTCAAGCTGACTTATCTATTCAAAACTTGCAGCGCGCGATCAATCTAAATCCTGACAAATACCGAGAAATGGCAAAAACAGACTCGGATTTTGACAACGTGCGATCGCACTCTCAGTTTCAAGCCTTGATTGAAGAATAGTGATAGCTAGCAGACGCGATCTGATAGAATAATTAATAATGAGGTAAAAGAAAGATGACTCAACTAAATGTAACTGTAATTAATGGCAGATTTCCCGAACTCATCGCCAGTATTGAAGATAGTGGAGAACGAATCGTCATAGAACAGGAAGGAAAGGCGATCGCTGCTATCATTACTTATGCTGACCTGAAGCGACTGGAAGCACTAGAAGCTGCCCTCATTAACAAAGCAAAACTACAAGAATATGAATGGCTAAAAGCTGCGATCGCAAATCCAGCCTTTGATTCCCTTAGAGACTCAGCCGAAGATATCTACACTTTAGCTGATGGCTTGCCATTCCACGACTCAGAATGGATTAAAACAGTAGCGATCGATCCTGATTTTGGTTCGATTCTCGACCCCGAAGAAGACATTTATAGTATAACTGACGGTAAACCATTCCATGACCAAGGGTAAGATTTTCCTAGTACCGTTTCCCTATGATGATTTATCGGGAAACAAACTGCGTCCAGCAGTTTGTTTGACTAATCCTTTGGGAGCGATACGCCATGTTATTCTTGCTTATATTACAAGTCGCCTGCCCAGAAATCTACTGGAAACAGATATCGTATTAGATGCTTCTCATCCAGACTTTCCGGCTTCGGGACTGCGGGTTCCATCTGCTATCAGGCTGCATCAACTGGTGACTGTTTCTACAGTGGTTGTTCAGCGTGAGTTAGGTGAATTGTCATCAAATATACAGGCTCAAATTGCTGAAAAGCTCTGCAATTTTCTAAGTCAGTGATCGCCGATAGGTAAAAATTAGATCAGGAATTACGCAACTTTTAAATTTTTACACCACCCGTAGTAATAAGGGCCGCAATGCACTACAAATAGGGTTGATGTGTAAGTCCTGTTAGATATTGGGTGAGGTTTGTCACACCTCAGTACGATCGCCCTTTCCTCTTTTCTACGCAGTCAGCTCAAAAAAATAGTATTAATCTATACCTAAAAACCTAAGCTCTAGAATTATAATGAAAAAAATTGAAAAAGTCCCCAAATTCCTGTAAAATTGCCATAAATAACCAAATAGTCGCGATCAAAAGCACTCAAAGGCGAAAAAGATCGCATATAAAAAAGAAAAGAATCAATTAGACAGAAAATAATGAGGTGAAACCCCTTGCAAAAATTAGCCAGCATAGAAAAGCCGATCGACTCAGGGGAAAAATCCATAGCAGTCAACACCCAAAAGGCTCAAACATTGTACGATCGCGGCAACGCCCTAGAAGCAATGGGACGATTCCAAGCTGCGATCAAATCTTGGGAAAAAGCGATCGAACTTGAACCAAAATTATATGAAGCCTGGTACAACCAAGGCGTAGCCCTCAAAAAATTGGGGCAGCTAGAAGAAGCGATCACAGCCTACAACAAATCCCTACAAATCAAACCAAACAATCCCGAAGCGTGGTATAATCGCGCCAACGTTTTGCGGAAGCTCAACAGGCTCTCAGAAGCGATCGCATCCTACGAAAAGGCGATCGAACTCAACCCCAGCTACCCCGAAGCTTGGACGAATCGCGGCAACACCCTCGTTAGCTTAGAAAAATTATCAGAAGCGATCGCCTCCTACGAGAAAGCTATAGCCATCAAACCAGACTACTGCGAAGCTTGGTACAACAAAGCATTTGCCCTGAGAAAATCCGACCAAAATACAGCGGCGATCGCCTCCTACGATAGGGCACTGGAACTAAGACCAGACTTGCATCAAGCCTGGTACAACCGCGGCTTAGCCCTAGCCGATGAAAAACTCTACCCGGAAGCCGTCGCCTCCTACGACAAAACCCTGCAACTGCGGCCGAATTCCGCCGAAGCCTGGAACAAACGTGGCAGGGCGATCGCACAAATGGGACAATTTGAAGAAGCGATCGCATCCTGGGACAAAGCCCTCGCACTCAAGCCAAACGACAGCGAAACCTGGTACAACCGCGGCTTAGCCTTCGCCAACTTACAACGATTTGAAGAAGCAATTGCCTCTTGGGACAAAACCGTAGAGTTGCAGCCAGACAACACGGAAGCCTGGTACAACCGCGCCATAGCCCTCAAAAAAATTCAACGATTGACCGAAGCCATCGCCTCCTACGATAAAATCATCGCACTCAAACCCGACGATCCAAACCTGTACTATCAAAAAGCTTGCATTTACGCCCTGGAAAAACAAGCAGGCGAGCTCACAAACAGCCAGGAACTTGTAGCCACCAGCATCCGCAAAGCGATCAAAAATTTGTCAAAGGCGATCGAACTCAATCCGCAGAAATACCGGAAATTGTGCAAAAATGACTCTAAATTGCGTACAATACGGGAAGAAGTGCGGTTTTTAGCTTGATTTCAGGGTAGCAATGATTGATGGATACCGATGCCGCACTGCAACCGTTGTAGGCAAAACAGCACCATAAACCCCCATCATGCAAACCCTAGACAAAACTCAAGCAAAATTCGCTCAACTGGCAGCCCACCTCAGAGAAGTTAACGACATCGAATCAGTCTCGTCGCTACTGCATTGGGATCAAGCAACCTATATGCCTGCCAAAGGTGCAAGTGCCAGAGGCCGCCAGTTGGCTACTCTCAAACAAATATCCCACGAAAAATTTACAGATCCAAAAATAGGTGAACTCTTAGAAGACTTGCGTTTCTACGAACAAACCCTCCCCTACGACTCCACCGCAGCCAGCCTGATCCGCATAGCGCGCAGAGACTACGATCGCGCCGCCAGAGTACCCGCAACCTTCATGTCAGCACTCTGCCGCCACCAAGCCGACTGCTACGAAGTTTGGGCCGCGGCTAGGGCAGCCAACAACTTCGCAGCCGTCGAGCCGTATCTCGAAAAAACCCTAGAATTAAGCAGGCAATACGCTGACTTTTTCCCGGGCTACGAACACATCGCCGATCCTTTGATCGATCGTAGCGACTACGGCATGAAAGTATCTCTGCTGCGCCCGCTTTTCGCCAAACTGCGTGAAGAATTAGTGCCGATAGTTGAAGCCATCACCTCGCAACCTCCCGCCGACGACTCCTGCTTGCACCAAGACTTCCCAGAATCCCAGCAACTAGAATTCACCCGCAAAGTCGTAGAACGCATGGGGTACGACTTCCAACGGGGACGGCAAGACACCACCCTGCACCCGTTCATGACCAACTTCTCCATAGACGACGTGCGAATTACCACCCGCGTCTACGAAGATCACTTGGATCAAGCTTTGTTCAGCAGCATCCACGAAGCCGGACACGCCCTCTACGAACTCGGCAATTCCCCGGAATTTGAAGGCACCCTGCTTGCAGGCGGCATTTCCTCCGGCGTGCACGAAAGTCAGTCGCGACTTTGGGAAAATTTGGTCGGGCGCAGCCGCGGTTTTTGGGAATGTTTCTACCCGCAACTCCAAGGCGTATTTTTGCGACAGTTGGGACACGTATCCACTGACGCATTTTACCGGGCAATTAATAAAGTCTCGCGATCGCTCATCCGCACCGACGCCGACGAAGTAACCTACAACCTCCACGTCGCCATCCGCTTTGACCTAGAATTGGCAATGGTAGAGGGAAAACTAGCAGTGCGAGACCTCCCCGAAGCCTGGAACGAACGTTATAAAACTGACCTCGGCGTTGTCCCCGCCACCGACAGCGATGGTGCGATGCAGGACGTTCACTGGTACGTCGGGACGATCGGCGGAATGTTTCAAGGTTACACCCTCGGCAACTTGATGAGCGCCCAATTCTACGAAACAGCAGTAAAAATCAATCCTGAAATTCCCGTAGAAATAGAACGGGGCAATTTTACAGTACTCCACGACTGGCTCAAACAAAACATCTACCAGCACGGCCGTAAATACACCGCTGTCGAATTGATCGATCGCGTTACAGGTTCACCTTTAACTATCGATCCCTTTATCCGTTACATTCGCCACAAATACGGGGAGTTTTATGTCATTTGAGGGATAGCAACTTCACTTTGCAGACTTTAAAATTACAAAAAAAGTAGCCGCTTAAAAAAAAGGGCGATACTGTTTGAGTATCGCCTAATTTCACAGCGGAAATCAAAAGTCTTAAATAAGGGAGTATGTATGTCTGAACTCTTTCAGGCTGTGATCGCCAGCGACGAAAAAACCGACTTGCGTCAGTTTGCCAGCGATTTGCGGGTTTTGGGCAACAAATATTTGCTAAGAAACGACATAGTTAACGCTTTTGCCGCCTACTGCACCAAATACGAAAAGCCCGAACAGTTCCATCAATCTTCTCTTTTAAGCAAACTGATTTACTACGTTCAGGAAATTATTCTCGAAGATGGCAGCCTTTGCGTCCTGCTGCGGCCAAAAATTGCTAGTATGGAAATAGTGCGAGTTGCAGACGACTTGACTGTTGAGCAGATGACAGTGCAAGAATTGCTCGACGTGCGCGATCGCTTCGTCAACCACTTTCACCCCCAAGAAGGCGACATTCTCGAACTAGATTTCGGCCCTTTTTACGATTATTCCCCCACAATTCGCGACCCCAAAAACATCGGCAAAGGAGTGCAATTACTCAACCGATACCTGTCCAGCAAACTGTTCCAAGACGCCAGACAGTGGCAGGAAACTCTATTTAATTTCTTGCGAATCCACCGCTACAACGGCGTACAATTACTAATTAACGATCGCATAAAAACCCAAGAACAACTTTCAGAACAAGTCAAAAAAGCCCTCACCTTTGTCAGCGATCTTTCTGAAGAAGAACCCTACGAGAGATTTCGACTGGTGCTGCAAATGATGGGTTTGGACGCAGGTTGGGGAAATACCGCCGCCCGCGTGCAAGAAACCCTAGGAATTCTTGACGAATTAATTGATTCCCCCGATCCGCAAACCCTAGAAGCATTTATTTCTCGCATCCCGATGATTTTCAAAATCGTCCTAGTTTCTCCTCACGGCTGGTTCGGCCAAGAAGGAGTTTTGGGGCGGCCGGATACGGGAGGACAAGTAGTTTATGTCCTAGATCAAGCCAAGAGTTTAGAGAAACAACTGCAAGAAGACATTCATCTTGCCGGTCTCGATAGTTTAGGCGCAAAACCTAAAGTAATTATTCTCACGCGGTTAATTCCTAACAGCGACGGCACACGCTGCAACCAACGTTTGGAAAAAGTTCACGGCACCGAAAATGCTTGGATTTTGCGGGTTCCCTTTCGGGAGTTCAATCCCAAACTGACTCAAAATTGGATTTCTAGATTCGAGATTTGGCCTTATTTGGAAACTTACGCGATCGATGCAGAAAAAGAACTGCTGGCTGAGTTTCAGGGAAAACCAGATTTAATTGTCGGCAACTATTCAGACGGCAACTTGGTAGCGTTTTTGCTGTCTCGCAAACTCAAAACTACTCAGTGCAATATTGCCCATGCGCTGGAAAAATCTAAATATTTGTTGAGCAATCTTTACTGGCAAGAATCAGAGGGAAAATACCATTTTTCGCTGCAATTTACGGCTGATATAATTGCCATGAATGCAGCTAATTGTATTGTCACCAGCACCTATCAAGAGATTGTGGGCCAACCCGATAGTGTCGGTCAGTACGAATCTTACCATTGTTTTACGATGCCGGATTTGTACCACGTTGTGAACGGGATTGAACTGTTCAGCCCTAAATTCAACGTCGTGCCGCCGGGAGTTAATGAAAGTGTGTACTTTCCCTACACGCGGATTGAAGACCGGGTGCAAGGCGATCGCGATCGGCTCAACGAATTGCTGTTTACTCTAGAAGACCCCGAACAAGTCTTTGGCAAACTCGATGACCCGCAAAAGCGCCCTTTATTTTCGATGGCCAGGCTCGATCGCATTAAAAACATGACAGGCTTAGCAGAATTGTTCGGAAAAAGCCAGGAATTACAAGAAAAATGCAACTTAATTCTAGTAGCTGGCAAGTTGCGGGTCGAAGAAACCGAAGACTACGAAGAAGCAGAAGAAATTAAAAAGCTCTACACAATTATCGACCAATACAACCTTCACGGTAAAATTCGCTGGTTGGGAGTGAGGCTTTCCAAAAGCCTGTCGGGCGAAATCTACCGGGTAATCGCCGACACCCAAGGTATATTTGTTCAGCCAGCCTTATTTGAAGCTTTCGGCTTGACAATTCTCGAAGCAATGATTACCGGTATTCCCACTTTCGGGACGCAGTTTGGTGGCCCGCTGGAAATTATTCAAGATGGCGTAAATGGGTTTTATATCAACCCGATAAACCACCAGGACACCGCCCAAAAAATTCTAGATTTTTTATCAAAATGCGAACAAAATCCCAACTATTGGTATGAAATTTCAACGCGAGGCATTGACCGAGTTTACAGCACGTATACCTGGAAAATTCACACTACCAAGCTGCTGACGCTGGCGCGGACTTACGGTTTTTGGAACTACTCGTCCAAGGAAAACCGCGAAGATATGCTCCGCTACATAGAATCGCTGTTTTATCTAATTTACAAGCCGAAAGCGAAGGCTTTATTGGCAGAACACGCGAACCGATAACTGCCGAGTTTTGCTTTTTATATCAAATCCGTTGGCATCGGAATTATTCATCTCTCTCTTCCCTTTCTCTGTATCGTCTGCGTCAAGAGGGGTTTAATCGGAACTTACCCCACACACTCGATCGCGAGAGGTTTTAAACCCCGATCGCGCGGTCTTTCGGGGTGAGATCCTTCAGGGGGTGACAACCCCGTCAAGACCCATAGCTAACAAAGGTTAGACCGATTTATGGAAAAAAAAGATGGGGTCAATTTTTATAAGCAACCCCATCTATATACAATGTTACCTCCATTTTACCAAAATTGTTTCCAAAGACAACTAAAAAAAGCGGAATACTTAACTCTGCAAATTTTAGTTTTTCTGCTGCAAGCACATAAACAAGTAAGCATTGAATCGATGGCAACATTCATGCCATACCCGATCACATTTGAGAGTAGAAGACGCGCCATTAAACGATTTTTGAAATTACCGGCTCTCAATATTGAAAAACTGTGGTTCCCTCTGATTAAATACATCCTAATGACTCAATTCAACAAACAGAAAGAATTGATAGTTGCGATTGATAGGACGCAGTGGCGTGACCGAAATATATTTTTCATCTGCCTAATTTGGCAGCAAAGAGTTTTACCATTGTACTGGCAGATTTTACCCAAAAAAGGCTGCCGTAATATCGGAGAGCAAAAAAATTAATTAGACCAATTTTCCCGCTGCGCGAGCAAATATAAATTCGTGTTCATAGGAAACCGCGAATTTGGTAGCGTCAAACTTGCCAAATGGTTAGGCGAAAAGAATGTAAGGTTGGTTTTAAGAATACAAAAGGGGCGATATATTAAAGAAGAAGGAGAAAATTTTAAACGGTTAAGTGATTTAGGTTTAATGTCAGGTACTAGCTTTTATTTAAAGGATGTTCAAGTTACGAAGCAAAAAGGGTTGGGCAAATTTGATATTGCAGGTTATTGGAAGCGTCGATATAGAGGTCATGGGGAAGACGAAGGTTGGTATCGGGAGCATCTCAATGAAAGCAGGCAAGCTAGAAATTGGAGTTTTGAGGCTCTCTTGCTGCGAGGCTCTCTTGCTGCGAGGAAAGAGTAAGAAGGAAGAAGCCAGAAGAAGTGTTTTTACAAATATGAGATGCTCCCTTGGTATCTGCTCACAAATTTAGGAACTCTGAAAGAAGCTGTCGCCACATTTAAATGTCGGAGTGGAATCGAAGCTATGTTCAAAGATTGTAAAACAGGAGGCTATAATCTGGAAAAAAGTCACGCTTCTACTGAGCGCTTGAAAACTTTAATTTTATTGATAGCTTTTGCGTACAGTTGCGCCACTTTATAAGTAAAAGAAATTCAAAAAATTGGTATTAAAAAATATGTGGATCATCACATAAGAACCGCGAACTATACGCCGACATAGTAGTTTTTGGGTTGGATTGTATAGTCATTCTTGGGTAATAGGAATAGAAAGTTGTGAAAAAATGATTGAGGAATTAATGGCAATAAGACGGAACAAGCTACCATTTTTTCAGAGGGGTTTGAGGGCTATGTCCCTGATGATACGGACGTTTTGACGGCGTTGTCACCCCGTGAAGTTCCGTTTATACGAAAAAATCCTGGTTTGGCGACTAAATATCTACGAATAAACCGGGTTTATGAACTTCAAAACTCATCGAGAGGCGAAGGGGTGCGAAGAACGAAGAAATCTCAAAACTATTGTGCGACTCCGTGCTTCTTAAACCAATCTTGCATCCGTTTCCAAGCATCCTCAGCTTCTTTTTCCCGGTAACTGGGGCGATAGTCGGCGTTAAAACCGTGCGGCGCATCTGGATAAAGCACAATTTCGGAACCGCTGCTGCCAGTTTTGAGAACTTGCCGCATTTTCTCGACTGTATCGTTGGGAATTGAGTCGTCTTTGCCACCGTAAAGCCCCAATACTGGCACTGTCAAAGTTGGTGCAAGGTCGATCGCCTGTTTCGGAGTCAAAGCCGTAGAATTACCAACCAAACGCCCGTACCAAGCCGCGCCAGCTTTGACTTTCGGGTTGTGAGCCGCGTACAGCCAGACAATTCTGCCACCCCAGCAAAATCCGGTAATTCCCAACTTATTAATATTGCCTTTTGCTGACTTTTGTGCCCAATCTACGGTAGCATCTAAATCGGACATAACTTGAGCGTCGGGAACTTTCGAGACAACTTTAGTAATAATTTCTTGAATGTCGGTGATTTTAGAAACATCACCTTGACGGGCAAACATCTCTGGGGCGATCGCCAAATAGCCCAATTTAGCAAAACGGCGGCAAATATCTCGAATGTATGCGTGAACTCCGAAGATTTCTTGAATTACTAAAATTACTGGAAAATCGCTCCCAGTAGCGGGCATTGCTCTGTAGGCTGGAATGAACTCGTCTTTCACGGGGATTTTCACTTCACCTGCTATTAAACCAGTTTTATCTGTGGTTTT
>Ga0163145_1000647_pt1 | contig 13194 bp, 9 predicted proteins | sample OliLakLV9_FD_161683 | JGI IMG/M metagenome (GOLD analysis project Ga0163145, IMG submission 161683) | Freshwater microbial mat bacterial communities from Lake Vanda, McMurdo Dry Valleys, Antarctica - Oligotrophic Lake LV.9 | ecosystem: Environmental > Aquatic > Freshwater > Lake > Microbial mats ... | reverse complement strand
CCACACTCGGTAGGTTCACCCCGCCGGTGTATGCTGTACCCCGCATCAACCACAGGGCATTCTCCCCCGTCTGATAGTTGCTCATCACGATATCGGTGCTGCCGTCCCGGTCAAAGTCCCCCGTTGCTACCGGTCGCCAGTTGCGGTCCTCCGTACTCGGTAAGGGGGTGGCTCCTTCATAAGTGGTCCCTTGCATTAGCCAGATAGCGTTAGCTCCGGTGGCTTCGTTGTGTTTGACGATATCGGGCTTGCCATCCTGGTTGAAGTCGCCCACCGCTGCACTACGCCAGTTACGGTCACTCTCGGGCTTGAGGGTCAGCGCACTGTGGTAGGCCGTCCCATTCATCCGCCAGAGGGCATTCTCCCCGGTGGCATAGTTGCTGACCAGAATGTCCGTCTTGCCATCCTGGGTGAAGTCGCCCGTCCCCACCTGCTGCCAGCTACTCGGGTAGCGCGTGACCTGACCAAAGGGCGTGTAGCCATAGCCCGTCTTCACCCTGGGGTTCGCCTCCGTCGTCACCGCAGCCAGCACCGAACCGTTGAGCGCGTCCTTCAGATACACCTCATCTTGAGCATTGGTAGTGCCTGTACGACTAGCAAACACTGAGTCGAGGCCTAGCCCAACCAGGTAGCGACGGGTCACACCGTTGGTGGTCTCCTCAATGACTTGCGAACCACTGTAAACAAAGCCCGTCGTCACCCCGCCGATGGTCTTGCTGATGCGTCGTCCCAGCGCGTCATAGCTGAAGCTCGCCACCGCTCCCGTACTCTTGTTGCGGAGGCTCACGAGTTCATCGCGCTCATTCCAGGTATAGGTATTCACCCCATCGTCGGTGATATTGCCATTGGGGTCCGTCAGGATAGTTGTTTTGCCATATTTAGTTAAACGATTAGTCGTGGGCTGGTCGTAGGTCAGCGTTGTCGTTACACCGTTAGTGTTAAGGCTGGTGGCATTGCCATCGCTGTCGTAACTGGTCGTGAAGGTCCCCGCCCCGGTACTCGGGCAACCTATCGTCGCGGTCTGTACACAGGTCAACTCCCCCACATTGTTGTAGCTGTACTTCTGGTTGCCCATCATCGTCGGCACACTCGCCGGAGCACTGGCACTTACCTCGGTACGCTGCACCAAATAACCCTTTGCCGTCCCGTCCGTACGCTGGTCATAGTCCCAAGTGTAGTTAAGCTTGCGAAAGGTCCCCGCTGCCGTAGTAAAGGTTAGGTCTCTCATACCTCCCGCTGCGTTGTAGTTGACTTGGGTAGTTAGATTTGGATACGACACCTGCTGCATCTCCCCTGCCGCGTTGTACTTAAAGCTTATAGCAAGATCCGAGCCACCTCCCTCAAGGGCAACACGCGACAGGCTGGCATCATCTTCCAGATATACATAGTGCAATAGATCTGTTTGGTTGGTGGCGACACGGGAAACCTTTGTTACATTGCCTACGTTATCGTAGCTGTACTCTAAGGTATCCTTCTCAACACTGTCGGGGTTGGTAATTACCTGCCTGAGTCGAGGAATTTGGTCAGAGGCCGTGTTATAGACCATCGCGACACTATAGGCCGAACCGCGACTATCACTAATCTTCGTTATCTGGTCTAGTACATTATAGGTATAGGTCTGGGATGAGAGGTTGTTGTAGTTGACGATTGCGAGTCGGTGTTTAGTGTCATAGCTGTAATAATTCCACTGCCCACGCTTATCTTTGTAGCTGCTTACCAGCCCTAAATTGTTGTAGTGATATTCTTCACTATAACCACCCTCAGTCCTTGTCTCTATTTGGTCTTGGTCATTATAGGTGTAGGTTGTCTTGACTCCATTAGCTGCCGTAACACTGGTAATATTAGAATTATCGTCATAGGTATTCTGGGTTATTCTATTTCCTGGCTGGGCTATCCTAGTAATACGACCCAGAGCATCATAAGTGTAAGCAGTTTTATCATTGGGGTATTTAGGATTGTAAGATGTGAGCGGACGTGATAGGGCATCGTAAGTAAAGCATGTCTTAATTTTAGAAGAAGCTAAGGCGGATTTGAGGTCCTGATAAGAATATCCTGGCTCATTTAAACATCCCGCTGTCGCTTCCTCTGTGTAATAGTCAAAGCTAATCTCGCGACCTTTACCATCTTGAGAATTTAGTAGCTGGCTGAAGCTATTATAATTTATCCAGAATTTACTAAGTGTTGTCTGAGAATCAAGTTTGGTCATTGAAGACTGAAGCGAGCTATAGAAATCCTGACTGTAGTCTTGGTTAGACACATCAGAATAATAGTTGAAGGTGGTAGTGTGACCATTAGCACTAGTTATGCGCTTCAATTGACCAAAGGGAGCCGAGAAATCATAGGTAACAGTATTATTGTCAGGGGAAGTGATGGAAGTAACATGGTCATAGAGATCGTTATAATATGTATAATTATTTGTAGTTTTCTGGCCTAGAGGATTAGTGGTGGAAGTCAACAACAATGTATCGGGGTTATAGCTGTACATGGTAGAACTTCCATCTGCTTCATTACTTACTGCATTAAGGTATTTTTTACGAGAATCATAAAAATAATTAATACCAACTCTCGCAGTATCCTCCACTGTTGTTAAACTCCCCGAATAAGTGAAATAAGTAATAATATTGCTGGTATCATCGTTAGCATTCTCCCCTGGCATAACCTGGGAAATAATTTTTCCTCCTACATTTGGCGTTATGGAAGTATCGTAGGTGTTAACTACAGCACTGATGCCGCGAGGATTTTGAATACTGGTCATGAGATGCCTAGAATCAGCGTTGTAAGTATAGGCTGTCTCACCATTAGCTGTTCGATAAGTGCCGAAAGCTGCTGTTTCAACCTGCTTACCATGAATAGGATTTTTGAAGCTGACTAAGTTCAATTGGTTATCGTAGGTATAAGTTACAAAGCCATGGCTTACATTCCTATCATCGAAAAGTTCAGCACGAGTGATAACGCTAGACTTGTAATCAACGTAAGGCTCGGCATAAGAAAGTTTAATATACCGCCTGAGGGGGTCTGTTACCTTAACGAGTCGCTGGTTAGCATCAACCTCTAAAGTCGTCACTTTACCAAAACGGTCTGTAACTGTACTCAAGCGATAGCAAGCATCCCAAGGACTTCCAGATACGACCCAAGTTCTAGTAAAAAGTAGCTCTAAGCCAGACTCTAAGGTAAGTGTGATAGTCACGCCGTTCAAACCCCTGACTACTCTTCCTCTTAAAGAGTCTGCCCGACTACCATTGGTATAGTTTTTGGGCTCATTATTAGCATCTAATTCATAGCCGCTTTGGAGAAACTGTACTTTTGATTGCGTCAAAGAGTCTGACACGATTCCCTGGGAGTTAGAATGCGATGGGAAAACATCTACACCATAAAGCTGACCGGTTGTCTTAGCTTTCATACTAAGGATACCCATACTTGTCCCATATCCAAAAGGTCCCAGCCTAGCACTAACCCCAGGATCTGATGGCCGCCGCCTAGAGCGGGGGGTTTGGTAATGACGAAGTAGGGCCAAAGGGTACAGACCGCCAGCATTGAGATCAACTGTATCATAGGTAAAAACACCACTTTGGAAATTGACGGCTGCCTCAGCCCAGACTGTCAAGGGGTTAGCTACAAAACATCCCAAAATGAGTACACAGAAGCAACGATGTAACCAAGCGGCAGTTTTCGTAAACACGTTTTTGATGGCTCATGATACGGAGAATGGGAATACCATAGGCATTCTTGCAGATTAAGTCAAGTTTTTTACTAAATTCTGATAATGATTAACCCTTAATTACTCATTTCACACTTCTGAATCATCCTCCTAATCTAGGTTTTCCCCTTCTTATCAATTATGAAATATGAGCTAAATTGAGGTGGCTTAACGAGTAAACCATCTCTCTTGGGCATCAATCATTAGCTAGTAAACTATAAATATCCGCGCCATCGTGATACTCAATCTAGGTCACGCTCCCCACAAACCAGGAGTGTAGCGGTCCAATCCCTGCCCAGGGTGGCGGTGGTTGGGACTTTACTAGAGTTTATGGAGAAGGTCTATGCTCAACAAGAAGCCAGGACTCGGCGAGTCACCTCCCTAGGATTTACCTTGTCCCACTACCTTGATTACTATTATTGTCTGTATTCCATTTGCGATTGACCACTCTTTCACTACTTAACTTAAACTTCATTATTTTTCTTAAAACCTTAACATTAGCCTTACTCCTTGCCATACTCTGGATTTCAACGAGTAAAGAAATAATACGCTTGAAAAGGAAAATTTATACCGATAGTTGCGCCCTGGCGTATCCCACAGAATTGCTACACCAAATTGTTAGTGCCATGACTAGCAACGAAAATTTGTCAAATTCTTAGCAAGTCGAGCTGCGCTTACGCCTTGCGCGGTTCGTTGATGGCTAGACTCTTGGCCCCAGACCCGCCGTCTTCCGACGCACCGGCCTCAACCCGAACTGCTCCTCCAGACTCTTACTCGCCCCTTGGGACCGCCAACCATCCCGGTGGTTATGCCACACCCTTCCATCACCATTTCAAGTATCTAGACTTTCACATACCCGAACTTATGCGTACTCAAATCCTTAAACTTCTGTATACTTAGATTGCTCCTGCCAACTCCACCGATGATCATCACCGTTGCCAGTTTCAAAGGCGGCGTCGGCAAGACTACCACGGCCGTCCACCTTGCCACCTTCCTACAGCCCTTGGCCCCCACCCTCCTAGTGGACGGCGACCCCAACCGCTCCGCCACTGGCTGGGCCAAACGCGGGGCCTTACCCTTCTCCGTCATTGATGAGCGCGAAGTGGCCCAACACGCCCACGCCTACACCCATCTCGTCATTGACACCCAGGCGCGGCCTGTCGAGGCAGACCTCAAGGAATTAGTTGCTGGCTGTGACCTATTGATCCTCCCCTCCAGCCCTGACGCCCTCGCCCTCGATGCCCTCATGCTCACCCTCGATACGCTACAAGCCCTGGGAGCTGACCGCTTCCGCGTCTTGCTCACCCTGGTCCCCCACCGCCCTAACCGCGATGGTGAGGAGGCTCAAACCATGCTTAAAGAAGCTCAAGTCCCCGTCTTTGCGGGCCTAGTCCAACGCTGGGCCGCTTACCAAAAAGCCGCCTTAGCCGGAGTCCCTGTGGCTCAAGTCGCTGACCGCAATGCGCTTAAAGCCTGGAAGGAATATCAAACCATTGGTCAGGAGGTCCTCCGTGGGTAAGTTTAAGGGGCTATTTGAGAATAGAACTACTCCCGAGCCCAAACCCGCCCACGCTGAGGCCCTGCCCGCTGTAGTGCAAGCTCCCCCGGTGATTGAGACTACCCCGACACGCGGACGGCCCAAGGGGAAACGCAGTGACCCGGACTTTGAGCAAGTCACCGCCTACATCCGTAAGGACACCCACCGCCAAGTAAAAATGGCTCTATTAGCACAAGGCCAAAACCGTGAGTTTAGCGAACTCACCCAAGCCCTCCTCAGCGCGTGGTTAGAACAGAATACCTGAATGTTTGCATCTCTAGACTTTTGGAGTTTTAGATATGCAAGTACGTGAAAACATAAAATGGGCCGGTAACTTTGGCGCATAGAGCATCAGGGAGGACCCAACGGGCTACGATTACGTACCTGAACTTTTAACCTTTTGCGTACTTAAATTGTTCATGTTCCCGCCGCCGCTGAGGATTAGGCGAGGACCGGGGGGTTGCTCTGTGCGTTCACACGGCGCGGCTATAGCCCTGACACCCGGTACCTCTTACCCCGCACTCCAATCACTTGCTCACGGTGTTTATGGACTCTCGACGAATACTAACCCAATCCCCCACCCCGGTCATCAGTAGGCCGGGGAGACTAACTGTGCTTGCCTCAATCTATCTGGGAGGAATTTCTATGTCTCAACTCGCTACCAAGACTAAGACCTCACCCGTGCGGTCCCAGCAGTGCCCCGCCTGTCCCTTCCGCACCCCCCCCCGATAGGCTTTACCGTACTCCCCAGCGCATGGCTGAAATACGCCAGAACCAACTTACAGGCCATCCCCACGTCTGCCACCATGACGGCCTGGATCTGCAATATGACCCCATCTACTTCTGTTGGGGAGCGCATCAATACCATCGGCGTAAACTTGGGGTGCAAGACTAGAGGGAGAACCAACCACCCGGTCAACCAGCGAACCGATTGACCCGATTCAACCGGGCGGGATGACTTTCTTTAACGCGATACAAGGTTTGACCATCATGCGGACTACTCCTCAAGAGGTGGGACAGGCGGGGTGAGCAAAGCGTAGATGAATCCGCTCACAGGTGTTCTAGAAGACATGCACCCAGAATACCTGTGTGGTAGCGTCCTCATACCTTAGATAAACAGGACACCCGTGGTAGTCAAACAGCTATTAGCCCGGATTGCTCTGCACCTCGCCCTGCTCACCGCTCTACTCCACGGTTCCGCTCTGGCACAAACCGCACCAGAACTAGAACCTAGGTGCGCTCCGGCTCCTGAGCCTGCTGTAACTGAAGACAACGACCTCAGGAATCAGATTACGGGCGTAGCGGAGGGCCTCTACAGCTATCGGTACCAGGAACACGCCTTTATCACTAAGCAGATGGTAGGCAGTGAGATGAAGTACTTCTTTACTACTATCTTTAATCTGGGGGCTCTTCCAGGTAGGGCGGCGAATACGGCCTTGAGTGTACGCGTCAGTCGTGACGGGGGCACAACCTGGGGCAGTGAAGGGGCAGGCGATGCCATTGCTATTGCCAATAGTAATGGTGGTTCTCTGTCTGATGCCTTCCTCCTTGGTGGGGGTCTAACCATCGCCCATAGTTTTAACAACGGCTCATCTATACACAAGCTGTACTTCAGCAACCTCAACTGGATGAACACTGAGATGACCTGGGGTTTTGACACGCAGGGTGTGTACACGGCTGTAGATCCAGACCCCATTGACCCTGACCGCTTTTTAGCTGTCCAAAGGCCGACGGTTGTCAAGGACAAAAGTGCCTCCGGGGGGCGGTGGTGGGCGACTTATGTTGAGGATGATGTTGTTACCGGCAAAGATGAATTCGGAGGCACGATCAATGACAACCACACGATAAAAATGCTGTATTACAAGACTACTCCCAACACCACTACTGATCCAGGTGCTCAGAATGCTTGGCGATTGATTGACCCAAACTTTCCCACTTCGGCTGATGAGCCCAAAGATTACTTTGGTACGAGAAACTTCAGTGAGACCAAATCTGCTCGTTTGATTGTCCTACCTGACCGCGTGGGTCTGCTCTACACCGATGGAAGCTGCACGTCAACCTCTACCTCCTGTGCCCCGGAATACCTCAAGTGGTCCTATCACTTGAATACAGATAGTGTGGTCGGTGGTAACACCATCTGGTCCACGCCTGAGGTTCTCCTTGACTCCGATAACTTACCTCTTGACTTCAATGCTGCAAATGATGTACCTGCTGACACGGGCGACCCCTTCGGCAGTCACTTCACTACGGCGGTGGACCAGCAGGATAACATTCACGTGGTTACTCGACGTGGCGGCAGGATGGTCTACTTGCGGTACATCGCCAGTACTAACAGTTGGGAACTCAATGCACCCAGGACTGTGGGCGGTCAGCAGAAGCTCTATCGCTTCTTGACTCGTGAGAATGATGAGGTGGGCGAGTATCCGCAGATAACCTTGCGGGAACCTGTAACGGAGGGAGGCGATGCCAAGGTCCGCATCATCTACGAACAGAAAGTACCTGACAAGGTTCTGTGTGTGCAGAAGAGTGTCAACGGTTACGGAGCACCCGAGACAGGTACCACTGGTTTCATCATTGAAGGGGAGAGCATAGATAACGACTTGATGGTGACTGTGGGTACGGAATCTTACCCAAAATATCCTGGCAATCCCCGCTTAGAGACGCCAAGCTACCTCAACGGCTTTCGGGTAGATGGTGTCTCCGTCATTCCCTTCTTGCGCCAATATGATGAGTACGATGAGCCAGGGGGGAGTATTATCTCCAAAACAGCGGTGAACTATCAATTCGTCCTTCCCTAACTGTCGGTAGGAAGCGAAGTTCACCATTAATGGTCTTGACTGCACCGCTCTCCAGTAAAACTAATGCGGTGGACCCACCCAGTGCAAACAGTCGCTCTTTAACCCAAACCTCTACCTCAGGTCTCATCATGACCAATCCCCCTGTCCTGCGCTCTCGTTTCGCCCACCTCACCTCCGCCTGCTCCCTCATCCTGCTTCAGGGTTTACCCCTACTGCTACTTGCTACCCTTACCTCCCTACCCACTCCTACTGCTCGTGCCCAAGCCCTACCTCCAGTTGAGAAAAGCTTTGGCTTTGCCATCGTCGGTATTGAGACCTTTGACTTGTCCGGTAACTCCATCAGCAATGCGGGCGATGTCAATGGCGATGGACTTGCCGATGTCATTGTCGGGGCTCCCGGTGCTAATCCGCTTGGGCGCAATGGTGCAGGTGAAGCCTATGTCGTCTTTGGTAAGTCCGATACCCGCACCGTGGACCTACTTGATGTCCGAGCGGGACAGGGCGGCTTTGCCATTGCAGGCAGTGCCAAGCTCGGCGGTTACGATTCAGCCGGGATTGGTGTCAGTGGGGCCGGGGATGTCAATGGCGATGGACTCGCTGACCTCCTCGTGGGGGCTAGGGGTGCGGACCCAGCCGGACGCACCTACGCCGGGGAGAGCTATGTCGTCTTCGGTAAGTCCGACACTGCCACGGTGGACCTCAGAAAGGTAAAGAAGGGACAGGGGGGATTTGTCATTCTCGGGGCCGATGCCTATGACCTCTCAGGGGAAGCTGTGAGCCTAGCTGGGGATGTGAACGGGGACGGGCTGGCTGACCTCTTGGTCGGTGCGCGGGATGCAGAAGCCGGCAGTGTAGACGAGACGGGGCTAAGTTACGTCATCTTTGGTAAGACCGATACCGCACCGATAGAGCTTAAGCAGATAGAGGAGCGGGGGGTCGGCGGCTTTGTCATCGTCGGGCAGGGTGACACAACCCGCTCGGGCTTAGCCGTGAGTAATGCAGGCGATATCAATGGGGATGGGCTAGACGATGTGCTGGTGGGAGCTTATGGAGCCGACCCCAGGGGTAAGTCTAAAGCCGGTGAGACCTATGTGGTCTTTGGTAAGACCGACACCCTACCGATACGGGCCGCTGACCTTAAAACAGGGCAGGGCGGTTTTGTCGTGGTAGGTATCGCCACTAAAGACTACTCAGGAACTGCTGTAAGTGGGGCTGGGGATGTCAACAACGACGGGCTCGCCGACTTTATCGTAGGGGCAGCCGCTGCCGATGTGGGGGGAGCCTTTAATGCTGGGGAGAGCTATGTCGTCTTTGGCAAAAAGGATACGCGCCCTATACAGCTTGCCTTAGTCCGAGCAGGGGTCGGCGGGTTTGGCATCTTAGGTGATGAAGAGCTAGCCCGGTGTGGGGCCTCAGTCAGTGAGGCCGGGGATATCAATGGCGATAGCCTAGCTGACATGGTGATGGTGTGCGACCGTGCCAACCCCGAAGGGCGCACAGAAGCCGGAGAGGGCTATGTCGTCTTTGGTAAAAAGGATACCAAGCGAATAGATGTACAGGCATTGCGGCGAGGTCAAGGCGGGTATGTCATCCAGGGCTTCAGTGAGGATAGTCCCTTGGGCATATCATCCGGTGGGGGGGGCGATATCAACGGTGACGGGCGACCCGACACCTTGTTTGGTTCGGTGGAAGGGGACCGGGGTGAGAATATTAGTGCCGGAATCAGCTATGTCATCTTTGGTAAGAAGAACACCCTCCCCATTGACCTCAAGGAGCGGTTAACGCATTAGCTGTAGTTCTGGTCCAAGCACCCTTGCCGCAGCCATAACCCCTACCCCAGGTCCCCCCATGACTGCTCCCCTCTCAGTTCACGCTTGCCTCGCCTACCTCACTGCCGCTGGTTCCTTGCTCCTCCGACCGGGTTTGCCCCTACTGCTCCTTGCTGCCCTCTGCTCTCTCCCCACTCCGTCCGTCCAGGCCCAGTCCTTACCACCTGTGAACGCGAACTTCGGTTTTGGCATTGTCGGTATTGACAATGGGGACTTGTCCGGTAACTCCATCAGCAACGCAGGCGATGTTAACGGCGATGGACTAGATGACATCCTTGTGGGTGCTCCCCAAGCCAATCCTCTCGGACGCAATAAAGTCGGGGAGGCTTATCTCATCTTTGGTAAGACCGACACTACCACCGTGGACTTGAATGACATTAGGGCAGGCAAAGGTGGCTTTGCCCTTGCCGGTAGTTCCCAGTTCGGCGGCTATGATTTCGCTGGGGTTAGTGTCAGTGGGGCAGGGGATGTCAACGGGGATGGCCTCGCTGACCTACTCGTGGGGGCGAGCGGTGCAGAACCCCTAGGACTTACCTATGCCGGACAGAGCTATGTCATCTTTGGTAAAACTAATACTACTCCCATCGACCTCAGAGACATTGAGCAAGGAGAGGGGGGCTTTGTCATTATTGGGGCCAACTTCTATGACTTCTCAGGCGATGCGGTAAGCTCTGCCGGGGACGTCAATGGCGATGGCTTGGCTGACCTCTTGGTCGGTGCCCGTGAAGCCGAGCCAAGCACAGTTCAGGAGACCGGACTCAGCTATGTCGTCTTTGGCAAGACCGACACCGCACCCGTGGACCTCCAGGATGTGGAGCAAGGACTAGGTGGTGGCTTCGTCATCGTCGGGCAAGGATTTAAGACGCGCTCGGGCTTCCATGTCAGCAATGCAGGCGATATCAACGGCGACGGCCTCGACGATGTGTTGGTGGGGGCCTACGCTGCTGATCCTAGAGGCAAGTCCAAGGCTGGAGAAACCTATGTCGTCTTTGGTAAAACTGATACGGCCCCGGTGCGCTTTGTTGATCTCAGAGCAGGCATCGGTGGCTTTATCGTCTTCGGCATTGCAACCAATGACTACTCCGGTGATGCCATCAGTGCAGCAGGCGATGTCAATGCCGATGGGCTACCCGACTTTATCATTGGGGCACCCGCCGCCGATGTGGGTGGGGTCTTCAACACCGGTGAGAGCTATGTCGTCTTTGGCAAGACCGACAACAAACCCGTACAACTCGCCCTCGTCCGTGCGGGCATCGGTGGCTTTGGCATCTCCGGGGCAGGACAACAAGCGCGGTGCGGAGCTGCTGTCAGTGAGGCAGGCGACATCAACCAAGACGGCTTTGCTGATGTCATCATGCTCTGTGATATCGCCGACCCCGAGGGCCGGGTAGATGCTGGGGAGGGCTATGTCATTTTTGGTAAACGTGACACCACCAAAGTCGAAGTGCAGGCATTAAGGCACGGACAGGGTGGCTATGTCATCAAGGGCTATAGCGGCGATGACCCGTTGGGCATTTCCGCTGGCGGTGGCGGCGATGTCAACGGCGATGGACGGCCTGATATCCTCTTTGGTGCCCCAGGCGGGGACCGGGGAGACCTCTTTAGTGTGGGCATTAGCTATGTCCTATTCGGCAAAGACAACACCCTCCCCATTGACCTGTTCCAACGGCTCAGCGGTCCGGTACCGGACCGCTACCGCTAACCCTGCTATTGCTCAAGCGGGGGCCAACACGCGCTGGCCCTTATCTAGAAAAGTGTATAATGATTATTATACACATCGGTAGTCCCCGTGCCCTGCCCCATGCCCGTCCTTGACCTACTCCAAGTCCGAGCCAAAGGCGCACGCTGCCCCACGCACCTCCCTGGCTGGACCATCAAAGGCTCATTTCTCATCCATGATGCCTCTCGTCAGGTCCTGGACTGGACCACTGGGGAGGTGCGCTTGGGCTCCTACCAAGTGCGAGTACGAGGACAGAGGTCCTATCGCTATTTCGTCTTTTCGCTGAAAGGCAAACTTCAGCAGCTCTATTTGGAAGTTAGCAACAAACTCTAAAGACCTTTGATAACGTGCCTTTCATGCTCTCATATATTGATATATTGTATGCACAGTGAGGAAAATAAAATGTCGCAAAACACTAAAATTGAATGGACAGACGGTACTTGGAATCCAGTTAGAGGCTGTACCAAGGTCAGTGCCGGATGTTTACATTGTTATGCCTTCACGTTTGCAGAAAGATTTCGTGGCGTGGCTGACCATCCCTATGAGCAAGGTTTTGACCTTCGTTTGGTTCCAGAAAAGCTGTTGGAACCCTTAACTTGGTCTACACCTAGAACTATTTTCGTTAACTCTATGAGCGACTTATTTCAACCCAGCGTTCCCGATGATTATATTCTTGCAATTGCTAAAGTCATGGAAAGCTCCCCCTGGCACACTTACCAAGTCTTAACTAAGCGTTCGGCAAGAATGAGAGATATGTTAAATAATCAACTAAGTCATCTCTCCTTCCTTTCACATATTTGGTGGGGAGTAAGCGTAGAAAACAAGTCTCAGGGTTTGATTCGTCTTGAGGACCTCCGCAAAACTAAGTCCAGGATACGTTTTCTATCTATTGAACCTTTATTGGAAGACCTGGGGCAGATTGATTTATTAGGAATAGACTGGGTTATTGTGGGTGGAGAAAGTGGACCTGGAGCAAGACCCATAGAACTTGAATGGGTGCAATCTATACTTAAACAGTGTGAAGAACAAAATATCAATTTTTTCTTTAAGCAATGGGGCGGGGTGAGGAAAAGTAAGACAGGTCGAATCCTAAACGATAGGACCTATGACGAGATTCCTTTACGAACCCCAGTGGCGATTCCTAATCGTCTCACCCGTGCTGCCATTGCAGATGACCTTAAAAAGGAGATAAGCAGCTTTACTGAAGTAGTAAGCTAGTGATTCCTCCTCACCAACTAGAAATTCCAGATATGCCGGAATCTATACCTATCGAGGTAAAAGTAAAAGAGCTTCTTCATCCAATTTGGACAGAAAACAAAGCTAAATTAATTGAGCGGTACCTATACTACTTTGTTCTCGTTACTAAACACGGAACTTACATTGATGGTTTTGCTGGACCTCAAGAGCCTGATAAACCAGAAATGTGGGCTGCCAAATTAGTGATGGAAAGCAGGCCACGTTGGTTTCATAATTTCTACTTATTCGATAAGCTGACAAGCATTTAAAATGCGTTATACTGGAATTATTCAATGTCCAAAAATGTTACAATCATGCTTAGTAAAAGCTTCCTTTCCTCAGAAGAAAAGCAAATCCTGCAACGAGAGCTTTACGCT
>Ga0163145_1000644_pt1 | contig 13225 bp, 20 predicted proteins | sample OliLakLV9_FD_161683 | JGI IMG/M metagenome (GOLD analysis project Ga0163145, IMG submission 161683) | Freshwater microbial mat bacterial communities from Lake Vanda, McMurdo Dry Valleys, Antarctica - Oligotrophic Lake LV.9 | ecosystem: Environmental > Aquatic > Freshwater > Lake > Microbial mats... | reverse complement strand
GTCTACCCTCAGCCCCATCAGGCAAATCAGGTCGATGATTACCACGGTACTCAGGTCGCCGACCCCTATCGATGGCTCGAAGACCCTGATTCTGACGAGACAAAAGCCTGGGTTGAGGCAGAGAACAAAGTGACGTTTGGGTTATTAGAGAAAATTCCAGCGCGCGATCGTCTCAAGCAACGCCTCACTGAATTGTGGAACTACGAAAAGTACGGCATTCCGTTCAAGCAAGGCGACCGCTACTTTTACTTTAAAAACGATGGGTTGCAGAACCAGAGCGTTCTCTACACGCTCAAGACTCTGGACGATGAACCTGTCGTTCTGCTTGACCCCAATACCCTTTCAGAAGATGGCACCGTGGCGCTATCGGGACTCTCCATTAGCGAAGACGGGCAGTATCTTGCCTATGGCTTGTCCACGTCCGGTTCTGACTGGCAGGAGTGGAAAGTACGGGATGTTGAGACTGGGAAAGATTTGGACGATCGCGTCCAGTGGGTCAAATTCTCTGGCGCTTCCTGGACACACGACGGCAAGGGCTTTTTCTACTCTCGCTACGACGAACCAAAGGAAAAGTCCAAACTCGAAGACGTTAACTATTTCCAGAAGCTCTACTACCATCGCCTCGGCACACCGCAGAGCGACGATACCCTGATTTACGAACGTCCCGACCAGAAGGATTGGGGCTTTGGTGGCGGCGTGAGCGAGGATGGACGCTTTTTGATCATCTCCGTTTGGTTAGGCACCGATCCGCGCAATCTGGTGTTCTACAAGGATCTGTCCGTTCCGAATGCACCGATCGTCGAACTCGTCAACACCTTTGAAGCCAGCTACAGCTTTATTGATAATGAGGGCGATCGCTTCTGGTTCAGCACCGATCTGAATGCGCCGCGCAGTCGTGTGATTGCGATCGATACTAAGAAGCCCGATCGCACCCACTGGCAAGAAGTCATTCCCCAAGCGGCTGAAACCCTTGAAGGCGTGGGTATTCTCAACAACCAGTTTGTTGCCTCTTATTTGAAAGATGCCCACAGTCAGGTCAAGCTCTTTAACCTGAACGGCACACCCATCCGCGACGTTGAGTTTCCCGGACTTGGCTCTGTGGGCGGTTTTGGCGGCAAACGGCACGATACCGAAACGTTCTACAGCTTCACCAGTTTCACCACACCCGCAACCATCTATCGTTACGATCTGGTCAAAAATGAAAGCCGCGTCTTCCGCCAACCGAATGTAGACTTCAACCCAGACGACTACGAAACAAAGCAAGTTTTCTACGCCAGCAAAGATGGGACGCAAATCCCCATGTTCATCGTCCACAAAAAGGGACTGGTGCTGGATGGGACGAATCCCACCTTCCTTTACGGCTACGGTGGCTTTGGCATTTCCCTTACACCCAGTTTCTCGGTTAGCTCGCTCGTTTGGCTAGAAATGGGTGGCATCTTTGCACAACCGAGCCTGCGAGGCGGCGGCGAATATGGCGAAGATTGGCATCAGGCAGGTACCAAGCTGAAAAAGCAAAATGTGTTTGATGATTTCATCGGCGCTGCGGAGTGGCTCATTGAGCACAAATACACATCACCGAAAAAGCTGGCGATCGCCGGTGGCAGTAATGGCGGCTTGCTGGTGGGTGCCTGCATGACCCAACGCCCCGATCTCTTTGGTGCCGCACTACCCGCTGTCGGCGTGATGGATATGCTGCGGTTCCACAAATTCACGATCGGCTGGGCATGGATCTCCGAATACGGCACGCCCGAAAATGCCGACGAGTTCAAAGTGCTCTACGCCTACTCGCCTCTGCACAACCTCAAACCGGGCACTGCCTATCCCGCGACGCTCATCACGACGGCTGACCACGACGATCGCGTGGTGCCTGCACACAGCTTCAAATTTGCCGCTGCCCTGCAAGCGGCTCACAAAGGCAAAGCCCCCGTCATGATCCGCATTGAAACGAAAGCCGGACACGGCGCAGGCAAACCCACCGCCAAAATCATCGAAGAAAGCGCTGACAAATGGGCATTTTTGACGAAGGTGCTGGCGATCGAGAGCTAGTTTCCGCAAACCTCGGAGGTTTTAACCAGGCATTCAGCTTAATGACCAACCCCGACGCTTAAACCTCCGAGGTTTTGGCAAGAGATTGAAGCTTTGCAGTACGATCGTCCCCAAGATGGTTAATGGTCGATCGCGTTCATCCTGCTGTGAGTGACAAGCATCAAATTGTGAGTGAACCCTATCTGGCAGATTTTAATGCGTGGATTGCTCAAACCGTTCACCTACTACGAGAGCGTCGCTGGCAAGACGTTGACGTAACCCATCTGATTGAGGAAATACAAGACTTGGGTAAGAGTGAGCGACGAGCCATTGCCAGTCAACTCACCCGCCTTTTACTCCATCTGCTCAAGTGGCAATACCAACCGCAACGTCGATCTGATAGTTGGTTAGATTCCATCACAGATGCTCGGACTCAAATTGCGTTGGCGATCGAAGATAGCCCCAGCCTGAAAGATTATCCCGCTGTGCAACTCGAAGAGAGCTACCAACGCGCCCGCCGACAAGCAATCAAGCAAACCAGCATAGAGCTTTCGCTTTTCCCAAGTACCTGCCTTTATACTGTTGAGCTAGTCTTGGCAGAAGATTGGCTACCAGAGGAGTAGGAAGTGCTTGATCACTCGGTGTTCCAGACAACTTACCGGAGTAGAAAGGGGCGATCGTGTTCCGCCCACAGCATTAAATTCAATGATTTTGATTAGATTCTATGGACATTTCAACCTTAAAACGGCAGCAGCTTATCGAGGCAATTAACACGTTGCCAGAGGACTCTCCTCCTGAACTTAGCAGCTTTATTGCCTACCTACACTACAAGTCAATTGTGCCAAAGTCGGAAGCAACTCAAGCAAACTTCTTACTTTCAGTTGCAGGATTAGGAACGTCAGGCGAAAAGGATGTTTCAGAGCGAGACGAAGCGATTTTAGTGAGTGAAGTTGATCCGCTCTACGGCTGGAGCCTCCATAAAGCCGAATAAGGATGACTGTCATACTCGATACGAGCTTTCTTTTTGCGCTTACAGATAACGGCGATCGCAATCACGATCGCTTCTCTACCTTACCGTTCAAAGAGTCTGCGATCGCCTCAACATATTCACAGATGGATGAAGCAGTGCGATCGCGGCGCTTGTGGCTTTTAGGGGTGAGATCGACCTGTCCTGTCTAGGATGACTGGTTCAGCAATACCACCACATCCCTAATGGTTGGAATCGTTTCTGTCATGGCTAAGTCTGTCTTGCCATCACGATTGAAGTCGCCTGCCGTGATAGCAAAGAAACTGATTCCCGCCACCTCGTTGACCGCCGTTTGGAAGGTGCCAGTGCCAGTCCCCAGCAGCACCGACAAAACGGGGTAGCCCTCATTCGCCACCGCTAAATCTGTCTTGCCATCGCGATCGAAATCGCCAGTAACAACACTGCGTGGACGACTTCCTACCGCGTAGCTCACTGCTGTTTGGAAGGTGCCAGTGCCAGTCCCCAGCAGCACTGAGACTGTATTGGAGCCCAAATTCGTTACAACTAAATCTGTTTTGCCATCAACATTAAAATCGCCGACGACGATACCCAGGGGATTACTTCCCGCCGCGTAGTTGACCGCTGTTTGGAAGGTGCCAGTGCCAGTCCCCAGCAGCACCGATACCGTATTGGAGTCGAAATTCGTCACGGCTAAGTCTGTCTTGCCATCCATATTGAAATCGCCCGCAGTGAGATCGCCCGCAAACATACCTTCGGGAGTGCTTCCCACTGCATAGTCCACCGCCGCTTGGAAGGTGCCAGTGCCAGTCCCCAGCAACACTGAAACCTGATCACGAGCATAGCCACCATTCGTTACGGCTAAATCTGTTTTAGCATCGCCATTGAAATCACCTGTAATGACACCGCGAGGATTGTTTCCCACAAAGTAGTCCACTGCTGTTGGGAAGGTGCCAGTGCCAGTCCCCAGCAACACTGTCACCGTAGATGTGCCGAAATTCGTTAAGTAGTCCAACAGAATTATTTTCACACTAGCTTCGCGACAATCCAGCCTTTCAGCCACTTTTTTGTGTAATTGATTTCGTTTAACTACTTACCACTAAGTCTGTATTAGCATCGCCATTGAAATCGCCTGCGCTGATACCATTTGGATTGTTTCCCGCCATGTAGTAGCGCGGTGGCGCAAAGAGGGAAAAACGACCCGTACCGACAATCTGCCAGTTTTGGTCCGCAACCGGATTAATATATACGCCGCTGGACAGAGTGGTGTCCCGCATGAGCCAGATCGAATTTTGCCCTGTAGCTTGGTTGCGCCACACCAGGTCAGAGTTACTGTCGCCGTTGAAATCACCGACACCAACCATTGACCAATTAGCATCGGCTACGGCGGTTGTATATCTTCCTGCATCCAGGGTTGTACCATGCATCAACCAGATAGCATTCTGCCGGGTCAGTTGATTCTGGAAAACTAAATCCTGTTGCAAGTTAAGACTGGTACTGGTCGCAGGCATAAAGTGAGCGTCCCTAACGTGTATCCATACTATCTATGCTCTGTTGAGGCAAAAAAATAAGCAATAAATATAAAGCTGCTGTGAGCATCTAAGTAATCGGCAAACAGAACCTTACAACAAAGGGTGTACTCGTTAAGAGGATGTCTTATCTTATTTTTTCTCCTGAAGGAGTTTTCCGGCGCATTGGGTGTTGAGCTGGGGTGCGTCTCGTGCTGCTGCGAGATCTCTTTTCTCGCACAAAGACTTATGAACTTTGGCATGAGACAGTTCTGGAGTTTCTTTAAAGTTTTCATTATTTACTCGTTCTTACATAAGAACTGTCCTTTTGGCGATCGTTAACTGTCACCATGGGCAGACCTCGGAGGTTTTGAAAACTTCCGAGGTCTGTTGCCACTCGCTATCGATCGCAGGCAACTAACATCCAACTTTTTGAACACTCATCTTGCGCGATCGCTTCCCCTCTTCCCATTCAAACAGTCTGCGCTGTGACAGCAGCGATCGCTGTAGATAGGTGAAGCAGTGCGATCGCTCACTTCGCATTAAACAAGCTGACCAGCCTCAACTCACGCCTAGAAGGTATCAGTACGCTCAATGCTAAACTCAGAGCATCATCAATTGAGCGGTGAGGTCAACATGAGCGCAGAGTTTACTCAGGTCTTTGAGCTACCCCTTTCAGAAAAATTGCAGCTTGTAGAAGACTTGTGGGACAGCATTGCCTCCGTTCCAGAGCAGATTCCTGTGCTTGACTGGCAGAAAGAAGAGCTTGCCAGACGAAAAGCCGCTTACTTGCAGAACCCAGACTTAGGCAGTTCATGGGAGGCAGCTAAAGAACGGATTCGCAGCCAACGCAATGGTGCTTAGAAATCTGGTTATTCCAGACCTCCGAGGTTTTAAAAACCTCGGAGGTCTATCATCACGGCAACTCAACCACGAACGTTGTGCGATCGCTTCTCTCTCTTCCCGTTTAAAGAGTCTGCGATTGCTTCGACAATAATCATGGGTGGGTGAAGCAGTGCGATCGTGGCGCTTGTGGATCTTTAGGATGGAGCGCGATCGTCAAGGTTGCTGAACCTCACATTCAGTCAGTCCTTGCGCTTTCTTCACAAATTTATTGTCGAATGTGTAAAAAGCTGAGCATTGCTGACTTTTGGCTAAATGAAGCGCATCCGCAAAATCTAACCCCTGCTCATGCCATTGCAATACCTGTGCCATCAAATTAGCATTTTCAAGCTGAACATTAGGCAACCCAAAAAGCTTACTAAACGCTCGGCAGTTCTCATCCGGCTTGAATTGGTACGCAAACCTTAAAACCCATTCTGTTTCAAGAATGACCGTATCTGCGATAAAAATAGCTTGCTCTTGAAACAGCTTGAGGCTTTTGTTGTACTGCTGCTCATCATCTTGCGTCAGCAAACGGACAATCACATTCGTATCAACGGCGATCATGCCACTGCTCCATGAAGCCTCGCCCAACAGCGTTCTCTATTTCATCTAAGCTCTTTGGGTTGCCTTGATAGTGCAAACAGCCTGCAACCTCTGCCAATGTGGTTTCTTGAAACGGTTTTTTGGGTTTTAGCAGAATGCCATCACCAACTGCGATCGCCACGAGTTCCTGTCCGGCTTCCCAGTGATAGGCATCGCGTAACGCTTTGGGAAGAATCACCTGCCCCTTACTGGATAAGCGCGTTATTTCCATGAGATTGAAGGCACAACAAGTAAGAAAGATGTAGGAATTCTAGCACCTCAGTCAGCGATCGTCCCTTTCATAAATGCATCGATCGCAGGCAACCAACATCCAACTTTTTGAACACTCATCTTGCGCGATCGCTTCCCCTCTTCCCATTCAAACAGTCTGCGCTGTGACAGCAGCGATCGCCGTGATAGATTAAACGAGTCAGCCTACAACAGCATCTCAGCCATGAGTTTTAGCGATGTCGTCGAAGCCATCAAAGCGCTTTCGGTTGGGGAGAAGCAAGAACTTCAAGCGCTCCTACAGCAATACCTACGCGAAGAGCGCCGCTTGGAGATCTATGAACACCTCCAAGTCGCACAAGCCGAAGAGCGGAGCGGTGCGCTAACCTTTTCCTCCAATCTTGCTGAACTCAAGCAAATGCTCGAAGACTGATGCCTCAAGTTAGTTTTAGTTCGTCTTTTCGTCGTGCCTTCAAACGACGAATCAAGGGTAATGCAGAGTTAGAAGCACGGTTCTGGCAGAAGGTAGAGCTGTTTACGATGAATCCGCTTGACCAGAGTTTGAAAACGCACAAACTGTCTGGCAAGCTCAAAGATCTATGGAGCTTCAGCGTTGATTACGACGAGAGAGTTCTGTTTTACTTCACTGAGGACGGAAACGTGGTGTTTGTCGATATTGACAACCATGATCAGGTGTATTGAGCCGAATAGCGTTTTCGATTTCATCCAGGCTTTTGGGCTTGCCCTGATAATGCAAACAGCCTGCAACCTCTGCCAATGTCGTTTCTTGAAACGGCTTTTTGGGTTTTAGCAAAATGCCATCACTAAAAGCGATCGCACTGAGTTCTTGTCCAGTTTTCCATTGCCCTCGTACTGTGTAGGTCACAGTGGCAATGTATCGACTCACAATGGCATTGCGTCGCATCATAATCGCATTGCAGCGCCTACATTTTTAATGCGGCGAGTCACAATGGCATTGCGTCGCATCACAATCGCATTGTATTGAGTCACAATGGCACTGTAGCGGCTTACATTTGTAATGCGACGGGTCACAATGGCATTGCGATCGCCCCCTTCAACTCCGCGATCGCATCCTTAAGTATCAGGCAGACAAACGATCGAGTGTTTGCTTCACTTTCTTCAGGCATCAGTAATACGATGGAGTAGACGCATTGTCCCCTGTTGTTCTATCGCCGATCGTATCACTGCCCATGAATCTCCCTGCGCCTCAAGAGACACCGAGTGAACGGCTTGCCCGTTACATTGAACAAACCGACGGTATCAGCAAGCCGTGGCTGCTGGCACAACTGCGGTTGCAAAAACTACAAGATGAGCGAGACAATCTTTCTGCTGCCGAGTACGCTCAAGCCCTGGCAGACATTCATCAGGATTTAATGCATCTTGGAGAATGGTGGACGGGTAGAGAAGATGAGGCGTTTGGTTAAGCATGGCAAGGCAGAGAAAGGTTGTACCAGACAAACAGCCGCCGACCGATATTACCCTCAGCGATCCTGAGTACTATTTCAACCGCGAAATTAGCTGGTTGGAGTTTAACAATCGGGTGTTGCACGAAGCGTTTGACCCACGCACGCCCTTGCTGGAACGGCTGAAATTCATGGCGATTTTCAGCTCTAATTTGGATGAGTACTTCATGGTGCGAGTGGCAGCGCTGAAAGAGCAAGTAAACGCTAAAGTCACCCGACGATCGGCAGACGGACTGACCGCACAAGCTCAGTTGAATTTAATCAGCGAACGCTTGCGCCCTATGGTCACGCAGCAGCATCGCCACTTTGAACAAGCCTTGCGTCCGCAACTGGCAACGAAAGGCGTGTATCTGCTTGATTACATTGATCTTAATCAGGAACAACGCGCGTATCTACAAACGTATTTTGACGAGCAAATCTTTCCAGTGTTGACCCCGCTGGCGATCGACCCTGGGCATCCCTTTCCCTACATCTCTAACCTTAGCCTCAACTTGGCAGTCGTTATTAAAGATCCAACCAAGGGTGAAGAACTGTTTGCCAGAGTCAAAGTCCCGAAAATTCTGCCGCGTTTTTTACCCCTGCCAGAACATCTGCGGCGACAGCAAAAAGATGTGCCTGCTGCGTGGACAGCAGTACCGCTAGAGCAGGTGATTGCTCACAATTTAGAGCGGCTGTTTCCTGGCATGGATATTCAGGAGTACTATCCCTTTCGGATTACCCGCGATGGTGATTTAGAAGTTGCAGAGGATGAGGCAGACGATTTGCTGCTGGCGATCGAGCAGGAATTGCGTAAACGACGCTTTGGTGGCTCGATCGTGCGGTTAGAAGCCCATGCCTCCATGCCTGAACTCGTGCGCGACATGCTGCGTCAGGAAATGGATCTCGCCGAGAGTGATGTGTACGAAGTGGAAGGGTTGCTATGTCTCAGCGACCTGTTTGCGCTGACTGACTTACCGCTGCCAGAGTTGAAAGATCCCGCTTGGCGATCGGCGCTTCCTACCCGTTTGCGACGCAGTTTGGAAGCCGATCGCAGTTCGCTGGATCTGGAAGAAGACTTTTTTGCCGTCATCCGCAAGCAAGACTTGATGCTGCACCATCCGTACTACTCATTCTCAAACACGGTGCAGCGGTTTCTCACGCAAGCAGCGCATGATCCAGAGGTGTTAGCGATCAAAACGACGCTCTACCGTACATCTGGCGATTCGCCGATCGTCGATGCTCTGATTACAGCCGCAGAGAACGGCAAGCAAGTTTCCGTGCTGGTGGAACTCAAAGCCCGCTTTGATGAAGAAAATAATATCAACTGGGCACGCAAGCTGGAAAATGTAGGCGTACACGTCGTCTACGGCTTGGTGGGGTTGAAAACTCATACCAAAGTGATGCTGGTGGTGCGGCGAGAAGAGGGACGGATTCGGCGCTATGTCCACATTGGCACCGGCAACTACAATCCCAAAACAGCTCGTCTCTATACAGATATCGGCTTGTTGAGTTGCCGCGATGATTTGGGAGCCGATTTAACGGATTTATTCAACTATTTAACGGGCTACTCCCGGCAGCAGTCGTACCGCAAGCTGTTGGTGGCTCCAGTCAACTTACGCAATCGGATGCTTTCGCTCATCCACCGCGAAAGTGAACACGCCAGCAATGGACATCATGCCCGGATTGTCGCCAAAATGAATGCGTTGGTAGACCCCGGCATGATTGTGGCACTGTATGAAGCCTCTCAAGCAGGGGTGCAAATTGACCTGATTGTGCGCGGCATGTGTTGTCTACGTCCCCAACTACCTGGCATTAGCGACAACATCCGCGTGGTGAGCATTGTTGGTCGCTTCCTGGAACACTCCCGCATCTTCTACTTCCACAATCAGGGCAAGGAAGAAGTCTTCATTGGCAGCGCGGATTGGATGACACGCAATCTCGATCGCCGGGTAGAAGCGGTGGTGCCCATTGATGATCCGGCGATCGCCAAAGATCTGCAAGAAATTCTCGGTATCCTCCTCGCCGATAACCGCCAAGCCTGGGATTTACAACCAGACGGGCACTACATTCAACGTCAACCCGCGACGGGCATTTCCGAACAAAGCTCCCAACGCATCTTAATGGAGATGGCAGAGCAGCAGTAGAAAGAAAACCTGAAAGGGTGAAGCAACGTTAACCCTACTAAGGCTCTGGTACTGATAAACCTCTACAGATTTTACGCGCAAGGAGGTTTTTGACTTCTGTGTGGCGCGGAATTGCTTCAACAGCACCCGTTTGTGGATTTATCCAAAGAGAATGCGCTGCCCCTTCCCACTTGAGAATGCAACCATATCGTCGCAAGTGCTTCAATAGATCGCTACGCTTCATCCGACGGAAACAGTCTCACAAATGGCATCTTCTGGCACTCCTCGTAAGGCATCTTTACGTCGATCGTCCAGGATGAGCGCGATCGCCTCGGCTAAATCTTGGCGGCAATCTTCGATCGTTTCACCCTGCCCATTGGCACCTGCAATTTCAGGACAATAAGCAAAATACCCGCCTTCCGACGCAATCTCAATAATTGCTGTGAACTCGTTATGCATAGTGATTAGTACAACGCAAACTGGCTTCAACACCATTGTAATAGAACGGTGGAAGCTGTAAAAAGTGAAAAGTGTTGAGTCCAAGTTGATTACTTTAACTCAACGCTCAAAACTTCACCCCACCGCAAAGCGGAAGCAAGCCACCTCACCTTCTCCATGCCACAATAGTTGGGTGCTGTAGTGGTCTGAGGAGACGAGTCTGTGAGTGGCAGCCCGAATAACGTTGGTATTTCCATCATTCTCTACATCATTGGCATCATGCTGGTGCTGACGGCGGTGCTTATTGTGCTGAAGGGCATTGGCGTACTCACAACGCTGCCCAACTACGTCATTTGGGCGCTATTGCTATTGTCGGTAGGCATGGGGATTTTGGGTGGTCTTCGCAACAGTCAGAGGCGGTAAGAGGTATGGGACGATCGCTCAAGCCAAGCATGGTGGCATTTCTGGCAGTGCTGGCGATGACTATCTTAGTCTGGGTGCTACGAGGCATCGGGCTATTGACCTTCATTCCCGGTTCTGTGCTGTGGGTACTGATTTTGCTCAGCCTTTTGACAGCAATTTTGACGGTGGTGCGGTAGGCAAGCGTAGGGAATAGGGAGTCGGGAGTGGGGAGTGGGGAGTCGGCTTGATGGGTTTTTGAGATGTCACTGACATCGAGTATGGCGGTAACATCAGCTCAATGCGCGATCGCCCTCGGCAGTAATTTGGGCGATTCTTTCGCAACACTGGAAGCGGCGTTGAACGTTCTAGCGCAAACTCCAGGCATTGTTTTGGAGGCGCGATCGCACTGGTATTTGACAAAAGCAGTGGGACCACCGCAACCCAACTATCTCAACGGATGTGCGCTCCTTCAGGTCACGCTCATGCCACACGCCCTATTAGAAACCTTGCTGCAAACCGAAGCAAAATTTGGTCGCGTTCGCCGAGAGCGCTGGGGCGCACGCACTCTTGACCTGGATTTGTTGTTATTCGATGATGTGATTCTCAGCACGCCCAACCTGCAAATCCCCCATCCACGCATGGCAGAGCGTGCGTTTGTGTTGGTGCCTCTGGCAGAAATTGCTCCTCACTGGGTAGAACCAATTTCAGGAAACGCGATCGCAACATTAGTACAAACGGTAGACTGTTCAGAAGTCAGAAGAATGGCTTAGCTGTTAGGAGTCAGAAGTCGGAAGTTAGAAGTTCTCTTGCCCTGCTTCCTGATCTACCTTTACTACTGTCTTACAGTTCCAACCTTTCATCCTTTATCCTTCATCCCTTTCCCTATGCCCCTCGGTCGCGAACCGCCCCAACTTCTTAAACAACGGTTGCTTTATCAAGGACGTAAGTTTGCCTTTGAAGCCAGTCGTTATCGCTTGCCTAATCGCAATGAAGGGGAGTGGGAGTGCATTCGACATCCGGGCGGTGCGCTGGCTGTGCCTGTTACGGCTGACGGTAAATTGGTTCTGGTGAAGCAATATCGGTTTGCGGTGCAGGGACGACTGCTAGAATTCCCTGCTGGCACGATCGAACTCGGTGAAACGCCTGAAGAAACGATCCATCGGGAGATTGAAGAAGAAACGGGCTACCATGCCGATCGCTGGCAAAAATTGGGCGAAATTTTCGTCGCGCCTGGCTACTCAGATGAAATCATCTATGCGTATCTAGCTCAAGACCTGACCTTGCTCGAAAATCCGCCAGGTCAAGATGCTGATGAGGATATCGAAACGATCCTTATGACAGTGACTGAGGTTGAAAAAGCGATTCAAATTGGTGATATCGCTGACGCAAAAACGATTTGCAGTTTCGTATTGGCACGTCCATTTCTACCCTAATTGTTAGCGTTTAGTTCTTAGGAACAAGAATTTAATAACCTCGGCGTTTTCCGTAGGGGCGCACGGCTGTGCGCCCCTACCTACGAACAATTTGTCGGTTTTATTTAATCCACGATCCTTAGTTATTAGCAGCTAGACCATGACCAACCACTAAAAATCAACAGCTAAAAACTAGCAAGCACTGGCTACTCATGTCTGATCTCATTCTCTTCTGGCACCGTCGGGATTTGCGAATCTCGGACAACATTGGCTTGGCAGCGGCACGCGATCGTAGCTCGAAGGTCGTGGGTGTCTTTTGCCTCGACCCCAATCTTCTGGAGCGTGATGATGTTGCGCCTGCCAGAGTCACCTATATGGTTGGCTGTTTACAGGCACTTCAAACGCGCTATGCACAAGCAGGCAGTCAACTTTTAATGCTCAAAGCCGAGCCTCAGCGCGTCATTCCGGCTTTGGCAACCGCCCTGAATGCTAGTGCCGTCTTCTGGAATCTGGATGTGGAGCCGTATTCGCAAGCGCGCGATCGTGCCGTTCAGGAAGCCCTTCAACAAGCTTGTATCCCGTTCCAGAATTTTTGGGATCAGCTTCTACATGCTCCAGACGAGATTCGCACGGGCGCTGGCGATCCTTACACGGTTTACACCCCCTTCTGGCGTAATTGGAGCAGCAAACTCAAAGCAAACCCTGCAAAAGATCTTGAGAACGCGACTGGACTAACTGAGAAGGAGCAAAAAGTTGCCCAAACATCAGGCGCGATCGACCTCCCAACCGCCAAAGACTTGGGCTTCGTTTGGGACAATGCGCTGCTGCTGGAGCCAGGAGAAGCTGCTGCACACGAACGATTAGAGGCGTTTTGCGATCGCGCCATCACCGATTATCAGGAGCACCGCAACTTTCCGTTCAAGGCTGAAGGCACATCCCATTTAAGCGCTGCGCTAAAGTTTGGCGCGATCGGCATCCGCACTGTTTGGGCAAAAACTACGGAAGCGATGGCACAGGCTCGCAGTGACGAGGCACACGATGGCATCCGCGTTTGGCAACAGGAATTGGCATGGCGCGAGTTTTACCAAACGGTGATGTACTTGTTTCCCGCGCTGGCAGACGGTCCTTATCGCAAACCGTTCAAAGATTTTCCGTGGGACAACAATCCAGAACA
>Ga0163145_1000630_pt1 | contig 13493 bp, 15 predicted proteins | sample OliLakLV9_FD_161683 | JGI IMG/M metagenome (GOLD analysis project Ga0163145, IMG submission 161683) | Freshwater microbial mat bacterial communities from Lake Vanda, McMurdo Dry Valleys, Antarctica - Oligotrophic Lake LV.9 | ecosystem: Environmental > Aquatic > Freshwater > Lake > Microbial mats... | reverse complement strand
GACCCGTTGGACCTAGATGGGGGCGACACTAACCTCTATCGTTATGTGGGTAATGCGCCCCATGTGGCAACCGACCCCACAGGGCTACAAGCCTTTGAATTATCAGTTGCTACTGCTAATGCCGGAGCCGGAACCCTCGGGGCAACTATCATCTCTGGTGTTCTCGCCGGGTCTGTGGCAGAAATCATCATTGCTGTGTTGATTGTGGTGTATGTCGTTTGGGCAATATACACGCTCTTTCAAACGATATGGAATATATTTTCCGGTTTATTTGGGGGTGGGGGCAGTCCACAGGTGCAACAGGTGTATATACCTCAACCGAAGAACGCGGCTGGGGGAGGCGGGGGTAGTCCGTTAGGGGAGCGCAACACGGGTAATGCTCTGGATGCTGAGATAGCTCAGGAGCAGTATCTTCAAACAGAAGGTATTTATGAAGTTCCTACAGATAAAGGAACTTATGTAGGTCAATCAAATGATATCGAAAGAAGGCTAGGTGAACATTTAAAAAAAGGTAAGATTACAGAAGAACAGAAAGAGCAAGCACAGACTACTGAGGTGAAAGGTGGAAAAACCACTAGAGAGGTTGCAGAGCAGATTAAAATCAACTCTTTTGGAGGGACAAAAAATCTTGCGAATAAAGTAAACCCAATTGGTGCTAAGCGTAAACATTTGTTGAACAGGAGGAAATGATGGAATCACTGGAAGCCAAAGACTTTAAGGGGTTCAAAGTTCGAGACACTTCAACCGGAAGGTATTTAGTTATTTCTTCTAGCAGGATACATGAATCTTTAGAGTTCATGATTCGGGAAAAAATTGAGCAAATCGAAATTAATATGTCTCTTGGCTTTGATGACGATAATATTTCGTTCTTAAGAAATTTTCTATTTATTAAAGGATTAACTATTATACATTGGCTTATTGAAGACATTCAACCTATTCATTATCTTAACAAATTAGAGAACTTATCAGTAAATACCTACTGTAAGAGCGAAATTAATTTTTCAAATTTTCCCAATCTCATTAACTGTACTCTTGAGTGGAGACCGAAAGCGAAATCTCTATTCAATTGTATGAGTTTGAAAAACTTATTTTTAAATCGTTACTTGGGAAAAGACACTTCTCCTTTTGCCACTCTTAATAACTTAGAACAGTTATCTATACTGAATTCGTCAATTGAAAATTTACAGGGCCTAAGTAATTTGAATAAACTTAAGTCTCTTGGATTACACAACGTCAGGAAACTTACATCTTTAGATGGAATTCAAGCTCTCACTGAACTTCAAGACCTAGCATTCACAGGGTGTCGTAAAGTTAGATCATTAGAACAAGTACAAACTCTTTATAATCTGATAAAACTAGATTTTTCGTCTAATGGTAATATAGATAGTATTAAATCTGTTCAAGTTCTTAAAAACTTGCAAAAGATATGGTTTTATGAGTCTACTAATGTGATCGATGGAGACTTATTTCCCCTGCTTGAACTTGAACACCTCCAAAGAGTAGCATTTATGGATAGAGATCACTATTCACATAAAAGACTAGAAATTGAAGATTATATTATCGCTAGGAATCAATTTCGGCAATCAGCACACTGATGAGATACGACAATACCTGCTCCGAGGGTTCCGGCTCCGGCATTAGCAGTAGCGACCGATAATACACGAATTTATTTGACTTTAGTTCAATGACTTCTTTCTTATCAAGATTAACGGCATCGGATTGTTTACCGCTAGGAATTTTCGGCAGAGGTGGGTATCGCTGCTGTCGTTGCTTAGTTGGTGCTTAATGACCGCTGAAATAATAGCCGAGTTACGGGGAGACAAGTTTGTACCGACGGGGACGGGGCTGAGTTGGTTTGTGCCTGGGCAGGATAGGCGAGAGCGAGTGCAAGCACAGTTAATGACTGAGTACAGAGGGCAGATAGCCTTCAATCAGCCAGACCGGACGGGCTGGACCTATTGCCAAAACATCGAGGACTTGGCGGAGCTTGCCATGTCCAGAGTTAGGCAAGAGCGGAAGTTTCTCCTACCGTCCTCCGATATTGCTCAGGCGGCGGTGTACTTCCAATCCAAGGATGTCCCCGACCGTTTCTGGAGTCGCAAGTGGGGCGAGCTTGAGCTAGGGTCGGCTCCCACGCCCACGCCCAAAGGCACGAGGAGGAAGAAAACGACCCCGCCGCCGTCGTCGCCACCGCCGCAAGCTCCTCACCCTCGGCCTGCCCAATCCCACCGTCCCCCAGGAGGGTCTCTTGCTGACCCCTGACAGGACGACGGCACCAGAAGATAAGCTAGTTCCCACAGCAACGGGGCTGTGATGGTTTATGCCTGGGGCCGCCATGCAAGGAAGGTAACAGAATGTTTCACTATCTGTTGAAGGTAATTAAACGCCGCCAGAAAATCTTTGAACTGCAAGAGCGCATGGGTGAAATCTTAGCGAAAGAGATTCTTAATTTAGAGGAAGCAGCCTTCTATCTCGATATTGAGCCAGGGCTGCTTTTGGAAGAGGCCGCCCTAGGGTACTTACCCGGTGGTTGTCTAGCCGGAGAGTGGCGATTCTATCGTGGTATGCTGCAACATCAGTTTGCTTGTTATCAAAAAAGCCGGGAAGCTAAGATATCAGAAGAAGACAAAGCAAAAGTAGAGAAAGCTTTAGATGATTGTATGATCCTGTGTAATCCTCAAGAAATAGAAGACTTGTTGTGCGGCTACGTAGCGGGAGACCATAATTTTTCGGGTTATAGATTCGCTGGAGCGAATCTGAGCGATGTAGCGTTAATGGGTATCCTATTCATTGAAACGGACCTGCGTAAAGCAAACTTGAGCCGGAGTAATTTAAGAAGAGCGTGTTTTCTGGATGCCAACTTACGCGGAGCTAATTTTACGCAATGCGACTTGAGTAAAGCGGATTTTCGTGGGGCGGATTTACGCGATGCGACACTACGGGGAGCCTGTTTGGACCAAGCGAACCTGCGTGGAGCAAAGCTAGAAGGTGCGGACCTGTCCTATGCTGAGTTGCGGGATACTTTGCTATGAAACACGCAAGGAGGGTTGCAGGATGTTGATTCGCTATCTACTCAATGTAATTAAGCGTAGAAAGATTGTTTTTGAGCGTCAAGAACGGATGCTAGAAATAGCAACCAAAGATATGCTTGATTTAGAGGATGCTGCCTTCTATCTGGGTGTTAACCCGGGGACGCTCTTGGAAGAAGCAGGGTTGGGGTATTTCCCTGGTGGTCGTCTAGCTGGGGAGTGGCGATTTTATAAGTATATGCTGCAACATCAATTTTCAATTTATCAAAAAAGCCGGGAAGCTAAGATATCAGAAGAAGACAAAGCAAAAGTAGAGAAAGCTTTAGATGATTGTATTATTTACTGTATGCCTCAAGAAGTAGAGAACTTGTTGCAAGGCTACATGGAAGGCATTCGGAATTTCTCGGGTTATGACCTCCCTGGAGCAAACCTTAAGGGTTTTGATTTGATGGGCATACTTTTCATCGAAACGGACCTGCGGCGTGCCGACCTGAGTCGGAGTAATTTGGTCCAAGCAAGTTTTCTGGATGCTCAGTTGCGCGGGGCTAATCTCAGCCAATGCGACCTGACGCAGGCCGACCTACGCGAAGCAGATTTGCGGGATGCGGTCCTACGGGGAGCCTGTTTACACCAAGCGAACCTGCGTGGAGCAAAGCTAGCAGGTGCGGACCTGTCCTATGCTGAGTTGCGGGATACTCTACTTTGACACTCTCGCCAAAGACACAACTTAAAAATCAACGACCCAGAAGAAAATTAGCGCACCCCAGCCCGCGTTTTGTGCTAACTTTGGCTGACTTTTCTGCTGCCCTCACTGAATGCTCATGCACTGGCTACCCAAGACCCTGGGTCTGAGTCTACTCCTTACCCTCGCTGGCTGTAACAACTATCCCCATCCCCAAGAAAGCACCAACCCCGACGGCTCACCGCGTCTGGTCTGGTACCAAGCCCTGGAGGAAGACCCGCGCTCCATGGACCCCCAGGTGCAGTACGACGACACCTCGGCCCAGATTCTCGGCAATATTAATGAGACGTTATATGAATATAACTACCTCAAACGTCAACGCATGGAACTCCAGCCCGGTCTAGCGGCGGCTCTACCAATTCGCATGCCCTTACCCGATGGCGGCGAGATCTATACTATCCAGATCAAAAAGGGGATTCGCTATCAGGATGACCCCTGTTTTACGGACGGTAAGGGCCGAGAAGTGGTGAGTGATGACTTTATCTATGCCCTGAAACGGATTGGGGACCCCTTTATCCAGGCACCTACCGCTAGCCCGGTTTTTGACCCCTTGTCGCAGGTGATTGTCGGGTTAAGAGAGTTCTATGACCAAGCCAAAAAAGACGGTAAAGCCGATTACAACCAGCCAATTAGCGGCATCCAACGGGTAGATCGCTACACCTTCACGATTCGCCTGAAGACGCTCTATCCCCAGTTGCGCTACTGGATGGCAACCCCCTCCTTTTTTGCCCCGGTTCCGGCTGAGGCAGTGGCTTACTACGACGGTGAGAGGCATGACGGGGTGCGCCGGGAACGCTTCATGTTCCATCCTGTCGGCACCGGAGCTTATAAGCTCAAGGAATGGAAGCGCAACCAGAGCATCGTGCTAGTCCGCAACGCGAACCACCGCCATAGTTTCTTTCCGACCACGGGTGATCCCGGTTCTGCCGAAAAAGGGTTACTCGTTGATGCGGGCAAGCCTTTACCGTTTATTGACGAAGCCCGTTTTAACATTATGAAGGAAGCTATTCCGAGTTGGACCTTGTTTCGTCAAGGTTATTTAGACAGTTTGGGTAAAACCGCCGCTCGTCGTCAGAGCCAGAACATTGTCGAGCAGGGGATTACAGCGGATAACCAACTCTCTGGGGATTTCGCTAAGTCCGGGACCAAACTCGAACAGGTGGCTCTCTTTTCGTCGGATAATATCTCTTTCAACATGAAAGACCCGCTCTTGGGTAAGAATAAGAAGCTGCGCCAAGCCCTCGCCCTGGCCTACAACTTTGACCGCTTCAACGATTTCTTCTATAACGGCACCAAACTTAAGGCTGAGAGTCCGCTCCCACCGGGACTCTTTGGCTACGACCCAGACTACAAAAATCCCTATGGTCGCCAGGATGTAGTAAAAGCGAAGGTTTTACTGAAAGAAGCCGGTTACGCCGATGGGATTGACCCTAAGACGGGTAAACCCTTAGTTGTGGAGATTGTCTACCCCTTCCGGGGTCCCGAATCTCAACGGGAAGCGGAGTACATCACCGAGCAGTTCCGGGCCATCGGCGTTAGTGCTCGCGCTAACTTAGTTACCTTTGCTGAATCCCTCAACAAACAGGACCGGGGGAACTTCCAGATCATCCGCAACGGTTGGTTTGCTGATTACCCAGACCCGGAGAATTTCATGTTTTTGTACTACTCCAAAAATCCGGGGGTGGTCAACACAAGCCGCTATGAGAATCTGGCCTTTGACCGTCTCTTCTTACAGATGCAGAGCATGGAGGACACCGCTGCACGACGGGCCATCCTCCGCGAAATGGTGGACATCCTGAACGAAGACTGTCCAGTGATCCACACGTACCACGAAGCCTTCTACATGCCCTACGGCGTTTGGACGCAGAACGTTTTACAACACCCCGTCGCCTACAATTTAGTGAAATATTACAAAGTCGACCCGGTGCTGCGGGAACAAAAGCAACGGGAGTGGAATCAACCCAACTACCTTTTTGTGCTGGCCTTAGCCGGACTTGCCGGTGTCGCCTTTATCCCCGCCGTACTCGCCCGTAAGGGACCGTTAATGCTGACCTATCTGTTGCGCCGTGCCTTCTACACGTTACCCAGGTGAGGCCGTGCGCGATGCCCTTGCCCCGAAACTGAGGACCCGATGAACACCCTCACCCTACCCGCCCCAGTCACCCCGGCAGAGTTTGCCGCGCTGTGTGTATTAAACCGGGACCTACGGCTGGAACTCACCGCTCAGGGAGAACTCGTGATTATGGCCCCTGCGGGTAGTGATGGCAGTCGGCGCAATCTTCTGTTGATTTTGCGCTTAGGCGTGTGGAGTGAACAGGACGGCACGGGTATCGCTTTTGAATCCTCCGCTGGCTTTACCCTGCCCAATGGCGCGGTTCGCTCTCCCGATGCCAGTTGGGTGCGCCGGGAACGTTGGTCAGTCCTAAGCCAGGAACAACAACGGCAGTTCGCCCCCCTCTGCCCTGATTTCGTCGTGGAACTGCGCTCCCCCACGGATAGTTTGCGTGAACTGCAACGCAAAATGCGGGAATACCAAGGGAACGGGACACGGCTGGGTTGGCTCTTAGACCCGCAGCATCAGTCTGTTGAGATTTATCGTCCTAATCAAGAAGTAGAAATTCTCACGGCTCCCGCGCTCCTAACTGGGGAGGAGGTCTTACCGGGGTTTACCTTGGACCCAACGGCTATTCTTGCCAATTAGCTACCGCAAAGACTCAACTTCAAGGGGGAACACATCAATCAATCGTGAGGAGGCATCTGTTTCGACCAGAAGCAGCGGGTTATGTTCACAATGCTCAACATAGTCAAACAGGACAGTTGCAAAAGGACGGCGCGGGGACGTGCCTTGCCATTGGGCTGTCACTTCTTGGATTTCATCGGGCGTGAGTGTTTGCAGGAATACCTGCATTTCTAGATAGGCTTGTCGGCGTTGGCAACGACTATGCCGACGACACCATGCTTGCCCAAAGAAATCAAGGATGTCAGCGTCCTCTTGGGTTGTCTGCCCATAGGTGGGGTCTAGCTGTTTTCTGCGCCGACTGTCGCCCATACGTTTGCCCGGAACCTGTTTCTACTATTGTGGGGTGAATCGCGGCAAAGGTACGAAAAGGGGCTTGGGGAGTAATGGAAGGATAAAGTCGTCTCATAGCCGTCAATCCCATGCAGCAACTTGTGTATTCTTAATTTCGTCTAATCGTCTATTAGTTAATAGTTTAATGCACGAAGTTGTCTATTGACGAAATACCGAAAGTACGATATTCTTAATTTTGTCTAATCGTCTATTAAAATTGGGCCGATGAAAACCATTGTGATACTGAACAGTAAAGGGGGAGTTGGGAAATCAAATATTACGCGCCACTTAGCCGTGGCAGCCGAGCTTGCAGCTCCTGGCTCAGTGGTGATGTGTGATACGGACCCGCAAAGTTCCCTGGCAGACTGGTGGAATGCGCGTAGTGCAGAAACGCCGCCCTTAGCCGTAATGGGAATATCAGAGTTTACCCAGAAGCAACCAGCTTTAGCCAGCCGCTTTGGTTATCTCTTCTTCGACACCGCCGCCGCCGACGCTAAACCCTACGCCGAGCTTCTCAGAGCCGCAGATTTGATAGTGATCCCAGTGGTGCCAAGTCCAGATGATGTGCGTTCGCTCAGTCGTCTGACGTTGCCTGTCGTCAAAGAAAGTGGCAGACCCTTCATCTTCGTTCTCAGTAAGGCTCGTCCTGGAACCCAACTCTTGATTTCGACGACGGCTGCGCTGTCGGAGCACGGAACAGTGTGCCAAACGATTATTCAACAACGAGAAGGGTACGCCAAAGCGTCTTTTGCCGGTTCAACGCTACTTGAGGATGAACCGAGCGGGAAAGGGGCGCAAGAAATTCGAGAATTATTGAAGTTCGTCAAATCACGAATAGACGAAAGGACGATTTCTGAGAAAAAGGGAAAGGGGCTGCTCAATGTCTAAGAAAAAGCCCCTTGATATGTCGGGTCTACTGGCGGCAAAAGGAGAGGGAGCCCCTGCAAGCGATGCGCCAAACCGCCCGGTCATAAGGGAGACAAGCAGAGACGAAACGACGAATAGACAAATAGACGAACGGAAGCCAGCTTCTAGCGAATACGTCAATTTAGGCTTCAAAGTCCCGAAGGAATTCCGACACCGCATACGCAAAATTGCAGCGGAGAAAGACATCAGCCTTGTAGAAGTTTTGCGTGAAGCCATCGAACTTTACGAAGCGGCAAACCGGAAATAGACTTAACCATTTCTTAACCAAGCTGTGTCACGTTTAATAGCAACAGACACTGGCGGTTTGTTTGTAAGGGGGGTTCATCGTGTTATCTCAGGTTGCGACGACAAAAACCTATCGCTTGCTCTTTGGCTTGGCTGCCACACTTGCCTTGAGTACTCTGGCGGTCCAAGCCCAGATTACTTTCGCACCCGCACAAACTGTCCTAACCAGTGTATTTAGACTAGAGTCGCCCCAGGATGTGGCCTTGGCTGACCTAGAGGGGGATGGGGATCTAGATTTAGTCATCGTCAATGTGGATGGCAATACGGTCTCAGTCCTGTTCAACCAGGGTCAGGGTAATTTTCAGCGCCCCCTTAATTTTGCTGGGGGCAATAACCAGGCTGAGGCCATCACGACCGGGGATTTCACCGGCGATGGCCGCCCGGATGTGACGACAGCGGGCGCGGATGGCACGATTGCACTGTTAGTTAACCGGGGTGGCGGCTTGCTCGCTGCTCCGCAACGCATCATCGCGGGGACTTCCTTGGAGAGTCTGACCACGGGCGACTTCGATGGGGATGGCAGCCTAGACTTAGCGGTGGCAGACCAGGGCGGTGAGGCAGTTGTATTGCTATTGAACCAAGGCCAGGGTACTTTTGGTGCGCCAGTCAAGGTGGCGACGGGCCGGAATTTCAGCAGTGTGGCGGCGGGTGACCTGGATGACGATGGCGATGTGGACCTCGTCGCCGGGGGTTTGGCTGGGCCGAGTACTCTGGTCGTGTTAAAAAACAACGGTCAGGCTGAGTTTACCGCTGCCTCTGCCCTCGACACCAATTTCGTCCCGGTAGAAGTCGTCCTCGGGGACCTCGACCGGGATGGAGACCTGGATATTGCGACAGCTAGCGGCTCCACCGTGTCCGTCCTGCTCAATCAAGGCAACGGTAGTTTTGGCCCAGCCACCAATACCAGTGCGGGCAATAACTCCGCTGGACTCGCAATGGGCGACTTAGACCGCGACCGCGACTTGGACCTAGTCACCACCAACGTTACCAAAGCCGTGGACATCTTACTCAACCGGGGGAATGGGACCTTTGCTGCACCGCTTAACTTAGGGACGGTGGCTACCCCAGGGACGGTGGCGGCGGGGGACTTGGATAACGATGGGGATGACGATGTGGTCACGGCGGAAAAGCAAGGTAACTCTTTGACTGTCTTACTCAGCAAAGGACCGACGATTACGACGACTTTCATCGAAGGCAGTGAGCCCATTGCCCTGGTCAACGGTGACTTCAACAGCGACGGACGCCTCGACATCGTGACCGTCAATAGCGGGACCCATAACGGTTCGTTGCTATTAAATCAGGGTGCGGCAGTCTTTGGCTTACCCCGTAACTTTGACCTCGGTGCTACACCTTTGGCGGTGGCGACGGGCGACCTCGACAGTGACGGCGACCTCGACCTCGCCGTAACGACGACGACGAATCAGGTCTTGGTCCTCAGCAATGATGGCAGCGGTGTGTTTTCAGCCCCCGTCGCCACAACTACCGTGGCAACACCCGTCGCCCTCATCGTGGGGGATGTCAACGGGGACGGACGGCCTGATGTGGTTACAGCCAACCAGAGTAGTGGCAATGTCACGGTGCTATTGAATCGAGGGGGGGGTGTCCTCGCCGGACCCGTCGCCTACCGCGTGAACGGTCCACCTGCGGACCTCGTGGCGGGCGACCTCGACGGGGATGGGGACTTGGACCTCGCAACCAGTAATGGGCTATCTTTCACGGCCCAGATAACCGCCTCAGTGCTGCTCAATGAGGGCAACGGTAGCTTCGGCCCACCCAGGAAGAACTCACTCTACTTCGGCTTGTATGGCAGTAGTTCTGCTATCGCGGTGGGCGACGTGGATAGGGACGGGGACTTGGATTTGGCGGTGGGACTGGGTAATACTTATCGCGACGCTAAGGTGGTCATCCTGTCTAACCGTGGGGATGCCACCTTCAGTTCGTCTACGACTGTGGTGGGTAGTGTAAACTCCATTGGCCCCGCTGATGTGAAGTTAGGGGACCTCAATGGGGATGGGGACTTGGATTTGGTGGTGATTGCCGAGGACGAGGAGGTCTCCGTGCTGAGTAACGATGGGACCGGAAGCTTTGCCCCTCCGTCCAGATTTACCGTGGCAGACCAACCCGTCCAGCTTGCCATCGGGGATTTAGATAGCGATGGCAAACTGGATATCACCACGGCTAACCCAGGGGTCGGCTCTGATAATTTGTCGATTTTGCTCAACCAGTCCAATTAGCTCAAACAGACCGAGTCTCCCGGCCCGAGCTACGAGAGGACAACTACCCACCCCGGTAAAGCCATGGGCAGGCGTTGCTCCGCTTGGTCGCTATTGACTGGGATGAGTCGGTTAGGCCAGTTGTCGTTCTTTAAGGGTTGGGTAATCGGTGTAACCCGCAGCCCCACTGCCATAAAATGTCGTCTCGTCCGGGGTGTTGAGGGGAGCTTGGACCTGGAAGCGCACAGGTAAGTCCGGGTTGGCGCTAAAGAGCTTGCCGTAGGCGACTAGGTCGGCGTTGCCCTGGGTGAGAACAACATTTCCCTAGCAAGGAGCAGACCTGAATTTCCAGGGTTTTTGCTCTACGCGAGGTCGGAAGGACTGGTTGGGGAGCTAGAGGTGGCTTGTGTCACTTGGGCGATGGTCAGACCCAGAATTTGAGCTACTTCGGTCACGCCAAAGCCCCGCGTCAGGAGGGCGGATACGGCTTCTAGCTTGCCTTCTAACTTCCCTTCCAGCTTGCCCTTCAGCTTGCCCTCTAGTTCACCTTCGAGCTTGCCTTCGAGCTTGCCTTCTTCCTTGGCTTGCTGGTAGTAGCGGGTTTCCTTGTAGCTAATATCGGTGATGTTGACCATCGCTTGAATCTCCTCTCGACTTAGGTTGGGGAACTTGTACACCAGCACCGTCTCGATTAATTCTATTATCCGGGACCTCGCCTGTGCATCCTCTAGTTGCTTAGCCTTCTGGAATAAAGCCCGCGCCAGAGCAGGAGCATCTGTGGGGGAGGCAACGACAAGTTTCACAATCCCTGCGCCCACCTGCTCCCCGGCCTCTAACTCGTCGAGGTAGAGCCGCACTACCAGAGAGCTAGCCAGGAGTTCTTGGAAAGGTGTCAGGTTATCGGGCTCGGCCTGCCTACTGCTGAACAAAACTAGAGCTTGCCAAGGTTGGTTGGGTGCGTGTTGCCGCAGATACAGGAGGATTTCGCTGAACAGGCGGGAATAAAACTGCTGGTCTTTCTGGAATTGGACCTCAACAAAGTAGCGGGTACGGTGGGGTGGGGTAGGGGTAAAGATGCCGTCGAGCCGGAAGTTGGTTTGTTTGACTTCTGCGGAGGAGAAGGCATAGCCTTCTGCTTGGGCTGGGTCTAGGCCGAGAAGCTCAAAGAAGATGGCGGGTTCAGTCAAGAAAAGTTGGTAGAAGATGGAATCGGTTTTCATCTCAAGGTCCCAGGGGGTAGGGAGTGCTCTGGTAGCGTGCAGTAGCCCAAGCATCATACCCTGGTCAAAGGACTGGTCCAGTGGGTTCTAGGCCCCGCTAGCGGGAGGGCTAGCCTGTGAAACTCAGTACCTTTAGTGAGCAACGGAGAGCCCGCCGCCGCTTGGGTCGTGTTGCTTCCAAGGGTGGGCTTGCCCAAAGGGTTATCATTCTCTGGACTGCCAGAGGTTTATGAACCCGTGGGCTACCAGGGGTCTGGTATCGGACCCCTGTTTTATCGGGGCGTGTCCCGATCTGGGACACAAACTACAAGGACGGGTCGGTTAGCCAGACATTCCCAGAGCCACCTGTCCCGCTAGCCTCCTCGTCAGGGCCACCCCGATGCTTGACCCCTCAATGGGTCTTCGCCTTTAAAGCATTCCATTGATAGGCAGCGTTCTAGCTTAACCCCGAAACTGGAGGGGCAAAACCAAGGCAGCACGGCTAACAGCCCTGTCCAGGGGATACCAAAACGCCTTGACAGAAATCTGCCGTACGGCTAACAGCCCTGTCCAGGGGATACCAAAACGCCTTGACAGAAATCTGCCGTGCAACTTTAAAGGCAGCCCCTCCTGCCGCCGGGGGAATGCTTTGGGTGGGGAGGAAATGTCAGGGAACTAGCCACAATCGGTCTGGATTACGTTTATTCGCTTCTCCCATCAGGCGTGTATTCCATGAGGTCTTCTGGTCTGCATTCCAGATGAAAGCATAGGAGATTTAGCCACTTGGCAATGGATGGGGGCAAGTCGTCAGCATTAGCCCAATCAGAGACAGTGACTCGATTAACCTCAAGTATTTTTGCAAGTTGTGTGGAGGTCATTTTTCTTCGAGCCATGACTTCACGAAGTCGCCAGCGGATCACGTTTGGAATTTTGAGAGTGCAAACCATAGAGTACCACCTGTAGCCCCCTAGACTACTGGGACTCTTTATATAATAGCAGCTTTAGAGAGTCTAAAGAGCTATAAATGAAGCTAATTAGTTGACAAATGAAGTCTTTTAAACTACGATGGTAAGTATAAGTGATAGAGATAAGGCACTCACCAAAGAGCCTCACCCGACTTGAAGAAGTCAGCCGCCAGCGACCTAAGACCTGCTTAGCGAACGGCTTTCAATACTACCCCTTATAAAAAATGCCTCGGCGGTGTTCGTAGCACCCCAAGGCTTGACCCCTGACCAGTTGATTAGCCAGCAGGAGTTACCCGATTATGTCACAACGTCCCTTCACTGTCTTTACCAAAACTGCTACCGCGCGGATTTTAGGTGTCGCCGTCGCCCTGGTCAAAAAGCTACAGGTCTTAGCTAAGACCATTTGGGTCTATGTCCAAGGCAAACGCCCCACATTCATCAGCAAGACGCGCTACAAAGTGGACTACCTTGAATCTCGCTTAGACCGCAGCGCAGACATCAAGATCACTCCAGTGGGTGGCTTCAGCTATACCGCCCATAACTTGAGCAACGGCAAGGAGTACCGTCTATGGTGCGCCCCCGGTCGCGGTCTCCAGTGTGAATGCAAGGATTACGAACGCCAAGTACAGGGCGGTAAAGTCAATCCCACTTGCAAACACAAACTCGCAGTGAATCAGTTTCTAAGCGACCGTTTCCGCCAGCAAGCCTAACTATCCACGGGGGGAGCAATTCCCCCCTCTACAGGAGCAAAGGTTATGGATAAGACCGACAAGACCGCTATAGCGTTCGATAGGCTGGCGGCGGGGTTACAGGAGTTACTGACGGCTGGGAAATGGCTGGACTACCTCAAGTTTCAAGCCCGGTTTCATAGCTACAGCTTCACGAATAGCATTCTCCTTCAGGCTCAGATGCCCACCGCGACGCAAGTGGCTGGGTTTCATGCTTGGAAGAAGTTAGGGCGGAGTTTGACATACTCACCGTCCTGAAGGAGCGGTGATTCTTGACAGCTCAACGGGCTGTGCTGGCGAACCAGTCTTACCTGCCCTCCCTGTCCATTTAGAGT
>Ga0163145_1000608_pt1 | contig 13902 bp, 12 predicted proteins | sample OliLakLV9_FD_161683 | JGI IMG/M metagenome (GOLD analysis project Ga0163145, IMG submission 161683) | Freshwater microbial mat bacterial communities from Lake Vanda, McMurdo Dry Valleys, Antarctica - Oligotrophic Lake LV.9 | ecosystem: Environmental > Aquatic > Freshwater > Lake > Microbial mats... | reverse complement strand
TTTTAATTTAAATGCGAATATTTCCATCGTGTACAGCGCGGTTATTTACGTCTTGCGCTTGCTTTGCAATAAGGACATTCCACTCAATGAAGGTTTGATGCAAAATGTCAAGATTCACTTGCCGAGTAGTTTTTTAAACCCTGATTTTTCGGACGATGATGCTAAAAATCCAGCAGTCGTCGGCGGCAATACCGAAGTGAGCCAGCGTTTGGTGGATACACTTTTGAAAGCATTCGGCTTGGCGGCTTGCAGTCAAGGTACGATGAATAATTTTCTGTTTGGCAACGAACGATTTGGATATTACGAAACCATCGGCGGCGGCACGGGCGCAGGCGATGGTTTTCACGGACGCTCGGCGGTGCATCAACACATGACGAATACAAAAATAACCGACCCCGAAGAATTAGAATTGCGCTATCCCGTTCGTTTACAGCAGTTTGCAATTCGAGAAAATTCTGGTGGCAATGGAAAGTGGCGCGGTGGCGACGGCATTATTCGAGCAATAGAATTTTTAGAAAATTTGGATGTTACGATTTTAAGTCAGCATCGAATAGAAACTCCTTATGGTTTGAATAATGGGAAAGATGGAAAAATCGGGCAACAAATTTTGCTAAAAAAAGATGAAACCGTCAAAATATTATCAGGCACTGTCAGTGAAAAAGTGGAAGTAGGCGATAGCGTAATTATTGAAACGCCCGGCGGCGGTGGATTTGGTTTATAAGTTCAAATATTAGATATAAACACTTTACATTTTAAATTTTTCGGTTTTAAATTTTGACTTTTGTAAGTTTGTACAAAATCGCCAACATGATTCAATATTCCAACATAAACGGTCAAATCGTCAACGCTTCCGATGCTTCCCTGAAAGTGAACGACCTCGCTATCCTGCGCGGCTACGGCATTTTTGATTATTTTCTCGTGCGCGAGGGCTTGCCCATGTTTGTGGATGATTATATGAATCGTTTTTTCAATTCTGCCCGATTGATGTTATTGGAAATGGCAATCACGCAAAGCGAGCTGAAAGACCAAATTCACGCGCTCATCGCCGCTAACAACATGTCGAATACCGGGATGCGCCTCGTCCTCACAGGCGGCTACGCGGATGATGGCTACACGCCGATCTCTCCTAATTTATTGATTTTACAACATCCGATGCCTGCAATTCCATCCACCGATGAAGGTGTAAAAATACTCTTGCACGGCTACCAACGAGAATTGCCAGAAGCCAAAACGATTAACTACCTTACTGGAATTAGGATGCTCGGCGAAATGAAAGAAAAAGGCGCGGTAGAAATTTTATATCACGATTACGGCACGATTCGGGAAGCCGTGCGCTCCAATTTTTTCCTCGTCACACAAGACGATAAAGTGGTAACTCCCAACGAACAAATCTTGTGGGGCATTACGCGCAAAAACGTTTTGACCGTTGCGAACCAACATTTTGAAGTAGAAGAGCGGAAGATAAATGTGCAAGAATTGCGCTTTGCAAAAGAGGCGTTCATTACCAGCACCATTAAAGGCGTTTTACCAGTAGTACAAGTGGGCGAACAAATTATCGGCGATGGAAAAGTGGGCGAAGTAAGTCGAAAACTGGCGCAGTTGTTGGAAGAATATGCGAAGGCGTATATTGAAAGTGTAAAAGTGGAAGCCTAAATTGTGTTCTTGTTCGATGTATTCAAGTGTCCATGCACGCTATCACGAACACTTGAACACCTGAACACAAAATAACCGAGTATGCAGCCCTTAACAATAATTTTCATTCTATTTGTAGCTTACAGCAGTCAAGCGCAAAGCATTTTACTCCGCCCTGACCGCGTGTTCGATGGTGTAGAACTGCACGAAGGATGGGTCGTTTTGGTAGAAGGCGAACGAATCAAAGCGGTTGGAACGCAAAATTCAATCCAAATTCCGACGAATGCGCGCATAATAGAATTGCCCGGTACAACGCTGCTGCCCGGCTTGATTGAAGGACATTCGCATATTTTGTTGCATCCGTATAATGAAGTATCTTGGGATGACCAAGTGATTCGGGAATCGCAGGCGGAGCGGGTGGCACGAGCGACCGTACACGCGCGCGCGACGTTGATGGCGGGATTTACGACCATTCGGGATTTAGGTTCAGAAGGTGCTGATTATGCGGATGTTGGGTTGAAAACAGCGATTGAAAAAGGCGTGATTCCGGGTCCGAGAATGTTGGTGGCAGGTCGGGCGATTGTGGCGACGGGCAGTTATGGTCCAAAAGGTTTTGTATCGAATGCAACGATTCCGCTTGGCGCAGAAGAGGCAGACGGCGTGGATAATTTGATAAAAGTCGTGCGTGACCAAATCGGCAAAGGTGCAGATATTGTAAAAGTGTATGCCGATTACCGTTGGGGTTTGAACAATCAGGCAATGCCGACCTTTTCGATAGAGGAATTGAAATTGATGGTAGAAACGGCAAAAAGTAGCGGTCGCCCAGTCGTGGCACACGCGGCAACGGCCGAGGGAATGCGCCGAGCGACTTTGGCAGGTGTAGAAACGATTGAACACGGCGACAGCGGCACCAAGGAAGTTTTTGATTTGATGAAATCGAAAGGCGTGGCGCTTTGTCCAACCATTGCAGCAGGCGATGCCATTTTACAATATCGAGGCTGGAAAAAAGGAGACGCAGAGCCAGAACGGATTCGACAAAAGCGGCAAAGTTTTAAATGGGCTTTAGAAAGTGGCGTGACAATAGTGGCAGGCGGCGATGTGGGCGTTTTCAAGCACGGCGACAATGCGCGCGAATTGGAATTGATGGTAGATTATGGCATGAAACCGTTGGATGTACTGCGTTCGGCAACTTCTGTAAATGCTAACGTGTTTCATCTGACCGACTTAGGAAAAATTCAGACGGGCTTTTTGGCAGATTTAATAGCCGTGCAGGGTAAACCGGAGCAGCAGATTTCTGATATTCGTAAGGTGAAATTGGTGATGAAAAATGGAGTAATTTTGGAATGATGGAATGCAAAATAGGTGAAAGGGTGAAAGGTTTATGGGGTGATCCCGCTATAAGGCGGGACAAGTTGCGGGACGAAGGTGCTAAAAAACTAAGTAAAGAGAGACCAAGCGACGAGCGGAAATAAAAATCTGCGAAATTCCGTTTTACGGAACAAGTCCTGCGGGAGAAAAATAAAAGTGCTTCAGCACTCACAACCTTATTAAAATTTAAATCCAAACGATTAAACGATAAAGCTTTGACTGTAAATGTTTTAACAAATACGACTGTATCCGCTACCGAGCAGTTTGTCACAAAATTGCTGAGTAAGGAATTGAGCAAAGATTTGAAGTATCATAATTTGCAGCATACGATTGCCGTACGCGATGCAGGTGTAGCCATTGCGCAGGCACTGAATCTGCCGGAAGAGGAAGTGGAAATCATAGAATTGGCTTGTTTATTTCATGATACCGGTTTTACAGAAACGTATAACGGGCACGAATCGGTCAGTCAGCGTATTGCTAAACAATTTTTACAAGAGCAAAAATATCCAACGAATAAATTGCAACAGGTGCTCCAATGTATCAACGTGACGACGCACACGGCGCACCCGACCAACTTGATGGAACAAGTCATTAAAGATGCGGATTATGTCAACCTTTCCAGTGCCAATTATCTCGAATCTATTGAAGCGCTGCGGCACGAGTGGTCGCATTACCTGAATCAAGATTATAATGACGAAGCATGGATGCGATTGAATTATGATTTTCTGAAAGTGCACCAATATTTTACACCAGTTGCTCGCCAATTATTGGAACCACAAAAAATAATTAATTTAAAAGAGTTAAAAAAAATAGTCAAAAAGGGAAAGAGAGAAAAGAAACAACCTGAAGGGGAAGGCGGCGAAGAAGAAATGTCAGTTGCGATAAGTGAAAGCAAAAGTGCGTCTATGATGTTCAAAACATCGCTGCGTAATCACCTCGATTTGAGCAACTTAGCGGATAACAAAGCCAATATCATGCTGAGTGTAAATGCGCTTATTATTACCGTGGCCATTCCGACCGTTTCTTCGTATGCACAGAATGTACCATTCGTAATATATCCGATGGCAGTGCTTATTGCAAGCTGTCTGATTTCCATGATATTTGCAACTTTAGCAACTCGACCTATTAAAATGACGGGCATGACCGATCCAAGTGTCATCAAATCGGGCGAATCCAATCTCTTTTTCTTTGGCAATTTTTACAGCATGACCTTCCCGGAATATCAAAAAGGAATGCAACAAGTGATGTCGGATGAAAAAGATTTGGACGGCGCTATCATGCGGGATTTGTTTTTTCTGGGGCGTTCGCTCGGCAAAAAGTACACGCAATTGCGGGTTTGTTATAATATTTTTATGGTAGGGGTGGTGGTGACGGTGGTGGTGTATGGAGTTTGTTATGCGATTTTTAATTAAAGAATGAAAAATGAGGCTTTGGATAAACTCTGGCACATTTTGGAGATGCCTCACACCTAATAAAAAAAGAAGCCTTCTCCGCTGAGCACGAAACGCGAAGAAGGCTATGAAATGGTCTTATGGGAAAAATTCTTATACGGCAAATCGGTCTCTAACGGTAGTCGCTACGATATTTCTAACTATGTTTTCTAACTCTCCATGCGACACCATCGTGCTTATTTGCGCGTGCAGTGCAGTCACTTCATTTTGCAATTCTTCGATGCTGCTCACCACTTCATTAGCGACTACGCGGATGCTGTAAATTTCGTCCAAACGGATTTCGATGTCGGCTTTAGGGGCTTCACCAATACTTGCAATGAATGCACTGTCAATTTCTTCTTGCAATTCTGTTTCTTGGATTTGGTCATGGGCGTTTTCGTCGTACAGGTCAACGGCGGGTTCTTGTGCTACTTCTTCCGCAGCATCCGTCAATGCTACCGCTTCCGATACCTCGTCTTCTGGCTGCGAATAATCAACAACTTCTGTTTCTGTTTCTACCACTTCTTCGGGTGCTTCCTCGGTTACTTCTTCCATTGTTTCTACTTGTGTTTCAGGGGCTTCTGCAATTACTGTTTCGGTTTCCACTTCTTCTTCTGTTGCTACCGCTTCTTCCGTGGCAAAGCCATATTCAACGACTTCATCAGTGTTGGCTACAGCAGGTGCTTCTTCGACGGAGTTGGTATTGCCTTGCAAAAAAGCCAATATCTGCTCTACGGTTTCTTTTGAAGCAGCCTTCAGTTTTTCAAAAACAGTGCCCACTACGTCGGTGGAGGTGTCGGGAGTCTGAGTTAGTGTTTCCATGATTTTGATTATTAAAATTTTTAAAAATAGGAGTTAACCTTATTACATGACGTAATAAGAAATCTTGATTTTTGATAAATGTGTTTCGCCTCTATATCGGATTAAATCGTATAGAAAAAAGAATAGAATTGAATAAAAATGGTGTAGAATGCCTTTTAATGCTGAATTGTGGGAAAACCTCTCTGACTCGAATGTGTGTGACGGGAGAAAATAAACTGGTATGCGCCCCAAAGTTAAGGCAACTAAATAACTTTGTCAAGGTGTAGCTAAAAATAAATATTTTTGATATTTGTAAAAAAAGGGTATTGGTAAAATGTGTTATTTGTTATTTGTCACATGGTCATTGGGTGCTATAATTGTATCACTCCTTTGGAGTTTTACTCATCGCTTAGGCACTCGGTCTCTAAGTCTCTTAGTCCAACTTCACCGTCACCCGCAGTGCCCGCAGCCCTTGTGCGCCTTGCAAACTGCCGATATGCAAGTCCTCCACTTCATCTGTAATAAATCCCTCATGTTTTAAATATTCGATATATTCCAAATATTCCTGCCGGTCTTTATCCTGCAAGTACACAATTGCTATTTTTCCTTGAAGCGTCAGTCGCTCGTCGGTGCCTTCTATGACGGCTTTATCAATGCGTTTTTTTAGAATTTCGTAGCGTACATTGTAAGCGCCATCCACATCAAACTGTTTTTCATCCATGCGAAAACGGATAGAAAGGGGCGTGGTATAAGCGAAAATGAGTTGCGCCGTATTCAGCGGCACGGGCAGCGTGTCTTGCAAGTTGTGTACCCGCCGCGTGACATGACACATGGCAGAAAGCTGCCACAGCCGGAAATTTTTGAGGTGAATAGGAGAAAAATCTCCCTTTGGCAACATGGATTTCCCGATATACATTTCAAATTCTACGCCATCCGTCTGGTATTTTTCAAAATAATGTGGCAACTGACTTTGCAGTGTAAGCTGCTCCTTGCTCAAATAATTAGAAATGGCATTGTTCAACATCGCCACGCTATCTTCAAACGCTTTCCGCTTTCGGTAGACAACGCCTAATTCCGCATCTAAATAATTAAAATACATGGTGACAACCCCGGCTACTTCTGGATATTTATTACGCAAGTGGCGCAGCAACGGATGCACTTCTTGTTGTAATAATTCTACAATACTGGTCTCGTCATTAGAATTAAATTCTGCTTCCAAATGATGAATCGCCTGATTTGTTTTCATCAATAACTGGCGTATCAATGGATATTTGGATGCTTCGTAGCAGCGCGTCAGCACTACTTGAACCCGATTCAAATTATCCAACATATCCGCCTGAATCGCCGCATTGCGCTTGTTAGAAGAGCCAACAATATCTGCCTGACCATATAATGGATACACTTCTTTGAACACGATTGGGTCTACCCGCGCTTGATTATCACCACTGTCCCGTTTTTCTAATAACGCGTGCGATGCTTCTACAAATTTCCACTGCACACTTGGATGGATAGACGTAAACTGTTCGCGCAAAATATTTTCAATCCGATTGTCCATTTCCTCGCGGCTGCGCCCGACAGCTAAGGTGAAAAGACTAATCACCTCTTTGAGTTTCAATTCTATAAAACTATGCAATTCGTAGGCACGTCTACCCGCGATTTCTAAAATACCAATAATATTTTCATCACTATCAAATAACGGCGCAACAATAATGCTACGAACCCCTTTTTTCATCAACGCTTTTTCTAATGGCGTCTTTGGATTATGATGCTGCAAATCTTCAATCAGCAGCGTAGACTTATACCGACACACTTTATCGTAAATAGAATTAGCGTATTCGGCAGCTAATAAATTGTCCACATCTTTACCCAACAGGTTGAATTGTATCCTATATTTGTGCGCCATGGTTTCTTCCGTCGGATAATCCAGCGCCATGATGCCCACTTGCAAGTCCGGTAAACTAAAATAATTTTTCAACAACTGCTGCAATTCGTGCATATTTTCCTGGTCTACAATCGCGTCTTTGCGCAGCAGCCGAAACTTCATTCGAGACAATGCCTCTTCCTCCGTAATGTCCACCAAAGTGGTAATCACGATGCCATGAAATTCAAAATTAGCTGGCGGAAGATGGTGCAACCATAAATCTACATCATAAATATTACTTAACATTTGATGAATATCTTCTTGCGAAAGCGGCTTCAACGGCTTTTTCAATTCAATGCCCACATAATCCATATTGAGTTGCGCTTTATAATGCCGCTCCACCTCCGTCTCTACATTGCGAATGGTAAATGCCATCAGGGGTTCCAACTGCAAATCCGCATCATAAAATTGATTGAGAATAAAACTGCACGCGCGTACCACTACTTCATTTTGTATTACATCCGTAAAATCATGAATTGTAAATTGCATTTTGTCCTTGCCCAAGCCCATCATTTTCTCCACCGCTTTGGTCATGTACACCGGCTGCAATTCAAACGGGGCGCTCACTTTGGACAGTTGTGTATGCCTCAGTGCAGGCGGTAGCACCGTCGTCATCATCAATTGTATGACCTCTTTATGCTTTTCCAAGAGTGAAAAATCTTCAATCGGATGGTACAATTCAGGCGCATCCTTCAGCATTTCCAAAATCTGTTTTGCCAGAAATGCCTCGCCAAAATCGGTACTATTCTGGTATGTTTCAATTCGTTTAATCAGTGGATTAAAGCAGAGTTTGGTTTTAAAAGGAATACAATCAATACCCAAATTGTGAAGGATATCAAATAAGGGGACATCGGGTCGAGTGGCTACTTTTTCTAATTCGGCTACCATATTCAAAAGGACTTTATTTCCTGATAAACAAATAAATACGAAAGATAGATGTGGGAGAGTGTTATAAAAACTTTAACGGTTTTAAGTGGAGAGAAGTTGGTGAGTTGAAACTAAGAAAAGAAAATTTTTTTAATGTTAGTCGAGTGAAGGAGGATTAGGAAACTTTGAAAGTTTCCTAATTTTATATCGTACATTTTACTATATCAACGGCAACGTCATCGCTTTAAAATCCGCTTCCGCCGCATCTCGAAATTGCCGACTCGTCTCCGCTATCGTTTGCCGAATGGGCGTATATTCAAAATCAAATTCATTCCGAGATTTATCATTTTGATACAAAAAAGACCGAAGCGAATGCCCCGCTGTCTCCTTGGTCACAAGCGGACGACCACCCAACACCCGCGACCGCAGCCACTCCACGCGCCAAGCGATTTGTTGTAAAAGAGGATTGATTTGAATCGTAGGCGGTTTTTTATTTAATTGCAATGCGATTTCATTCATAATCGTCTGATAAGTCAAACTTTCGCCACTCAAAATATATCGTTCGCCCACGACTTCACTTTCCATCAATTGCAACATAAAACGCGCCACATCCCGCACATCTACAAAACCCGCCGTGCCTTTGGTATAAAATGGAAAACTTTGCCAGCCGAGTTTGAAAAATTTCAACGCCCCTTCGTCCCACCGTCCGCTGCCCAAAATGATAGACGGATTCACAATCGCCACATTCAAACCTTCCACCATGCCGCGCCATACCTCATTTTCTGCCAAATATTTACTAATCGCATATTCCGAATTATAATGACTGCGTTCCCATTTATTTTCTTCTGTCACAATCGGCTGATTTTTAGTGCGTCCAATGGCGGCGGTAGAACTGACGTGCAAGAGTTTTTCCACATTTGCGTCCAACGCTGCGTTGACCACATTGGCAGTGCCGTCTACATTTACAGTCCGCATTTTTTCATAATCGCGCGGGTCAAACGATATCACCGCTGCACAATGATACACTTGTTGTACGCCTTGCATCGCATCTTCTAATGCAAATACATCCAAAATATCGCACTCTACCCATTCAATCCCATTGGTTACATCTGCTACCAAATCCATGGTGCTCGTCGCCCGCCGCAGCGCCCGCACCTGCGTGTAGCCCTCGCGCACGAGGTAACGCAGCACATACGAACCGAGAAAGCCTGTGCCGCCTGTGACGAGTACTTGCTTATTTTTTATAGAATTCAAAATAGTTTATATTTCACAATTCACAATTCACAATTCACAATTTACAATTTACAATTTACAATTCGCAATTCACAATTCACAAACTCCGCGTCCGTCCACCATCCACCATAATATTCGTCCCTGTGATATACGCTGCTGCCGGAGTCGCCAGAAACGCTGCTACTGCTGCAATCTCCGCCGGTTTTCCAAAGCGATTCAAGGGAATATCCTGCTTCATTTTTTGGGATACATCATCCATTTCGGTGTTCGTTCGTTGTGCTGTATTTTCTACAATTGCCCAAAGCCGCTCGGTTTCAGTGTAGCCTGGCAATACATTATTTACGGTGATGCCATAGCGACCGAGTTCATTTGCCATCGTTTTTGACCAACTTGCCACCGCTCCACGAGTGGTATTGGATACGCCCAAATTATCCACTGGAACTTTTACGGAACTCGAAATGACATTTATAATCCGACCATAATTTTCTCGAATCATGCCCGGCACGACGGCTTGCACCAATATTTGATTACACAATACGTGATTATGAAATGCCTGTTGAAACGCTTCCAATTCCGCGTCAAAAATCGCACCGCCCGGCGGTCCACCGGTGTTATTAATTAAAATATGAATTATTTTAGAGGAAACCAGACTTTTAATTTTGGCATTCAAATCATGGCTATCCGAAAAATCAGCGACCAGAAAATTATGGTGCTGCCCTTTTGAGTGGTCTAATTCATGCACAACATCCGACATCAAATCCGCCGAACGAGCCACCAGCGTTACATTCGCGCCAAGCAGTGCCAGTTCTATTGCAATTGCTTTACCAATGCCCTTGCTACTGCCGCCCACCAGCGCATTTTTGCCTTGTAAATTTAAATCCATTGGAAGTTTTTGAAAATTTTATTACATTGAGTACAAATATAGATGGAGAAAGTTGAAAATCTGCCATTGGCAAAGATGGTACACTGATTATTATGATATTTATGATTCTGACTGATTTAAATCTTAAAAACCATAATAATCAGTGTGCTATCAACCTTCTCAATCTCAATCTCAACCTTAAAACTTATGCTCAAACCATTCAACGTCAAAAACTGGATAGCCGAAAATCGCCACTTGTTGAAACCACCCGTTGGCAATCAACAGATTTTTAAAGGCAATGACGACTACATCGTGATGGTCGTAGGCGGTCCCAATGGGCGCAAAGATTATCACTGGGAAGATGGCGAAGAACTTTTTTTTCAACTCGAAGGCGATATTTCTGTCAAAATTATCAACGAAAATGGCGAGCCAGAAACAATTCCTATTCGGGAAGGCGAAATGTTTTTGTTGCCGCCGCGCATTCCGCATTCGCCCCAGCGTCCGGCAGACACGATTGGACTGGTCATCGAGCGCTATCGCAAACCCGGCGAAGAAGACAAATTGATTTGGTTTTGTGAAAATTGTAATCAAAAACTGCACGAAGCTACGTTTGTCTTGCAAGACATCGGCACCCAAATCAAAGCCGCTATCAGCGAATTTATGGTATCGGAAGACTTGCGCACTTGTAAAAATTGTGGCACTGTGATGGAGAAAGTGTAATTTTGTGTCCAGGTGTTCGGGTGTTAGTGTGTTCAAGTAGCACAGGACAAGAACACAAGAATACATAAACACATGAACACATATTTCGCTTCTGATTTTCATTTGGGTGTAAATGCGCGCCTCACGAGTGCCGAGCGCGAGCGACAAATGGTACGCTGGCTGGACATGGTAAGCAAAGACGCGGAAGCGATGTATTTAGTCGGCGATGTATTTGATTTTTGGTTTGAATATAAAACGGTCGTGCCGAAAGGTTATGTAAGATTATTAGGAAAATTAGCAGAATTGCGCGACGGCGGGCTTCCCATTTACTACTTTACCGGAAACCATGATATGTGGATGTTTCATTATTTTGAAGAAGAACTTGGCATTCCCACTTACAGAGAACCGATTGTGCGCGAAATACACGGCAAAACTTTTTTCATCGGGCATGGCGATGGCTTGGGTCCGGGCGATCATGGGTATAAATTTCTCAAAAAAGTCTTTGCGAATCCTCTCTGTCAGTGGCTCTTCGCGCGGCTGCACCCTAATTTTGGCATCGGATTGGCGAATTTCTTCTCCGGTAAAAGTCGCTCGCTTTATCCTGAAGCGCCCAGCTTTCGGGGCGAAATGGATGAATGGCTCGTTACTTTTGCGAATGAAAAATTGGATACGCTTGCAGCCGATTATTTTATATTCGGACACCGTCATTTACCAATTGATTATATGTTGAAAAATGAAACGAGTCGTTATATCAATTTGGGGGAATGGCTGTATGGATGTTCGTATGCGGTTTTTGATGGAGAGGAAGTGGAGGTAAGGTTTTTTGAGCAGGAGGAAGGGAAGGTGCATGGAAACAAACAATCTATTCATGAGACTAAGTAATGGCATAATTTTTTTTCAATACTCACACCATAACGGTTGAAATGAGCATCCTTCCTTTTATATGAAGAAACAAAGAATCATATTGCTTTTCTCAATTCTCATCTTTTCTATAAAATCACTCGCACAAGACGAATGGTTGAATTTTGAATTAGGAAGAGTCGGACAAATAACTATTCAACTAAAAGTGAAGAAATATGCTTGTGCTGCGGACACCAATTGGATAGGTTTTGAATTTGACAATAACTCTACTGATACGCTTTTTATTGATAAATGGATAAGTTATTTCATTGAAAGAACTGCAGATGGGTGGACAGGAAATCTCAGTCATGAAGCAAATTTCTATCCTTTCGAAAAATTGTCTTACGATAAATATGCTATTCCTCCTGGAACAACAAAACTTTACACTCCTTTGTCGAATGAGGGCAGTAATATGCTTGGAATTCCTGAAAACAGGAGAGATACATTTCCTGTGGAATGTACTTTAAGATTTAATTTTCCTCCAATTAATAATGAATCACTTGATATAAAAGATTATAAATTCACTTTTTTCTGGTATTATCCTACAGATGAACAATTTAAATTTCTCACCCAAAGGCTTGAAAAAATTATCAACAAAAAAGAAGAAAACCGAGAACCAAATGAATGGTATTTCCATGCTATGATAATAGAAGTGCCTAAAATTACCGACGCTATTCCACTTTCCAATTACATAGGATGTCTTGATAGTTTAGAAATGGATGCTTGGGGAGGTATTAGGCATAAGACAATTCAATACATTGATAAAAAATATAATCAAAATATTGAAGTGGTAAATTATTTTCGTAATGCGCTGAGAAATGATTACGAAACTATAGTTGACGACCTTTTTTTTCTTGAAAATATTTCATTGGTATTAGTTGACGAAATTTTTCATTATTATCAAAGACACATTGAAGATGACTATAAGCGTATTGAAATAATTCGTTGGTTCAATCAACAAAAAAAGGCTTATCCTAACTCAATTTTAAACAAGAAACGGAAAAACTTTTTCGATGTACTCGTGCAATCTTTTCCAGTCATAAAAACTTCGTCAGACACAGTGAACATAAAAGAATTAAGACAATGGGCTGAAATTGTACCAAATATAGAACAAATTGGAGATACAACTGCCATCAAATACTTAACTCCATTTCTTAAGAATAAAGTAAAAATAAATGACCCCAATTCACTTAAAACTAGGGCAAGTGGTGCGATTATAGTTGAGCGCATCCGAGTGTGCGATTTTGCATTAGAAGCAATTTATAATCTGCAAGGAAGAAACAGAGAATTTATGGATATTTATAAGCAATATGTAAAACGCGGAGACTCTGTTTTTTATAAGGAACAAGAAATGGAAAACTTTTATGCAATTATTGAGAATGAGCGTAATAAACTTATCAGCGAGTTAATTAAACAATTTAATAAGAAAGAAATAAAATTTAAACGACTTACAAAAAATAGGTAAAATCAATTATTTTCCAACAACCCCTCCAAATAATGTTCTCTTATCCCGAACGTCTTCTTTATCGCTTCTACTTTTTGTAACGCCTCCGCATTGGGCTTACTTTTGGTGCCGACTATCATCAGGTTTTTGCCGGTGTGCTCGGTGGAGATAAATTCAAATACTTTCGTTTTGTAGCCGTTGGCTTCCATCAGTAGGGCGCGGATGCCGTCGGTAATCAGTTCTGCTTGGCGCTCTTCGAGGATACCGTGTTTTAAAATGGCTTGTAAATCGGTCTGGCAACTCATTTGTCCACGTATCTGCTTGTGGCAACAAGGAGCGACGACGATAATAGCTGCTTGATTTTGAATGCCTTTTGCGATGGCGAGGTCAGTGGCAGTGTCGCAAGCGTGGAGCGCGATGAGCATATCGGTGCGCTTGGCTTGATAATCGTTAATATCTTGTGCTATAAAATGCAGGTTTTCAAAAGCCGCTTTTTGAGATAAATTATTGCAGAAATCAACTAAATTCTGCCGCAATTCAATTCCGGTGACCGTTGGCGATAAGCCTAAATGATTTGTGAGATAATCGTACAAAGCGAACGTCAGATAGCCTTTCCCGGAACCCATGTCCACGATATGCGCATCCGGCGGAAGCGGCGATTGTTGTAAGAGAGTGTTAATGATTTCAATATACTTATTGATTTGGCGGAATTTTTTTTGTCCGGTGGGAAGCACTTGCCCGTCTG
>Ga0163145_1000597_pt1 | contig 14051 bp, 9 predicted proteins | sample OliLakLV9_FD_161683 | JGI IMG/M metagenome (GOLD analysis project Ga0163145, IMG submission 161683) | Freshwater microbial mat bacterial communities from Lake Vanda, McMurdo Dry Valleys, Antarctica - Oligotrophic Lake LV.9 | ecosystem: Environmental > Aquatic > Freshwater > Lake > Microbial mats ... | reverse complement strand
TTTTCATGCCGGAAAACGCGACATCGCTGCCGCTGGGAATAATCATTTCGCTTTGGCTTGTACGTCCGATTGGCAGGGCGCAACCGAAGATTTCGACGGCAATTGCTATCGAAAATATGACAACGCTTGGACGAGCTTCCGAGATAATAGTTACTATATGACTACCGGTCGCTTATCGAACTTGAAAAATCTGAAAAATGCGGATTATAAAAAATGGTCGAAGGCATTAGAAAAAGCAGACTACTCCAAGGAGGAAGATTTGGCAGACCAGTTGACAAGCATCATTGAAAAGTATGAATTGACGAAATTGGATTGATTTTTGACTAAAAATTAACAAATGATTAACACCTAAAATATTGAAGTTGTTATTTTAAATATTAATTTTATTACTATTAATAAATACATTTTTTCTTTAAGGCGCCAATAGAAAGATGTGTTTTGGTAATTAATCCTATTACTTAACTAAATTTAATTAGTCATGAAAGTTATTCGTTATTCTATCATTAATTTTTTTCACTCAATGTAGTGAAACGAATCCTGAAAATGATATAAATACAGAAGTTACTCGCTCAACCTTTAGCAATATCTCTTCAGCCCAAAGAATTGACCTGTACAGCAAGCTTTCTCCCACACAAAAGGTTCATCTTTGGAAATCTAAACTGAATCAAGCAGCTGCTCAACCCATAAGTGATCTCCAAAAAGAGGCTATTTTAGATATGGATAGCAAATTGAGCAAAGAATTATTCCAACAAAATGTTACAGACGTTTTTAACAACGAATTTTTGATGAGGTGGCTTTATACTTATGGTGATTACTTTACAGAATTGGAAGGTAAGTTAATTTTTGAAGTACTATCTGACTTTAATCCCGCTTTAGTTGAAGGGGTAGAAAGCACTCAAACCTACAAAGACCTATTGATAGAAGATAAAGAACACCTTGATGATACAATTGCGCAGGATGATGATACTGTTACTGCAAGAAGACTGAAGGAATGTACATGTCGGCACGGCGCATACTGTTCGAGTATAGGAGATTGTACTACGAAACAACGTTGCCAGCAGTCAGAAAACGGCTGTGGTTGGATTTGGCTGCAAAGATGCGCTGGTTTGTGTGGTGAAGAAGTAGATCCTCAAAAGGGGTAATTCTCATAAAACTATTTTGATATAAAGTGTGGCATAATAGACTTTTCATTCATTTGAAAAAAAATTATGCTGCCCTTTTATTTATTCACAAATCATTAATATCAATTTAGTTTATTATGAAATTTGTGAAACAATTATTATTTTGGCTTGCCTTTTACACCGGATGTATTGTGTTTGTAGGACTACTTACTTTGGACATTGATGTAGCACGTAGTAGCACTATTTTTGCTGCTATAGTTAGTTGTTTTTTATTGGGCGTATATATCCGAAAGAAGAAATGGTTTGATAACACTTTGAAATTATATACAATATCGGCTTTTGCTTTTATTTTTTATTTTATTATAGGTTTATTTTTTAATTTAAATAATTGGGCTACTGGTCCTACTGCTTGCCTATTGGCGTATTCATTCGGGTTCTGGCTCGCACCGCAGCGATTTTGGTTCGCGTATGGCGCATTACTGAGCGTTACTTTTGCTTTTTATGCTTTCTTTTGGAGTCCTCAAAAATATTTTATTCAAGGAATGATGTATGCTAAAGGGTATCCACCTCAAATAGATCTAAGCGATACATCGCTGGTGTGGAAAGATGCCAGTGGCAACAACCAGTTTGATACTTTGCGCAACGAAGTGACGCTCGTTGAAACGTGGAGTGAATACTGTGGTAACTGCATTTCCGCCATGCGCGATTTGCATCCTTTTTTAAAGGAACAAGAAAATAAATATAAAAATTTTAAACATATTTATTTATACACTCGACCTCTTAAAAAAGGGGAGACGACAATCGGGATTGAAAAAACTTTTAAAAACAGCCATCTTCCCTATTCTGATATGTTTGTTTTACAAGATGAAAATCAAGCGTTTTCTAAAAGATATTTGCCGGAAGGTCTTCCACATTTTATATTAATAAATCAAAAAGGAGACATCATCTTTTCATTTCAAGGTTATAATAAGAATTTTAAACCAACTTACGAACATTATATTTCAAGCCAGCTAAAAAAGATTGCGCAGCGCAATTAAGTCTGATAATTGAAAAGTATAAATTGACGAAGTTGGATCAGTAGAGTTAAAATATGAAATGTGAAAGTTGTTTTCGTTACAGCTTTCACATTTCGCATTTTAATTTTCAACTTTATAATAACTCACCGTGCCGCCGTACACCCAGCCGATTCTACCCGCTTGCGTTTTTACTTTTATCCAAGGCTCGGTTTTTTCCACTTCTTCAATGATGATGGTTTGTTTGAAATCAGTGACTTCATTCAAAAAGGTGACTTCCTCCCCCAATTCTAAACGACTTACGACTGCACCTGTTAATTTAGGTTCTCTGCGTACATTTACTTTTTCTACCGTCGTGTAAAGCGGCGTGATGCGCTCTCGAATTGTGCGCGCTTCTAGCTCTTTCGCCGCAGCGGTAATGCTGTCTTTTCTGGCTTTTTCTATAATCGTCGCTTGATTCATGGCACGCATCAACGAATCTGCCTGTACTTCTTCTAAATCCTCCGCAGCGTAATTAGCACGCGTAGAATTGCAACGGGACATTGCCCAGAGCAGGAAGCCGATAAAGAATACAGCGATGATAATAATTTCTATACGAGGTAGTAAACCGGATTTATTTTCACTCATAAGTTAATGTGCTAATCCCGCTTTGCGGGATAAGTTATGCTAATTTGCCAATGTGCTTGTTAGCCAGTTAATTAAAAAAATAAATACGCTCAATTATTCAATGCGAACTACTTAGCAGAATGATTATTTTTGAAATATCGTCAAATTTGGGAATTTCTGCATTTTTTATCAAAAAAAACCGACTAAATCTGTTGCCATTTGGTCATAACTACGTCTAAACGAACGATGGACGAACTATTATATCCAATTGCATTGACCAAAATTCCGCTCGTGGGGGCAGTCACGGCTCGTACGCTGGTGAGCTATTGCGGTAGTGCGCAGGCAGTGTTTGCGACGAAAAAGCGCGAGTTGATGAAAATCCCCGGCATTGGCGAGCGCATTGCAGACCAGATTTTGAACGCCGATGTGCTGAAAGAAGCGGCAGTAGAATTGCGTTTTATAGAAAAAGAAAAGGTGCAGGCATTTTTTTATTTAGACAAAAATTATCCGGAACGCCTCAAGCATCATGCCGATAGTCCCATTGTTTTATATTATAAAGGTACTGCTGATTTGAATGCCGCCAGAATTGTGGGTATCGTTGGTACGCGGCAGCCGACACCACAGGGCATCGCTATTTGTGAAGAAATCGTAGAAGGATTGAAATCGTACAATGTAATCATTCTGAGCGGTTTAGCGTATGGAATTGATGGAACAGCGCATCGAAAATGTGTAGAATTAAATATGCCGACAGTGGGTGTTTTAGGACATGGTTTTCAAATGATTTATCCGGCGCAACATCGTACATTGGCTGCAAAAATGACTTTTAATGGCGGCTTACTCACCGAGTTTTCAAGCAACACACTGCCTGACCGCGAGCATTTCCCAATGCGTAATCGCATCATAGCCGGACTTTCTGATGCACTTATTGTAATAGAAACCGCACTAAAAGGCGGCTCGATGATATCGGCACATATTGCAAATGAATATAATAAAGATGTTTTTGCCGTACCCGGCAGGTTAAAAGATAAATTTTCCCACGGTTGTAACCATTTGATAAAAACACATAAAGCTTTGCTGTTAGAAAGTGCCGCCGATATTGGCTACGTGATGCGTTGGGAGGAAAGCGACGCGCCAAAGTTAATTCAACATCAACTTTTTGTAGAATTGAACCCACAGGAAAAAATAATTGTAGATTTGTTGCGACAGGCAGCCGAGGCGAGCATTGATAAATTGACGTACGAAACGCAAGTGCCGGGCAGTGAAATGGCTGCGGTGTTGTTGAATTTAGAATTTAAGGGCATTGTAAAAGCTTTGCCGGGCAAACGGTATACACTCGTGTAGCACCGATTTATAATCGGCAAAACGGCTCATCATCTAAGTATTGAATATATTATGAAAAAAACACTCCTCTACCTTCTCCTCTCTGGCATGACCGCTGCTTGCAGCCAACAGGCGCAGCCCACTGCTACCGTCCCGCCAGAAGAAATCAAGTTGGCACGCCGCCCGAAAAACATTATTCTCTTGATTGGCGATGGTATGGGACTCACGCAAATCACGGCTGGTTTATATGCTAATAATAACAAGTTGAATCTGGAACAATTTCCCTATACTGGTTTGCACAAATCTTATTCTGCGGATGACCTCATCACGGATTCTGCCGCCGCTGCTACTTCTTTCTCTGCTGGTGTAAAAACGTATAATGCTGCTATTGGTGTGAATAACGACTCAATGCCCGTGCGCACTATCTTGGAAGAAGCAGAAGCCCAAGGACTGGCAACGGGTTTGGTCGCTACCTCGTCCATCACGCACGCTACGCCTGCTGCGTTCATTGCGCATGTGAAGTCGCGCACGATGATGGAAGAAATTGCCCTCGATTTTTTGAAAACGGATATTGACCTGTTCATCGGTGGGGGTAAAAAATATTTCGACCGACGGGAAAATGATACACGGAACTTATATCAAGAATTAGAAGCCAAAGGCTTTTTTGTCTCTGATTTTATAAAAGAAGACATTGGTAAAATCGTGGTCAATTACAGCAAACCCTTTGCTTATTTTACAGCGGATGCAGAACCGATTCCGTTCGCGCAAGGACGTGATTATCTGGTGCCTGCCACCAAACTCGCCGTTCGCTTTCTTGATAAGCGCAGCGAGAAGGGATTTTTTATGATGATAGAAGGCTCGCAGATAGACTGGGGTGGGCACGCCAACGATTCCAAATATATCATTAGTGAAATGCTCGAATTTGATAAGGCGATTGGAGCCGTTTTAGAATTTGCAAAAGAGGACGGAGAGACGCTCGTCATCGTCACAGCCGATCACGAAACCGGCGGCTACGCCATCAATGCAGGTTCCAGCATGGGCAATATCGTGGGCGCTTTTACCACCGATAAACACACAGCGGCATTGATTCCAGTGTTTGCGTATGGTCCGGGCGCGGAGTTGTTTTCGGGAATGTATGAAAATACGGCGATATACGATAAAATGATGGCGGCGTTGGGGTTGAAAACAGGTGGGAAGGTGCCGGTGTCTAAGTAAGACCTTGATTTGTAGGATTTTAGGATACACTTGATTATAAAATAAAACGAGTAACTCCCTCTGAGCGAGTTACTCGTTTTTCTTTTAAAACCAAACAAGTTTGGTTGTTACCGCAGCAGGGTCACATCACCCCGATAGGTCAGTTCACTTCCATCTATAAATTTGATGACAATCACGTAAACGTAAACGCCCGGATTCGCCAGCTTGTTATTGAAACGACCATCCCATAGGCGAACGCCGGCGCATTCTGGCGCTAAATTTTGCGTAGCATACACTTGATTGCCCCACCGGTCAAAAAGTGCCGCTTTTGTAATACCCAACACGCCATTGCAAGTAAAAATGCGGAACTCGTCGTTGGGTCCGTCGCCATTCGCAGAGAAGACATTTGGAATATAGACATTGCGGTTGAAATCTACTTCTACAACCACTACTGCACTATCTCGACAGCCATTTACATCCACAACGGTCAGCGTATAACGCGTGTCCCGCAAAGGGTCTGCCGACGGAGTTTGAATGTTGGAAGCCGATAAAGTAGAATCGCCAGGTGTCCAAGTGAATGTTGCAATCGGGAGCGTTGAATTTACGATTGGCTGCAAGGTAATGGAATCGCCCAATTCTACTTCAATGGTTGCTGGGTCGAATATGACTTGTAGTTCTTCTGGTTGACCAATTTCCAGCGTATCCGAAAAACTACAACCTGCCGGGTCTTCAATCGTAATGATGTGCAAACCGGCAAATACCGTCGCAGGCTGGTCAGGCGTGAAGCGCAAGCCATTATTATCCACTTGGAACGTATAATCGAAGAACGTCATGCCTACACCACCAAATACAGTATCAATAACGATAATTGTAGATTCTCCGAAGCAACGAGGTTCCGCTGGCACGGATACAATTGCCTCAATGGGTTGCGGTTCTAAAATGGTATGCGATAGCGTATCGGTACAACCTTTCACATCCGTCAAAGTTATGGAGTACGTGCCTGGAGTCAGATTGGTGGCAGTTGCAGAACTGGAATCTGCCGCGTTATTCGACCAGCGGAAAGGCGCAGGACCGACTGGATTAATCGCATCGTCAGCATTAAACGTAACCGTAATACGTCCATCCATGTCACCATTACAACTCACCGCGTTGGTGGTATTGTTTAAATCCAACGTCAATTCCAAAGCGGCGGGTTCATTCAATTCTACGGTTTGCGTTTTGGTGCAGCCATTGCTATCCGTTAAAACAGCTTCGTAAATACCTGCAATTAGATTGTCAATCGTAGCACCGGTTGCGGTTGGTCTATCTTGCCATTCAAAAGTAAACGGCGGCACGCCACCAGAAGGATTGAGCGTAATCGTACCATCTGCCAAGCCATTACAACTTACTTGTTCGGCTGCTACTTGTACCAGAATTGCTGGTGGACTTGGAATATTCACGGTGTCAATGCTGGCGCAATTATTGGCATCCGTTACGACTAAAATTTGGTCACCCGCACCCAATTGTACGGCGGTGGAGGTACTCACGCCATTTTCTACCTCGCCCGATTGCCAGCTAAATGTAAAGTCTCCGACAGTACTATCGCTATAAATTGCGACTGCTGTGGCACTACCATCGGTCGTATTTTCAAAACAACTTACACCCTCTATCTCACTAAATGTAATATTCACACTTGGCGGATCGCTTACGGTGATTGTAGTATCAAAAGGTGCGCAGTTATTGGCATCTATAATTGTGAGCCGATACGTACCGGCATTTAGTTGTCCATTTACATTGCCTGTCAGGGTGTCGGTTTGCGTACCATCATTCCACACATAGCGATAAGGAGCCGTACCGCCGCTTGCAAAAATGACAATTCGTCCATTATCAAAACCTGGGCAGGCAGGCGAAACGGTTGCTACGCTATCCAACACAATGGGTCCTGGCGAAGCCACAATGGCAGAATCTATATTGGTACAGCCGTCACTTGCCGTCACCGTTACAAAATAAATACCAGGACTTAAACCACTGGTTGTTTGCGTATTAGCACCATTGCTCCATTGGTAGCGCGTAATCGTGGTGCCTTGTACCGGCGAGACCGCTACGGTCAACGAACCATCTGTGCTATTGGGGCAACTTACCGTGTCATTGACGCTGGGTGCAATACTCGGCGGCGTAGGTGCTTCAATAGTTGCTTGTAAAGAATCGGCACAATTATTGGCATCCGTTACGACGACGGTGTAATCACCAGCCGATAGATTGATAGCAATAGAATCGGTTTGACCGTCCGTCCAAGCGTAAGTGTAAGCACCGGTGCCACCGTCTACGGCGATTGTTATGCTACCATCATTGCCAGTGATACACGTTTCATTTTGCTGGTCTACAAACAGGATAAAAAGTGGTTGTGGTTCTGTGATTTCAAAAGTATCTGTTACGGAACAACCTTGCGGGTCGCTGTCTGTCATTGTTACAATATATGTACCTGCTGGAAGGTCTGTCAACTCGCTGGTTGTTGCAGTACTCGTGGGAGTAACTGGGTCTGGACCTTGCCAAGTGAATGTGTAAGGCAGTGCTTGTCCTGGACCAGTCGTTCTACCGGTTACAAAAATACGTCCGTCTGCCGCGCCATTACAAGTCACATTAGAAGTAGCTGTGGGATCAATAATAAGCGTTTTAACAGCACCGACCGTGAATGGACCGGCTTGCACCGAGCAATTATTCGTATCGGTGACCGTTACGCTATATTGACCTGGATTCAAATCTATTCTATTGACACCAGCCGTGCTGCTGTCGCTCCACTGCAAGGTATACGTGCCAATACCGCCTGTTATAGCAAGTCGAATCGTACCGTTTTCGGAGCCGGAACAAGTGGCGTTTGTAATCGTAGGTGTCACGGTAATACGTGGTGGTTGAGAAAGCGTAGTACTCGCAGTGCCTGTACAGCCATTTCGGTCGGTCACCGTTACGGCATAGCTGCCAAAGGGTACAGAATCTAAAATGGAAACATTACCGGCTACCACAGGAGTCCAATTAAAAGTAAACCTATTTTCAGGATTCGTCTGTTGTACACCATCTAAAATCACAACTGCCTGCACCGAACCGGTACTATCGCCAAAACAAGCGGGTTGAATCGGGGTTAAACTCACGCCCAACAAGGGTCCTCGTTCTACGCGCACGGTATCAGTTAGAATATTCGGCGGGGTATCCGCATCTTGAATGACCAATTCATAACTGCCCGTCATTAAATTAGGAGTGGTCACGCTCATCCCACTATTCGTAATCGTCAATGGCGCACTAAGCGTACCCGCCGGATTTATGGAGCGCCAGCGCAAGCTATACGGAGGCGTACCGCCAAACAAGGTCGCTTTGAACGAGCCATCCATTGCGTTTGGACAGCTTACACTATCTTGTTCTAAAAGCGCGATAATTACATTAGTTGAAAGCGATATAATACCATTTCGAGCAATAAAGCCTAACTGATCGGTTTGAATCGTGCCAATTTCAATCGGTACGGGTGCGTCCCCAAATTGTAAGGGACTTTCTGTACCCAAAGCGCCAATTGCTTTAAAACAGATTTCAAATAAAGAACTGCTATCTGGTAGCGATGCGCCTGTTAAATTAAGGTCAAACCAAGTTAAACCCAGCGTACCTGCATTTACATCTACATTCACATCGCCACTGTCAAAGCCTTGCAATGCTGGGTTGAACCCGCCTACATTTTGATATTGTAATACTTCGGGATCCCATGTAATAGAAAACTGCATAGAACCAATCGAATCAAAATTTTCCACCGTTACATTCGCACACACATCATCCCCCGGTAAAGCGCTTACCGCAGGTAAAGAAAACGTGACCGCTGTACAGCCGGACATATCCATCGTGAAGGTCGTTCCGCAGCTTTTTCCATCTTCAATCGTCACGGTATACGTACCTGCTTGGGGTACGAAAAATTCGACCAAGTCATTGTTTCCTGCCAGATTCTCAATACGCCCTTTCACACTCGGATTCCCCACTAAAGCAATATCAATGTTGTGGCGATCCAACGATTCAAATTCGGGCAAACCGCCGCGCACCCGAAACGAACCCATACAGCCCGTAGCACCCACGCTGTTGTCAATTTCAGAAGCCGTAATCGGATTCAAATAAACGACCGCGAAGGCTTCGTTGATATTTACACCAACGCAAGGACCAACGGGACCATTGGGAACAGCTTCATAACCTGCTTGTCCGCCCTCCAACTTATCATACGTCACAGGCGCAAACCAAAAAAGCCCCGGTCTGCCCCCATTAAAGTTGTTTTGGATAAACGTATCATTTTTAAACGTAATATCTCCTTTCAAGTTTCTTCCAACCGAAATGTAATATGGAGTGGGTGGTGTTGGTGGCGGAGTGTTCACCAGACACGAGTCCGTTTTAACCGTTGCTACGTTTGGTCCATCAATAGTAGGACGACAGTTATAGATGCTATAACCTACACCTGGAGGCGTAGCAGGCACTGGGTCGCCACTCGTTGGTGCAGGCTCGTTATGTGTAATGTCCAGTTCATCGCCAAAACAGAGATAAATGGTGTCCAGCGTGACATCGTTGCTCTGCCCGCGATGCGCACCAAATGTAAGGGTACCAGCATTACGGCATTGTACTTTTTCCCGCGAGAGGGAGGGTTTTCCCAGAGCGCCGTTGACGATAGCGGGCATCGGACGCTGCGCTTGTACTTGAAAGGCGACCAAGCACAAGAGGGCAATTGGGATAATGTGTCTTACCATGTTCCTTCAGATTGTATAAAGTTCAAGAGTTTAAATTCCAAGAGATTAAATAGGATAATTAATTTTTACGTGTTGTTTTTCGAGTTTGTTTGATTGAAATATGCGGGGCGAAAATAGTCAACTTTTGGATATTCAGGGTTGTTCCGGGCAATCCATTAACCAGCCCATCACGGGTTATCAACGTCAAAATATTGTAGAAAAGTACAAGTTTCGATTTTTTAATATTTTTTGACGGGCGTAATAACCAAACTTGTTGGGTTAAAAAAGTTAAGCAAATTTAATTATTATATAGGGTTACTGCGGTTTGGCAATCTTCAGCAGTAGAAAAGATCATCTTGTAGCGTGATTTAAGTGTTTGCCTTAATGGAAAGATGGTTTAACTATCATCAAAATCATATTATGAATTTGTTTAAAATGGATGAAAATATAAAATATGTTTTCCGAATGGGTACTAACAAAGTCGTAAGTATCAAACCAACAATACCTTTAACCACAAAGGGCACAAGGATTTTCACCATGTTCACAAGAACACTTTGTGCGCCTTGTGGTTAAATGAGGGAACGCAGAGCCGAGCTATTTCATTCATGGTAGATAAGATCTTCAATTTTAAACAAGCTCTATAATGTAATTTTGATTACGATTGAACCCTACCAATTCCTTTCCAATACCAAGCTCAATTTTTTAACAACCTAACACCGAACAAAACACAACTTCTTTACTTTTGAAACGATATCGAATTCAAACCAAATTTCATTTGTTAGAACCACAATTTTTTAGCTATTTTGAACCACGATTAAAACCAAAAAACACAAAACGATATGCCAGTACGATTAGATAGAGACCCGCAGCGCCCCAATCAAGGTGGCGGCGGCAATAGAGGCGGCGGTGGAGGAATGGGGGGACTTGGACAACTCTTGCCCTTTTTGCTGCTATTTTTATTCAAACGACCCAAATTATTGATTCCGATTCTACTCGTCGGCGCGGGGTGGTATTTTTTCTTTGGCGGGAAAGAAATGTTGAGCGGCGGAGCGAGTAGCCCTGCTGGTTATGAAGAAGAAAATATTGATATTGACCAGTTTTCGATGGGCGCTTCGCTGAGTGAGGAGCGGTTTGACCAAGCGCAAGTTTTTGAGCCATTGGCGTATGGATTTAGCGGGAATGAGCTGCCAGCAAGGGTTTCATTGGAACGGTTTGCACCTCGGCGGTTGCATCAAGGTAATCAAGGGTCGTGCGTAGGCTGGGCGAGTGCGTATGCGGCGCGTACCATCTTGCAGGCGCGTGCCACCGGGCAAGACCCGAATTCATTGGCTTTTAGTCCGGCGTATTTGTACAATCAGATTCATTTGCAAGGTTGCGAGGGCGCGTACATGGTGGATGCAATGAAGGCGATGGCGCAAAACGGCGCGGTTCCGATTCGGCAATTTGAATACGATGATTCTGATTGTTCTCGCCGACCTGATAATCAGCAGATTGAGCAGGGACGGCAGTTTCGTATCAAAGGTTATAACCGGCTCACAGTGGGTGCTTCCGATTACAAACCAGATATTTTAGCGATTAAACAAAACTTGGCGCAAGGCGCACCGGTCGTGATTGGGATGATGGTAGGCGGCACGTTTATGAGCCGTATGTTGGGGCAGGATATGTGGACTCCGACGCAAAGCGACTACAGTATGCGCGGCTATGGCGGTCATGCGATGTGCATCATGGGCTACGATGATAATCGAGAAGGCGGCTCTTTTCAATTGATGAATAGCTGGAGTGAGGACTGGGGCAACCGCGGCACGGCATGGGTACGCTATAAAGATATCGAATTCTTCACCAAAGAAGCGTATGGCTTGCACCCGATGGGCAGTACCGACCAAGCAACTGCCAACAAAATGCAGGTGCAGTTTGGTATTTTAAATGTGGCAAACCAAAGTACGCTCGCCTTGACGCAAAAAGACGAGATGACTTTCAAAACGGTGACACCCGTGAAGAAGAAAGAGCGGTTTAAAATTTTGATTGAAAACTCGATTGAATGTTATGTGTATGTGTTTGGACAAGAGACAGATGGGTCAAGTTACGTGTTGTTTCCGTACAGCGAAAAACATTCAGCTTACTGCGGCATCACGGGTACACGCTTGTTCCCGAAGGAGGAATCGCTCGTGCCGGATGAAATTGGCAACAAGGATTTTATCGCCATTGTCGTTTCCAAAAAAGAATTGGATTACAAATCCATCAATAGCGCTATCACGTCCAGCCGCCAGCAAGGGTATGCGGGTAAGTTGAAAGATGCGTTGAAAAGCAGAATTACTAATATCAAATTTAAAACCGGCAAAACCGTTTCGTTTGATGCGACTACGGAAGGAAAAGATGCGGTGGGAATGGTGATTGAATTGGATAAACAGTAGCTCAGCGTTTACGCTGACTTCGTAGCACAGCCTTTCAGGCTGTTGGTGCAATCTAAAGATTGTGCTACGAATTCAGCATAGATGCTGTGTTACGTGGTCATTGCGCCGCACACATTGATGGTCTGCCCAGAGATGTACGTGGACATATCCGACCCCAAAAACACACATAAATCCGCTACCTCGTCCGCTCTGCCGAGGCGTTTCAAGGGGATATTGGTCAAATATAATGCTTTCGTTTTATCGTCCAATTTATCCGTCATTTCGGTTTCGATGAAGCCCGGCGCGATGGCATTGCAGCGGATATTGCGCGAACCCATTTCTTTGGCAATAGATTTGGTAAAACCAAAAATACCGGCTTTAGAAGCAGCATAGTTAGCTTGTCCAGCATTGCCCGTAATACCTACCACGGAACTCATATTGATAATAGAACCGCCCGTGCGCATCATGGGGCGCAGGGCGTGTTTGGTCAGATTAAAAACAGATTTTAGATTCGTTTCAATCACACGATCCCATTGTTCCTCGCTCATGCGAAGCATCAAGGTATCTTGCGTGACACCGGCGTTATTTACAACAATATCAATTCGACCAAAATCTTTTATCACTTCATTTACCAAGGCTTCTGCTCCGGCATACGAACTTGCGTCTGAACGGTACGCTTTTGCATTCACGCCCAAGGTTTTCAATTCTTCTTCAATGGCTTTGGCGGGTGCTTCGGAAGAGAAATAGGTAAAGGCAACATTTGCACCTTGCTCCGCAAAACGACGCACGATAGCTGCGCCAATACCACGAGAGCCGCCGGTGACGAGCGCAATTTTATCTTGTAACAATTTCATAGTGGCGATAATTTTGGCTGCAAAGGTAAAAGAAATTAAGAAATGGAAAGATGCTAGAATTTCCGAATCAAAATCACCCCACCAATAATGAGTAAAATGCCAATAAGACGAGGCAAATTAATGGGTGTTACAGGTACGCCAAGCAAGCCATAATGGTCAAAAACCAGGGTCACCAGCATTTGTCCAGCGATGATCAAGCTAAAGGTAAGCGCCACCCCCAAGTGCGGCAATACCGACACAGAAGTCACCACATAAAATGCACCTAAGATGCCTGCAAGCCACACATACATGGGCGCTTGCCGTGCACTGGAAAGTTGACCGAATAGCGTAGGCTGAATCAGGAGCGTATAAAGTAACAACGCAATAGTGCCTACCGCAAAAGAAACAATCGTAGCCAACAGCGGGCTATCGGTCAGTTTTGCCATCTTCGAATTCATAGACGCTTGAATAGGCAGCATGATACCTGCGAGAATGGCAAGCAATAGGAAAAGTATTCGCATAAAATATAGTAGTTATTTGTAAAAAGTGAATATTCTTTTCGATGTAAGTAAAGGAGTGAGATACTTTAAAATTGCCAAAAATTATTAAAGAAAGTCGGGATTAAGTGATAAAGCAGAATTAAACGACATTTTTATTTTAGAATAATTAATTGATTTTCAATGTTTTGTGAACTGCCAACTGCTTACCGTAAACTGCCTGCTTACTTACTTCTACTTTGGCACTTTAGAAAATCGATCTAAATCAACTTTTCTTTTAAGGTGTCTTCGGGCTAAAGCGTCCAAAATACCTTGATCAGAATGAAGTTTATTGGCTAATTTTTTAGCGAACACAA
>Ga0163145_1000589_pt1 | contig 14135 bp, 7 predicted proteins | sample OliLakLV9_FD_161683 | JGI IMG/M metagenome (GOLD analysis project Ga0163145, IMG submission 161683) | Freshwater microbial mat bacterial communities from Lake Vanda, McMurdo Dry Valleys, Antarctica - Oligotrophic Lake LV.9 | ecosystem: Environmental > Aquatic > Freshwater > Lake > Microbial mats ... | reverse complement strand
ATTGGTATCAAGTACAAAGAAATATGTTCACCTTAGTTATACGTGAGCATATTTTTGCAAACCTTCAGAGTGATGCTATGGTCGAGAATACATAGATAATGTTTTTTGTCAATGCGTAAGTCCTAAATATCTATTTAACGAACCACGAAGACGGGTTCGGCGAAGCCGTTGCCGTAGGGTAGAGCACGAAGAAAGATAGAGAAGAAGATGGGTAATGTTAGCGGTTCGCAATTCTGGTAACGCAGCTCCGGATGCTCCAAAAGGCGCGGGTTAATGCTAGACTTTCCATCGGGCGTGCCGAACAGACGATCGTACATTTGATGAAAAAAATTAAAGTAATGCTGAAAAACCGCTACTTGACTGCTGTAAGTTCGATCGCCCTTCTCACAATTATTGCCGGATGTGCAGCTACTGAATCACCTCAACTTGCACCTCCCTCTCCTGTAGCTGAATCTTCCCCGCCGCCAGTTAAACCAAGTCAGCCTCAGCCCTTAATAGTCTCTGCTACCAATCCCGAAACCCCCACAAATACCAAAATCCAGCAATATCTCAACGGCTTGACAGCCCAAGGTTTTGCCAAAGAAGACCAAGGCGTCTGGATGCAATCTGGCAATACTTTGCTAGCCAATCATCAAGGTACAGTTCCTCTGTCAGCCGCTTCTATTACCAAAGTAGCAACATCTCTCGTCGCGCTGCAACAATTCGGGCCGGAACATCAATTTATTACCTTAATTGGTACAACAGGAAAAATAGAAAACGGCGTATTAAAAGGTGATTTAATTGTACAGGGAAACGCCGATCCTTTGTTTGTTTGGGAAGAGGCGATCGCCCTTGGTAACGCCTTAAATCAAAAAGGCATCAAGCGAGTCAGTGGCAATTTGATAATTGTCGATAAGTTTTACATGAACTTTGAACTTGATCCAGTCAAATCGGGAGAATTGCTCAAACAAGGATTGAACAGTCAAATCTGGCCCAGCGAAGCCGCCGCCCAGTATCAAACCCTGCCTCCAAATACGCCGAAACCCCAAATAGCAATTGAGGGGACTGTAAAAGTTTTGCCAGCATCTCCCAATGACGTGCAGCCTTTAGTCAAACATTATTCTTTGCCCCTTGCTGAACTGATCAAAAAAATGAATCAGTACAGCAACAATCTCATGGCAGATATGCTAGCTGATACTGTCGGCGGCGCCAAAACAGTCGCGCAAAAAGCAGCAGCAGCAACCGGAGTTCCGCCCGCAGAAATTCAACTCGTCAACGGTTCGGGATTGAGCGAAGAAAATCTCATTTCTCCCCGGGCTGCTTGCGCGTTATTTATAGCTTTAGAACGCTATCTTCAACCTTACAGCATGACAGTTGCGGATGTCTTAACTGTAGTTGGGAAAGATCAAGGAATACTATCAGAACGGTCGCTTCCCCAATTAGCAGTGGTCAAATCTGGCACATTGGATAATGTTAGCGCTTTGGGCGGAGCCCTGCCCACTCAAAAACAAGAAACTGTGTGGTTTGTGATTATGAATCGTGGGGCAAATGTCGAGACATTTCGCACTCAGCAAGAGGTTTTGCTGAAAAGCTTTTTGAATGAGTGGGGAAGTGTTCAAGTTTCGCCGCCAGAATTAACGCCAAATCCTGCTAGAAATAGTAAGGTATCTCGCAGCGAAATTGTCAATTAATCGGGTTTGTAGTAAGGACTTTAGTCCTTGATTTTTAAGTAGCGTAAGGTGCGCCACAAGCACCTAGCCCGCTCAGGAGTGCGATCCTCTTCGAGGGCTGCGCTAACCACGGATTTGCCTCATTCTAGGTGTTGACGATCGGCAATAAACAAGATTTATTACCGATCGGCCAATTCCGAGGAGTGCCCTATTTACGAAGGTGATGAAACACTCTAAGGATAGAAATACCCGATTATTATTCCCATAAAACTGCTCTGTCTCTACAGCTTGCGAAAATAGCCGTTGGAATACTCACAAGCATAGAGTACAGAGACTTTTTCAGGCTTGTCTTCAAAAAACTCGTCACAAGCACGTTGTACACCAGGCGATTTGAAGGGCTCAGCAGTATATGGACGTGAAAACACCTTTTCATCATAATAAATGCCAAATAAGCAAATAGCTCCGGGCGTTAGACGCTCGTACACATAGGGCAGTACATATTTAGTAGAGCTATATATATCGCCGTCCACAATTGCAAAGCTTATCTGATCTGGAAGACAGGAAGGAACAGTATCCTCGAACCATCCTTTATGAATATGTGGTAGCTCCAGTCCAACATCGGAAAAATTCTTTTTGAATCTGTCGAGTTTAGCTGTCATCGAACCTTGAGCGTATACTCCATCTTTAATATCGTCTTCTTGTAGTTTTGGAAGCCCTTCAAAGCTGTCAAACACATGAAATTGTTTCTCCGGTGCATACTCCTTCAGAACTTTTTGGATCACAATGGAGCTTTCGCCAGCATTACAACCGACTTCGACAACATCACCAGATACTTTGTATGCTGCTGTTTGGCTTGCTAAATGAAAAATATTCATTCGAGCTTCTACATTTGCCATGCCAGGCGTTTTTGGAATAACTTGACCGTTCAAGCGAAATTTATTCAATAGCCGATTAGCCAAACGATGGCGTTTGCGTGGAGTCCGGTGATCCCAATCAAAATAATTTGCAATGAAAGTATTGTTCATGTCGTTTGCTAGATGAAATTGTGAATAGTGGTTTAGAGGATGGATGACTTCACTTAGAATCCTTGCGTCAGCAGCATAGCGGTGGAACCAAATTACATAGTTTTGAAGAGCGGTGGAAGAAACATTTTGGAATCTGCTAATAGCAATGACTTTAAATAGAAGAAATGAAAATCCTCTGTTTGCAAAGAAGTTGAGGAACACTCACTTCATTGAGACTAGAGATAGAGTAACGAAAGAAAATGTTGCTATCTGAGATACTCCAAATTAGTTTACTTCTCTAGAATTGCACGCAATTATGAAATCAGGATGAAATGCCGATCGCTGCAAAGCATGAAATCATCTCCTTTTCAGAAGAAAGAGGCAATTACTTCAATTCACATTTCAGGTAAAGCCTGATGATCGGTAGGTTCTCACGTTTTGTCAAGGTAAATTATGACGACCAGCCCGCTCAGGAGTGCCATCAAGGAGTTGCGTTATCCCAGGGGTAGGCGATCGGCAATAAACCTAGTTTATTGGTAATCAGTTGTTAAAAGAATGGGGAGTTTTCCTTTTTAACTCCGCAATTGAATTTAGCCAACTGTGGCATCCTCGTTTTTTGCAATGGATTAGGGCTAGATTATTCGGGCATCTATTTATGGGTAGCAGCTTTGCTTGCGAGGATTTTATCGGCTATATTTTGGGATGTATTGTGGAGTGGGTTTTGGTGGTTTGTCTGAAGCATAAAATCCTGAAAAGATACCAAAAATCATAACAGGTTCGTAGTAAGGGCTTTAGTCCTTTCTGTTGATAACCTCACATATCACCTTTATCTGGGATCGATCGCCCTAGCGACTACAATGCCGATCGCACTTTCGACTCTGCTAATATATCTTTGCAAGTCGTAAGCAACTGTCACAGCCCCAGCCGGCGAAGCGTGAATTAAACCCAGATTCCCGTCTGCATTCCTGTATACAAAACCAGTGTGGGTGACATCCAATCCTTTAACATCCGTGGCTACCGCTACAATATCCCCTGGTTTTAACTGAGAATAAACACTTTTTATCCGATTTGTCGGGATGTAATTAACAGTAGTTTTGGCTAATTCTGCTTCTTGGTTGACTATGCACTGATAAGTCGCTTCGTCTTTGACCATTTGCGGGTAACTGCTGCGGTGCTGGCTCATGAAATTTAGTGTTTTCTTCATGGGCACTCCGCCCAATTGAGCAGTGATATTTTCTACAGTTTGCCGTTTTTGATTGTCGTTAATCCATTCAGAAAAATAGTGCAGGCGGCTGCAATAACCGTTCATTTTACCGTTTAAATACCGCTGTTCTTCTATGCGATTGACAAAATTTTGGTAGTCGTAATCTTTTACTGCTACGCCCCGCGAAATAGCCAAAACGGTTTCGACAAACAAAACGCAATCAAATTTATTCAAAGTTACGATCAACTTTTCTTCGCCGGATTTGTCCAGCAAACCCTCGGCGTAGGGCTTTCCTAGGAAGTTATCGGCGATCGCCTGTAGGATTTCTCCGATCGGGCGATCGTGCAAATTTTGTTGTTTTGCATACTGTACAACCTTTTCAAAACGTGCTATGTCTTCTGGTTGTGCAACGGTTTCTCTCTCCGTATTATTGGAGTCAGGTCGTCTTGCCAGCACCTCCAGCAATTGGGAATAGGAAATTTCAGGTAAATTGTTGAAGTCCCACAACATACTCGGAAAACTGGAAACAGTTTGCTTGTTTGTTATTTCCAGATTTTCGCTTTCTCCCGTCAAGGAAAACGCTACATCCGCGCCCTGTCCTGCTGTTTGTCGATCGACAACATATCCCGTAGCAGATTGAGACTGAAATGCCCAAACATCAGGTATCAAAGAATTATTCACGCCGACGATCGCAAATCCCAAAACAGCCAGACTCCAAAAATTTCTCATGTTTTTCAAAGGATTTTGCTTCAACTCAGTGCTATCCTGAAAATTTTACAATTACTAGAAGTCTCAATCAGCCTAGTAGACAGATAAAATTGGCAACAGCGGACTCGATCGACACCCTTGTCATTTAGACGCCGCCCTATTATAAACTGATCGTGCGAGTTTGATACCACAACACTGTAATGCAAGTAGACCGCCGACGCAGCCCAATCGGGCCCCAACGCCCAATCCAGCCCCGACGCCAAAGCAGCGAGCGTCCAGTCAAGTCCCGACGCCAAAGCAGGGAGCGTCCAGTCCCATCTCGTCGCCCAATCCAGACCCGACGCCCAATAGACTTGTTGCAAAAGTCGCTCTCAATTCTGGAAATTATCTGCGTTAATCTGCGTTCATCTGCCTTGTATCTGCGGTTGACCGATCGAGCAAAGATTCATGCAAGAGGTATAATCCAATCCCGACGCCAAAGCAGCCAGCGCCCAGTCCCGTCTCGTCGCCAAAGCAGCGAAGGCCCAGTCCCGTCTCGTCGCCGAGTGAGGACGAAATTTTCTCGGCTAAAATACCGTAACATTTTGTGTTTAATTGCCGGGGCGATCGCGTTTTTTTGGCTCGTCACAATGCCCTTCAGAATTCGCCGTCCCCCAGAACCGCCAGTCATCTTGGCTCAACAGGCCGTCTCGCCTCAAGAAACACTCTCGCCTCCGACAATTGAACCATCGGAAAATTTAGCCGATAGTCAAAGCGAGCCTACCTTTAGCTACAACATCAAAACACCTCCCAATCCCGTTTACTCTCAAGAATTGCAAGGGATTGTTGATGAATCTGTGAAAATTGCAACCAGCAAAGGATTGCCTGCAGAACGGCTATCAATTACCTTATTTGATGTCAGCAATTCCAAAACTCACACCTTTGCCGGATATCAAAATCAAAGTCTCAGATTTCCCGCTAGCGTTGCCAAGTTATTTTGGATGGCAGCCTTTTACTCAGCCATAGAAAAAGGCATAATTACGCAAAAAGAATCAGCCTTCAAAAACGATCTAGAACAAATGATTGGCATCTCCAACAACGATGCTGCCAGCAGGCTTTTAGACAAAATCACAGATACAAAATCCGGGGGCAGGCTCGCCGGAGAAGAGTTGCAAACATGGCTGAAAAAGCGCAATCAAATTAACTCCTTTTTCCAGTCAGCCGGCTACAATGATCTTCGTATAACCACCAAAAATTATCCCATATACTATTTGAGGCAAGAAGGTCCAATCGGTCGCGACTTGCAATTGCGGGGCGATGCTTCCCAGCCGATTCGCAATCAAGTAACTACCGACCAAGCCGCCCGATTAATATACGAAATCTATACTAGGCAAGCGGTTTCTAGCGTCGCGAGCCGCAAAATGGCTTACTTGCTGACTAGAGACTTAGACCCCAAGGCCTGGAAAAATGACCCCAGCAATTCGATACAAGGATTTCTCGGCGAATCTTTACCAACTAATATTTATTTTGGTTCCAAAGTAGGCTATACTTCCAAATCCCGCAGCGAAGCGGCATTTGTGAGAACTTTAGACGATCGCGCGATTTATATCTTAGTTGTTTTTGCAGACGATCCGGCTTACGTCAAGGACGAAACAGCATTTCCGGCCATTTCCCGATACGTTTTCGATCGGCTAAACGCTCGTGGCCCCATCACTTTGCAGTGATATGGAGTAGGGCGGGTTGACTGTTGACTGTTGACTGTTGACTGTTAGTCGAAAAGTTGACTGTTGACTGTTGACTGTTGGCTGTTAGTCGAAAAACTGAAGGATGGTTGATATCAAATCCGGTTGCATCGGAATTATTCATCTCTCTGTTCTCTTTCTCTGTTTTTTCGGCGTCAAGAGTGGTTTAATTATTCCAATGCAACCGGATTTGATATGAGTGTTGAATGTTGACTCGATTTTACAATTCCGGCGCACTCAGAAGTGATATTACGCACAAACAACGGTTTCTGCCAAAAATGGGTACTGACGACCACAAAAACCAATTTCTTGACCACAAATCTAGGCTTTTAGGTAAAACCCGCAGCAAGAAACCCGGTTTGTTATATCCTGTGAGCAAGCCCTAACTCTAAACAATGAGTTAAACAATTGATTTACCGGACACAATTTAACTGGGGCGAAAGGATTCGAACCTCTGAATGGCTGGACCAAAACCAGCTGCCTTACCACTTGGCGACGCCCCAACGTCTCAACATTTACTATACTAACACCCAGACACGGGAATCTGTCAAGCACTTTGACAATAAAATTTATAAAATGTTTTTGGAACCGATCGCCCGCAGGTTTATTCTTTGATCGCAGGGGGGCGAACTACCGGGATTTCAATCCTGAAATCAGCTCCCTGTCCCGGTTTCGAGATACAGTTCAAGCTTCCTCCGTGTTTTTCCACCACAATCTGGTAGCTGATAGACAAGCCGAGCCCCGTACCCTTGCCCACAGGTTTAGTGGTAAAGAAAGGGTCAAACAAGTGGCATTTAGCTTTTTCGGCCAATCCCGGCCCGCTGTCTTGAATCCGAATCACCACAACTTGAGGGCTCGACTTTCCTGACTCACCAGCCTCCGAGTTTGGGGCCACCACCGCCGTCGAGATTTTGATCGTCTTGGGTGGGGGCTGATTTTCCAAAGAGTCGATCGCATTCGCCAAAATATTCATAAATACTTGGTTGAGTTGTCCGGGATAGCACTCTACCTTCGGCAAGTTGCCGTAGTCTTTAATTACCTCAATTCCCGGTATTAGCCCGTTTGACTTCAAGCGGCTCTGCAAAATCAGCAGCGTGCTGTCAATCCCTTCGTGAATGTCCACCCGCTTCATCTCGGCTTCGTCGTGCCGCGCAAAGTTCCGCAGAGACAGGACAATTTGGCGGATGCGTTCGGTTCCCATCTCTATTGAAGACAGAATTTTCAGCAAATCCGGCGCTATGAAATCAACATCGATTTCTTCGTTTTTGTCGAGTATTTCGGGGCAAGGCTCGGGGTAATGCTTTTGATACAAGTGCAGTAAATCCAGCAGATTTTTCATGTACTGCTTGCAATAAGTCAAGTTGCCGTAAATAAAATTAACTGGATTGTTAATTTCGTGGGCGACGCCGGCGACCATTAGACCGAGAGAGGACATTTTTTCGTTTTGGATGAGCTGAGCTTCTTTCTGCTGCAACTGCTGCAAAGTTTCCGTCAGTTGGCGGGCTTGGGTTTGAGCGGCTAAGGCTGCCGCCCGGGTTTGGGCGTAGAGTTCGGCTTGGTCGATCGCGATCGCCAGTTGATCAACCACCGCTTGCAGCAACTCCACTTCGCTCGTCGCCCAGGAACGGTGGCTGCTGTAATGGTTACAAACTACAGCACCCATTTGACCGGAGCGAGTCTTGAGCGGCAGCAGCAGGTTAGAAACAATGCCGAGACTGGTCAAAAAAGCTCGCGTGGGTGGTTCTATGCAGAGTGCTGTGGCAGCGTCCCCGATCCGGAGCGTTTGGCGGTGGCAAATTTTCTCGGCCAGCAGCGTTACTTGTTCGATCGGGTATTCTGTAAGCCGCTCTTTGAGTTCGGGATTTGCCGCCTCGTGGGTGATTGCAAAGCTTGGCTGCCCGTCTCGCGAGATGGAATACCACAAAAAGTAACATTGGTCAACCTGCAACAAGCTGCGAATTTCGTTGACAGCCGTATCTAAAATTTTGTCGAGGTCGAGGGAATTCCGCATCTGGCTGGCGAGACCGAAGAGCAGGCCTTCCCGGCGGCTCAACAATTCTTCTCGGGCCGTGATGCGATCGATCGCCACGGCGATGGCGTTAGCCATGCAGCTCAGAACTTCTAGCGCTCCCTCGCTTACCAAAGCGCTACTGCACAGAGCCATCACTCCCACCAGCCGCTCCTCCACTATCAGCGGATAGGCAATGGCGCAGAGAGACGGGTTCGACAGTAGGCATACAGGAGCCGTTTGGAGTTTTCCCGGTTCTGCTCGCACCCAATCTTCTATTTCCCGTTCCCACCCTTCGGTGGTGAGTCCTGAATCGGCCTGCAATTCTAACTGCTCTGTCTGCGGGTTGAACGTCCAGATACTCGCCTCTTTGGCGTCGAGGTAATCTACCATTGCCTCGGTGCAGCGGTTGAGGATGGGCGATATTTTCCCGCCTTGTCCGAGGGCTGCACCGACTTTAGCTTGCAGGGCTCCCAAGCGCGATCGCTCCTGTAGCGAGGCTGCCGTTGGTTGGCGATCGGAGCTGTCCCGCGCTCCGGCAACGATTTCTGGGATTTGTTTGGTATCGCGATCGCCCCCGATGCGCCCTGAAGTTTCCCGCAAATATTGAGATTTGTCGGTTTCCCCGATGGTCGGGAGCTTTTTTGTCCGGTATCTTCTCGTGCCGCTCTGTGGCGTCTGTACGGCACAGAAAAAGTCGCGGTTCGATCGAACTAACTCCGAGATTTGCTGCCTGTCCGAGGTGAGATCTTCTACCTTTGCAGCTTCTTTCTGGGGTTTGACTAATTGCCAGCGCAGCTCCACCAAACTCGCAACTTGCCGAGTTAAAGTTTCCATAGCATCTATCGTTTCTTTTGTCAAGTCTCTCGGCACGGAGTCCATGACGGATAGCACTCCCAGCATCTGCCCGTCTGAGGTGAGGACTGGGATGCCGGCGTAAAATTTCACGAAGGGGTAGGAAACGGTGAGCGGATGCTCGACAAATCCCACGTCTGTGGAAGCGTCTCGGACAATGGCGGCGGGTAGTTCCTTGAAGGAATTTGCAGGGGGTGCGATCGCTCCTGCGGCAGCAACCGACGTTTTTTGTGGAGGAATTGCCCGGTCAAATTCCGAGTTTGAGCCGACGGCTAACTCTTCGGGAGTTTGGTCGATCGCGCGAGCGCAAAAATTCAGGTAACGGTGGCCCAAAGTTTGATCGATACCTAGCTGCGACTTCAACCAGTGGCGGTTACCGTCAATCAAGCTCAAGAAAGCCATAGGAGTGTGGCTGATCTGAGCCGCCAAGCCTACCAAATCGTCAAAGCAAGCCTCTGGAGCCGAGCCGAGAAGCTGATACAAGTCTATGTTATGGAACTCGAACACTTTTTTACCAAGAGGCAAGGGTGCTTTCATTATCTGTAACTGCCCATCTAGTTGCTGGCAACCGCCCTTCTCAATACTTTCGAGAAAAACAAGCTATGAATTTTGTGCTGGGAGACTGTGGGCGCAAGTCCCGCGCAGGCTGCTTGCGCCGAACTCAGACTAACATCTTGACTGACATGGAAACTTTTGAGTTATGGCAGTTAGAGCACCGCAGATCTAAGACTGTACAAATTATACTTCCAGTTGACTATGCTTTTGAATACCAGAGGCAGAGTGAATCTAAGAGCCTCGGTGGGGAGGAAGCACCTTTCAAAAATATATGGCGATCGCTTACATAGAATTTTTTAATCATTAATAGTATCTTAACAGACTTATCTAATCGTGGGTAGCTGGCTTGCTGGTAGATTAAAATAATTGGTTTGTGTCACAATACCACTGCCATTTACCGGGCTGTGCCGCAGGTAGCTCAACTACATTTAGGAGATCAACTACAAAAGATTGCCAAAATGTTAAACTTTGTAACAATAGTTGGTCAAACTCCACCGTCGAGGGTTTCTACGTTAGGATGCACATTTTGCTAATATTATAATCGCCGATCGACCCCTTTCCCAATCCATTTTTTCGAGTTTGAGGTAAAAAAAACAGCGGTGAGGTTTCTAGTAACACTCCAACGGAGTTGGCAATTATTTCGCAGAGGCAAATCTCAAAAAATGACGGCGGCAATTATGTTTTGTATTTTCAAGAACTATAAATAAACAGGGAGAAGAATATGTCTGCAAGTAGCAGTCAAGTACCAACCATTTTGGCAGTTGATGATAGCGTCGTGATGCAAGGGCTTGTCAAACAGGCATTAAGCAAAGAATTTCGAGTTCTCGTGACAGACAATGCAGTGGATGCTTTGTCAACTATTTATCACGAACAAATTTCGGTTTTGTTGCTCGATGTTTCCATGCCTGGTATTGACGGATTGGAACTCTGCCGCACCGTGCGCAGCTTACCTCAATTTCAGAATTTGCCGATCGTGATGCTGACAGCGCGAGATGGAGCCTTTGATAAGGTACAAGGGCGTTTGGCGGGAGCGACAGAGTATTTAACTAAGCCGTTTGATGCTGAAAAATTGCGCGAAGTAATTGGTAAGTTTATCAATCTAAAATCATAAAATTTATCCGCCCTACATCAAAGAAACCGGGTTGATGATTTCATGCCGATCGCCTAAAAAAACTATTGCTAGCAACCCGGTTTCTACTAAGTAGGTTAGGGAAAAAAACCTAGTATTTTGTAGGGGCGGGTGCCGGCTAAAGATCTATGACACAAGCGAGTTTACTGCTGCAAAACCCGCCCTCCTCCTCCTCTCAAAATTGTCGCATTTTTCCATTAAGTGAGGTACAATCTTACAATTCCAAATTCTCACTTCCCTGTACCTGATTCAACTGCAAACCGCTATATTCTCCCTAAGTCCTAAACTTTTAATTTCGCCAACAGCAGAGGAGCGATCGCACTAATGGGTAAAACGTATTGGGCGGCACCAAGGGCGATCGCCTCTTTCGGCATCCCGAAAACAACGCAACTAGCCTCATCTTGAGCAATTGTCAAGCCGCCACGTTGGGCGATCGCCAACATACCCTCAGCACCATCTCGACCCATTCCTGTTAGTAAAACCCCAGCCGCCGCCCGACCATAAAAATTAGCAACCGACTTAAATGTTACCGTTATAGAAGGGCAATGTCCAGTAAAATCAGCAGATTCAGAATAAATAAATCGCCCTTGAGCATCCAACTCTAAATGACGTTTTTCCGGTGGAAAATAAACAATCCCAGCTTGCGGCAATTCCCCCAAACCAGCTATTTTTACCGGCATTTTAGATTCACAACCCAACCAGTCAACCAATCCCTGCAAAAATCCTTCGCTGATGTGCTGGATGCAAATTACCGGCACTGGAAAATTAGCAGGAAACTGCGAAATAATCGAGTGCAACGCTTGCGGCCCGCCTGTAGACGCGCCCACAGCCAATAACTTAATAGTTTGAGACTTGAGATTTTTGCTGGATAATTTGTAATTGGGCATTGGTAATTGAGTAATTTGTTTGATTTGGCGATCGCCTGTTTCGATTACTCCCCGCCCTTGATGCCGCGTAAATACTTTAACTCCCGACAAAACTTTAACTTTAGCGATTAATTCATTCGCCAGGCGATCGTAATCTGACACCAACCCGCCAATGGGTTTCGGAAAAACATCTAATGCACCTGCTTTCAGAAGTTCAAATACATTTTGAGTATCCTTTGCTTGTACAGAAGCACTAATTATTAAAATTGGTCGCGGGTATTTCTTCATCACTTCCTGCGTGAATTCTAACCCGTTCATTTTTGCCATATTCAAATCCGTACAGATGACTTCCGGCTGAAGTTTCGGAATTAATTCTAGTGCTTCTAACCCGTTGCAAGCCGTTCCAACAACCTGGATTTCTGGCGAAGCATCCAAAATGCGCTTGAGGACGATCGTAGCTACTGGGGAATCTTCTACTAACAATACTTTAATGGGCGACAACATCAGTTTTTTTTGGTAATTGGGAATTGGGAATTGGGAATTGGGAGATAGAGAAAACAGCAACAGATCCCTCAGAATGCCTTCGTCAGAAGGCACTTATGCTGAAGACAATCAAAGCAATAGTTTCAACAATTAAGAACGTCCTAGCCATCTTTGCGGTTGCTACATCCCTGTATCGGTGACATCGTTGTCGTGAATCAAGGGAATTGAAATGCGATAATTCACCGCTGACAAATCCCTCTATTAATTGCCATAATAAATCTACAATTAAACTAATCTTTTCAAGGTCTCGATTAATACATCTTGATTGAACGTACCTTTAGGAATATAAGCATTAGCCCCGGCATCAGCCCCTCTTTTTCGATCTTCATCCGATGCCAAAGATGTCACCAAAATAATCGGCAACTCACTGTATTCTTTTTGTTGGCGAATTTTAATAGTCAATCCCAAACCGTCCAAATTAGGCATTTGTACGTCAGAAATCAGAGCATCAAAATAGCGAGTTTTTAATTTATTGAAAGCATCCAATCCGTCCACTGCTGTCACCACTTCATAACCTGCACCTTCCAGGATGCGCTTTTCTTGAGTGCGGGTAGCGATCGAGTCTTCTGCTAAAAGTATAACTTGTTTTTGGCTGACCGTCTCTATTGGCGATCGCCCGCCAGAAACCCCACGCGACGAAACTTGCTTGCGTACAGATTTTATCAAATCGTGGGGATTGAGTACCATACAAACTTCCCCCGTCCCGAGAATCGTTGCACCTGAAACATTTCGCACCCGTTTCAGCAATTGACTTTGAGGTTTAATCACCACATCCTGTGCGTCAATCAAAGTATCTATAAATAATCCCAATCTTTCCTCCCCAACTTTCAGAACAATACAAGACATTTTTCGAGGATTTAAATTCAGGGATTCTCCCTCTGTTTTGCTGTTGATTTCTCTCCAACTTTCCTGTCTCCACTCCCGATTTTTCGGCAGCCATTCTCCCTTGTTTAATTCTAGTAAATCTGCCAAATAAGCAACTGATAGCGGCTGACCATCGGCAAGTATAGTTGGCTTTCCTTCTATAGAAAAAATATCAAAATCAGCCACCATTCTTCCCGTATGAACAAACTCAATTGGCAGCGCGTAAGCAATACCTTCAACCGCTACAATTAATACATTGGCAGTAGCTATAGACGTGCTAATCAGCAGCCGGAACCTGCATCCTTTTCCTGATACAGATTCAAGTTGAATGCTGCCTTTTAGTGCTTCAACATTAGTCCGAACTACATCTAAACCCACCCCCCGGCCAGAGACTTCAGTAACAAATGTTCTGGTGGAAAAACCCGGAGCAAAAATCAGCGATTGAATTTGGCTTTCTGTCATGGCGGCGAGTGCTTCCGGCGTGCAGATGTTGCGTTTGACAGCAGTTTGTTTAATGCGATCGAGATTCAGCCCCCGACCATCATCAGCAACTTCAATGATAATATTGCTAGCAGTCTGGTAGCCTTTAATTCGGAGAGTAGCCACGGGAGGTTTGCCGAGCTTTTCGCGATCGGCTGCCGTCTCGATGCCGTGGTCGATCGCATTCCGAATCATGTGCATCAAAGGGTCTTTCATTTCTTCTAAAATGCGTTTATCAGCTCGAGTTTCCCCACCTTCAATGACTAATTCAACTTCTTTTCCTTCCTGCTTCGCCAAGTCTCTAACCGCTCGGAAAAATAGATTAAAAATAGTAGACAAAGGCAGCAGTCTGAGAGTGCGAATTCCTGAGCCTAATTCCTCCGCAATTAATTCGAGTCTGGCCGTATCTTCATCAACTCGATTGTTCAAGCGATTTACTAGAGTTCCCAGATGTTCTAAATGTTCTTCAGTCCGCTGGTAATATTTCTGTAACTGCATGACGATCGCGTTTTGTTGAGACCCGGTATTCTCAGTTTCTATCTGATGGGG
>Ga0163145_1000584_pt1 | contig 14198 bp, 6 predicted proteins | sample OliLakLV9_FD_161683 | JGI IMG/M metagenome (GOLD analysis project Ga0163145, IMG submission 161683) | Freshwater microbial mat bacterial communities from Lake Vanda, McMurdo Dry Valleys, Antarctica - Oligotrophic Lake LV.9 | ecosystem: Environmental > Aquatic > Freshwater > Lake > Microbial mats ... | reverse complement strand
AATCAACCCCGCTGTCAGCAAAATACTGATCTGCTCGCCTATGTAGGCGATCGCGCACCAAGTAGCCCAACCTGCGCTTAGGATCAGCAGCCAAGTGATCAAGAACTGTTGGAAAGGTGTAAATATACGATTCATCAGTCACCAGTCAGCAGTTGGTTGTTAGTTATTAGTTGTCTTTAACTGACTAGCTACCATCATAAGGCCGGGATGGCTATTATCATTTCATTTTAAGCTTGCCAGATGCTCCAGCAGCGGAATATTCCGTACTTATGCTGAAAAAACCGGTTTTTTGGGCAATACCTTCGCCATTTTCCCGTAGGTTGGGTTGAGCGAAGCGAAAACCCAACCAAATCCTTGCGTTTCGTGCCTCAACCGAACCTATTCTCGCGAGTCTATTTTTCGGTTTGGCGGAGGTATTGTTGGGCAAAGGGGCATTGTAAATGCTAAATGCCTTATCCAGCAAGCATTTGAGCAAATTAATCATTTTTACTTATCACCCTAAGTACGGTATAGCCTTTTTTAATATTTTTTTTCAAAAGCGCCACTATATAACTTTGGTGTGAGGAAAACCAAAGCAAAATTATCAATACTAGGTTTAAATCATATTAAAAAATATGAAAACCGAACGCCCAAGCAACGTAATAATAAGTGTCGTTTTATCGGTTGTGGTACTTATAAGTATCTTCGCGATCGGGGCAATGTTCAGCACAGTTTTGAGAGGAGGCAAAGAAAGCCCTAAACCACTTACAAAATCACCAGATGAATTAGTGAACTAATAAGATGATACTGCTCTCGATCGCAAGTCTTGGTAAAATAAGAAGTTATGCGAAGAAAGCGTATGGGGCAATCATATGGCAGTTTATCAAATCAGGCTAGTGAATCCGGCTATAGGGCTAGACCGCACGATCGCAGTTCCAGACTCGGAGTATATTCTCGACATAGCTGAGGCTACTGGTATTAGATTACCATCTGGATGCAAGCAAGGAGATTGTTCCGCCTGTGTCGCCAAGCTAGTCAGCGGTGAGGTAGATATGAGCGAGCAAAAGTTCCTGCGCCAGCAAGAGATAGAAGCTGGCTACACCATTACCTGTGTAGCTTACCCTTTGTCTGATTGCACTCTCCTCACTCATCAAGAACAATTTTTATATCAATCGGCCCTTTATTTTTCGTCCCATCCAGAATCTTAGAGGGTGTTTGAAAAGTTGGCTCTTTCGGAGTTGTTACAGCGGTTCCCGCTGTAATGCGGTACACCTTAATAAGTCGTCAAGATTTGATAGATTCTTTGCTAGCTGATTCTACTGTACCTCGTAACAGCGGGAACCGCTGTATGCTTTTGTTCATAGTAATACCATTTTTATTTCTTTTCTCCTCTTGCCATAGCACACTAAGTACGGAAGAGCCAATTTCTTGGATAACGTAAAGAATTATAACGAAAATACACATCTTATACATCAGTTGTTGTTTTAGATGAGATTATGTAGTTACTCAAGTTCCAATTAGAGGAAATCAGAAAAAAAACTCAACATTTGTTAGCCCGATTGGACATCTCCAAAAAAGAATGTAGAGACGTTGCATGCAACGTCTCTACATTCTCACCCCGTCTGTCGTGATGTTGCGTAAGTCCTGTTTTTAAGAAAAACAATTCTGCGTGGCGAGTAGATTACTTATTCACATATTAGAGGATGCTATCTATGACCAATACTCTCCTTGTTCCCATTCACCTCGATGCACTCTACCTCCCCAAGGATACCTCGGTGCTGGAGGAAATGACCGACTACAGGAACCTCCCCTATTTTGATAAAGCAAACATCCTAAAAAATTCTGACAAAGCGTATATCAGCAACAGCGTATTATCTCCGCCCTTTGAAAATCTAAACTTGACTCTGAAAGCAGGCATTCACCTCCACTGGGCAATGCCTGATGCCCTGACTAACGGGATTGCCAAAGCCGATGGCATTACATTTCCCCTCGTTCCCAACCGCTGGTTAATTGTGCGGCGTGGGGGCAACAAAGGCGACAAACAATGGGTTATTGAAAGTGATTACCTCTACCCCGACGGCGTAGACAAATTAACAGAACCTATTAACATTCTCCATCACCCAGAGAGTAGTAAGAAGGAATATCAACCTTTCCGCTTTCTAGGACGCAAGTGGGAGTTAGAGCAATGGCGTTCTGCTCCGGCAAATGCCCTATACGTTGAGGAATTGACAGCCATTGGCCCCTTTGCCAAAGTCGAGAATTTAGATAACGAAAAAGCCGCCTTCGCTGGTTTTTATCCCAACTGTCGTAGCGTCTTCGGATTCCACGATCCTGAATTTAAAGATGCAATTCCGCCGACTGGCTTGCAATACGATGTGATTGGCTGGTATAGCAACCGCGAAAAAGATTGCCTTGCCCAATTTGTGAGAGAGCATTCAGCGAACAGCGCTCAAACCCTATTAGAAACCCTACAAGAAAAAATGGGTTGGACAGTGGAGCTAGGGAGCAAAAACTTCCCCGATCGCATTCTATGTTACTCACAATTGACATTTAGGCCAGGTACTTCTCTTACCGATCCAGCCGCAACTCTTCATAATCCGACGATCGCAGTCGGAAATACGCAAGAGGAAGCGATCGCCGCTTATTTAGCCCGTCAGCTTGAGACTAGCATAGAGAACCGCAAAATTATTGAAGAACAATTAGAAGCTCTACAACTGAGCGATCGCTTGCAACAGCAAAAGCAAGATTTCGGGGCAAAGTTTCGAGAATTGCTGCACGAAAGCAGCTTTACAGCCGCCGCTACAGAGAATCTCTGGCGCGTAGTCCCCTCTAGCAACGAGTCGGTTGCTGCCAACGCCGCCCAAGGCGAAGCTCAGATGCAGGTGACATTACCAACCAGCATCGGAGACCAACTCAATACTACCAACAATTTGCAGCACGAATATGACCGAAAGTTAGCGACGATTGGTTCTATTCGAGAACAAGTTTATGCTGATTGGTACAAGTACGCGATCGCTTCATACTTATCCAATAAGCAGAGATTGCCCGATGCTGAGCAAATCAAAGAATTCATCAGAACGGGTAGAAACGAACAAAGCAAAGGACTGAATGAATGCGGCTTACCCGCCTTGCAGGAGGAAGTAAAGGCTGCTGGAACTTTGAGTTTGACTACAGACAACAACGGTGAAATTGTCAAGATAGAAGCGCTCAATTCTGAAGCCAACTCCATCGCCGCCCGACTTGCCCAGTCGATCGATAACCTAATCGCCGATATCGAGCGGTTTAATAAAGAATCCCGCTTCTTAGTTGCTCCCAACAGCAACCCGATCGCCCTCGAAGGCAGTTGTGTGCTAGTTGAAGAGACTGTCGCGGGTAAATGTTTGCAGTTTGACGGGAATCAGAATTATCTCAAAGTGTCTGGATTGAATAATGTCCAGGCTATCTCAATGTGGGTAAAAATCCCAAACCAGCAGCAAGGTTATCTCTTAGATGCTCGGAATAACTTAGCAAACAGCGGGTTTGCTGCCAATGGGATTGGTGGCAATTGGGAAAAAATGTACGTCAATGGAAAAGAAAAGCCCCTTAATTGGACGAATATTCCTAAGAATCAGTGGATTTTCCTTTATTTGCAGGCTAAGAGTTCTTTTAGCGGTGCAATTCATTTGATGTCCAACCATAACCGCGCTGAAAAATTACCAGGCGAAATCGCCAGCGTTGGCTTCCACCAAGAGTCTTTATCGCCTGAAGCAATTCAGCAGAGTTACGGGGAAAAAATTGGTTTACTAAGACCATCTTACGTCCTCAAAGTGATTCCTGGGCCGCGCTACTGGCAGCCCAGCGATCCAGTCATTTTAATGACCGGCGATGCGGTAACGCCCACCCACCGTCACGGTGAAGACGGTAGCTTGCGCGAAGATGGTTTGTTGGAATGTCAGTTGTTAGCTGAGACGATCGACTTGCAGAAACTCCAAAACAACACTTTGGAAATTCTCAAGAAAAAACTGGACGATATTGCCAAGCTACCTGGAGAAAAAATCGGCTTTCACCAGTGGACAAATCAGCCTTGGAATCCATTCCTGCTAGAGTGGTCAGTGCAATTTTTCCCGCTACAGCACAGCCGACAAAATAACAGTAGCGACTACGATGCCAATACCCTCAAAGAAAACTACGAACTGCGAGTAAATGCCGATGAACTCTCGCCTAAAAGCACAGCCGGGAGCAATTATTTCGGCGGTACAGCCAATCTTTACAGCGGTGCGTGCTTCCTCACTCCCTCTGCCAGTACGCTGCTCAAAGAGAATCTTACCGCTTTCTTGAACAAGCACCTCCTGCCAGACTATTACTCAGCCAAGAAAACGCCTCAAGACCAACAAACAGAAGACTTCCTGAGCCAAAATTTCAACGAAGTGAAGGGCTGGTACGAACCGCAGCAGCCATCAGCCAGCGATCCCAAATACACAGCGCTGCGGGCTTACGAGCAATTGCAATCCCTCAATTGCCTTGCTCAAGGTCTTGGCGGCTTTAATGACGGACTGCTGACTTACCAGCGCACAATGCAGTTGGGCATGGAAGATACGCGCCTGAAGCCTCCAAAAAACCAAAACGATCCATTTGCTGGAAGGTGGAGGTTTGTGCAAGAGGTGCGCGAAGCCGTCACCCGCAGCACCGTTCCGGGTAGCCTGTTGCGATCGCCCTACTTGCTCAACGACTTCAATCCCATCCGCGCCGGGGCGCTGAAAATTAGCGGGTTGCGGATCGTCGATACCTTTGGGCGCGTCAAAGTCGTGGTTGACATTAAAAATCCCCAAGCCACCGAGGTTGTCACCAGCCAACCCGTGACACCTCCGTTGAACTGTCCGCATCCAATTTACCTGTCTCCGCGCCTCGCACAACCGGGCCGACTGAATTTCCGCTGGTTGTCTGCCAGTCAAGGACAGCAGGAAATGAACGACCATCCGACGACGACCCCGATTTGCGGCTGGATTTTGCCCAACAATTTAGACAGCAGCCTGACGATTTACGACAATCAGGGCAGTCCTTTGGGTATCATTGACCGCACAGCAACTTGGCGAGGAATTCCCGGCAGCGACACAGCGATCGCTATCTCCTCGAAAACCATTACCAACCGATACCTGCTCCAACAGGTGCAATATTTGGTCAGTCAGGGAGAAAGCTTTTTCAGAGATTTCCTGACCACGCTCAATAAAGCCTTAGAAACGATTGACCCGGAAAGCTTCGCTCAAAATCAGGCGATATCTCTGCTAGTGGCGCGACCTCTGGCCTTAGTGCGATCGCAAGTCAACTTAGAACTGCAAGGACTGCCTGCCATTAGCCAGAATTCCGCTGATATGAGATCAGATGTCTTAGATAACCGTTACCGGACAACCCATGCGTTCCCGCAAGTTAAGTTTCCTATCCGCATTGGCGAATACCAGCAGTTGAATGATGGTATGGTGGGATATTGGGTGGAAACAGCCGAGGGGACTTACAAAGACAGCACTTTTTACGCTCCTCAGAGTTGCTTTGTCCCGCACTCGCAGGTAAAAACGCTGTTTGACGATGCGCGCGATCGCACCCCCGACACGCCAGTAAACTTGGAACAAACCTTGGAGGCAAACACCGCACAAACCCTAGTTATGTTAGTAGATCCGCGCGGTCAGGTACACGCGAGTTGTGGCGTACTTCCCGCCAAAACGATTTCAATCCCACCCGAACAGTATGTCCCCGCTTTACAAGCGATCGAAGTCACGTTCCTGTCAGCACCCCTCCTGAGCGACCTCAACCAAATTAACCTCTCACTTCCCGAAGTCCCCGGCTATGCTTGGTCTTGGTTGGGGAAAGCTGGAAATAATTGGTCAGCATCAGAACTCAATCAATTTAATTCCCAAGCTACTTTATCCGGCCCACAAAAAATTTATGAAGGCTGGCTGAAATTAACTCGAAAAACGCCCAATCCATGAATGAGACTCAGGAAATTCAACTCACGTTAAGTTTAGGGGAAGTTAACCAAATATTAGATGCTTTGGGCAACATCCCTTACCGCCAAATCTATCAACTGATTGGCAAAATTCAGAGGCAAGCAGAAGACCAATTGCCGCCGCCTGCCAATTCCAACTCAATTCCCGTAGAAACCCAAACTGTCAGCGAGTAGTTCATTTTTACCAAGGAGAAAATACGATGCCATTAAATCAATTCAAAGCCATAGACCTAGAGCTTTTTCTTGACAACTATCCTTTAAACTTCCTGCTGTTTTACGGCGATTATGAAGTTATCAATACCGTCTACCTAGATGATGGGAGTCCTCTAGTTGACCTGTCTCTGGAACTGTTCAATCAGTCCCCCACACAAACTGTCAAATTCGAGAAGCCTAATAATTTATCTGCCAGTGCAGATAACTGTCATTTTTCATTGGCTTTGGAGGGAATATTTGTCTTAGAAAGTCCGCCAGAGGGATGGGACATAGCTGTTGAAGAAACCAAATCTTATACCGGAAGCAATTTCTATTTCCTCAAAAAGCAAGGAGGCGATTTACAGCCGAAAGCTGCTAACGGCTCAACTAACAAAATTGTGCTGACTCTGAAAAAATTCAGGGCAGCTCCAGAGGGCGGGACTCGCACGCTCCGTGCCGAGTTGACATACGGCCCCTTGCTCAAAGATAAAAATAACCAGTCATTTGAAAAGTACGGTCAATATTCCTCCTACGGAAATACGATTTTCATTACCAACAATCGAGGGGGTAAGAAAACTCTGCCACTGCAAGTTGATTTTGCAGCAGGCAATTCTGTTCTAAACGATGGCACTGCAAATAGTTTGGAGCTATTAATTGCTAACAAAAGCTGGCCTAACAATAACCTGTCCTTAAGTACAGATTCTGAGTTTCTCATTAGCTTCGAGACAGACAAAAAAGAAGGGGCAGTAGCAACCACCGAGCAAGTTAAAGCGAGCAACATTAGCAGCAATTCCAGCAAGTGGATCGTTCCGACATTGACAGGTACGACAGAGTGGACGGTTAAGCCACAGGGAATTAGTCAATTAGCTTCAGGCGAGGCAATCAAGCTAACTATTACCAATCTAGTGACGAACCATTCTTCCGGTGCTGGCTATCTGTACGTTCGCTACAAAAATATTCCGAACTATCCAGATGGTCAGTTTGTCGTCCCTTTGGAAAAAACGCCGCTTTTGTATCGCGAAAACAAAGTTGGCATCGGCACAAATGCCCCGAAGATTCATCTGGCAATTGGCGATAATGACACGGGGCTACACCAGCAAGGGGATGGCCAATTAGCTATCTATACAGACTATATAGAACGGGTGCGAATTGATAAAATTGGCAACTTCGGTATCGGCACAAATTCTCCGAATCAAAAGTTAGAAGTATCAGGCAATATCAAGGCTACTGGCGCAATACGACCTAGTGCTGGAAACACTGAAAATCAAGGCATTATGTTCCCTAAAGATCCCGGCGGTGGCGGGAGTGATGCTGCATGGATACGTTACTACGCACGGAGTGGGGAAGCCTGCACTTTAGAGATTGGTATTTCTAATGATACAGACGATCATATTGCTTTAATGCCTAGTGGCAACGTCGGCATCGGGACGACTACTCCATCAGCTACACTGCACGTTAATGGACGTATCAAAGATAAAACTGGATTGGTGATGCCAGTAGGTAGTATCCTCCCCTATGCAGGTGCAACAGCGCCAGAGGGATGGTTGCTGTGTGATGGTACCTCGCGCGATAAAAACAACGAATATAAGGATTTGTTTGATGTCATTCAATACCAATACGGCGGGAGTGGAAATAACTTTAGCCTTCCCAACCTCAAAGGACGAGTACCAACAGGATTGTCCTCAACTGAATCGGAATTTAATCAGCTAAACAAAACAGGGGGAAGCAAAACACACACTCTAGCAGTTAACGAAATGCCCTCTCACAATCACGGGGTTAACGATCCGGGGCATTCTCATACCATAGATGGCTATACTTGGGGAAAGGGATCTACATTCCCAACTCAAGCCGATCAACGTAAGGAAGATTGTCGTACCAACTCTTCTACCACTGGAATATCCATTCAACATACAGGTAACGGTCAACCTCACAATAACTTACAGCCATATTTGACTGTTAACTACATCATCAAATATTGATCTAAACAATAGGGGTTAATTTTTTCTTTGTAAAAGGCGATCGCTAGCGCGTTAACCCGCTTTTTTCGATTCATTCTAAAGCCTGCGATCGCGATCGCCTAATTCTTGAAAATTCTGTCAGCAACACCTCATAAACAATCACCGATCGCCAAACCAAAAAACTATGCCCACCACCAAACCCCAATTAGAACAAGAGCTAGAGAACGCACCCGACAAAACAGAAGCATCGCCCGGTAAGATAGAAATTAAAGTCGGCGATACCGAAATCACTTTCAACTACCACACCAAATCCGATACAACTATCAAGGATGTTATCGCTTACACAGCCGAAAATGAATTAAATATAGAAGTAGGAAGCCTGATCGAAACACTCTCTACAGATATCGCCAATTTGCTGCCATTGGGACTGAAAAATCAATCCATCAGTTTCAATAATCTGATGGTGATTTACAGCAAAAATAAAACTGGCACAACATCAAAATGGCTGTTAGGGCTAGATATAGCCCTCGGCGACGGACTCAGATTGGACAGCCTCCCCTTGGTGGGCAAGAACCTACCCGATGCGATCGGCCGAATAACTATCGAGCCATCCCTACGATTTGTCGCCGCTTCCAAAGCTTTTACCCTCAAAGAAATTCGCAAATTTAACAAAAACCTCCCCGCCAAGATAGACAAACTGCCCGATCCCGGTGAGGGAAAAGGCAAGGATGCAGACATCTCCGTCCGCAAAGGCTTTAGCTTGTCCGGCACCTTGGGATTACCCGATGCCCCCAACATTTTGCCCGTAAGTTCAGAAGAACAAGGGGAAAGCACCCCAGAAGATTCTGCTAGCGATAGCGAAGCCACTGCTAGCAACCTGGGCATTTGGTTCAGTATTGAAAAAACCTTCGGCCCGTTTTTCCTCAAACAGATTGGCTTTCAGTACGCAGAAACAGACAACAAAGGAGAACTGGCAGTCCTATTTGATGCCGCCCTCAAGGTATCTGACTTTACCCTCGCCTGCGACGATCTAACCCTCACACTTCCGTTGGATGGCACACTCACACCGGGCTTCAGCCTACCTGGAGTTGGGATAGAGTACAAGAGCAAAAACTTAGAAGTAGCTGGCGCACTGCTGCGTACCGAAAAAGTAAAAGACGGCATTCCCTATGAGGAATATATAGGAACTGCCATCATCAAATTTAAGCTATCGAGCAAGGGTGGCAAGGCAGGTAAATCTTTCGGTGTGAGTGCCATTGGTTCCTATACCTACTACAAAGACGAACCCGCGCTGTTCTTGTACGTCCTCCTCGAATTCCCTCTGGTGGTTCCGCCTTGCTTCGTAATTACCGGATTCTCCCTCGGTTTCGGCTACAACCGCTACCTGAAAGTTCCCGAAATCGACAAACTCACCGAATTCCCCCTCGTTGCTCAAGCAATGGGCGGTGTCAGCAATAACGATACGTCTGAAACGGGCGAACTGATTACCGAGCAACTGAGCCAACTGGATAAATACATTACCCTATCGCCGGGGTCGGGTTTTGTGGCGATCGGACTCAAGTTTACCTGCTTCAAAATGGTAGACTGTTTTGCTTTGCTGACGATCGCCTTCGGGGAAGGTTTCGAGATGAACCTCCTGGGAATTGCCAGCATGAAAATTCCCACCCCAACAGAAGACTCGAAAAATCTTAGCTGCATTGCCCAAGTGACGTTGCTCCTCAGAGCTAGATTTTCCCTCGATGAGGGAGTCATCTCCGTTGAAGCCCAACTCGGTTCAGATTCCTACATCCTATCCAAAGCTTGCCGCTTAACTGGCGGCTTTGCGGTGTACTTCTGGTTTGATGGCCCCCACGCAGGCGACTTTGTAATAACTTTGGGCGGCTACCATCCCGAATTCAAAAAACCCGCCCACTATCCCACAGTCCCTCGCCTCGGCTTTAACTGGCAGGTTGGCAGTGTTCTATCCCTCAAAGGCGAAATGTACTTTGCCCTGTGCGCTCATGCCATCATGGCAGGTGGCAGACTAGAAGCCAGTTTCAAACTTGGTTCCCTTTGGGCAAACTTTATCGCAGAAGCTCACTTCCTGATCTCTTGGAAGCCCTACTACTACGATATCCTGATTCAAGTGCGGATCGAAGCCGGTTTGGGATGGCTCGGCCCTGTTTGTTTGGGGGTCAAACTGCACCTTTGGGGGCCAGAATTTGGCGGTACAGCCACCTTTAAAATTGTTTTCGTCAAAGTTACTATTGAATTCGGCGATCAGTCTTCCCGCTTACCAACTCCCATTGACTGGGAAACCTTCAAAGAATCTTTCTTACCGGGCGATGAAGCAGTTTGTACCCTTACCGTTACCCAAGGACTGGTCAGACAACTCGAAACAGCAGAGGGAACTCCTTTATTTATTGTCAACGCCAAGGAATTCGAGCTAGTTACCAATTCTGTTATTCCCACCAAACAAGCATCTTACTATGCCGAGCCCCTAACAAAGGCACAAGCAAATACCCATTTTGGCGCTCGCTCAATGGGAATTAAGGATGACGACTTAGAGACGACTCACAACATTAAGATTACCCGGAATGGCGTAGAGGTAAATAAAACCGAGTTTAGTTTTGAACCCGCCACTCAACAAATCCCTACCGGACTTTGGGGCGATGCCCGCGTCACAACGAGTCGTTCGACGGAGCGCCTTCTACCGCCAGAACCAAACGAGCAACAATTTTTAGAAAATACCTTTTCAGGTTTCCGCATCCTTCCCGGCAACCCGCCAGCACCAGGCAATACTCAAAGCATCGATGTCATTAAGTTGCTACACGACATAGAACCAATAAAAGATGCCTACGCTTGGAAAGATATTCCCGCTTTTGTGGCAAACTCTGCCTCGGATGAGAGCCGTAAAACTACTATTAAGAACAGCATCGCCAGTACCAGTAAAAATCAACGCAACAAACTCTTACAATCTCTCGGTTTCACCCCTAGCCAAGATGTTCAACTGACTAATTCCGTAGCTGACGCTTTTGTAATTGCCCCGGAAGTTAAGTGAAAGAAAACTTACAAAGTCAGAAACCGGGTTTCTTACCAACAGCTCAACCTGAAAGCCCTTATTTTTCGTTAAGAAACCCGGTTTCTCAGTTCTTGTTGAGCCAGTTGAGCCAGGGCCAGAAACCGGGTTTCTTGCCAATTCAAGCCAAGAGCCTAGATTTTTCGTTAAGAAACCCGGTTTCTCAGGTCTTGCTCTGAATACTCCACTACTTTTTTTAAGAGGATTAACCCAATGTCTGCGTCAAAACTTAAAGTTCAATTCATCGAATATCAACAACCTCCCCTAGACAGCGGCACCTATAAAGTTACGCTTGAGCAAACAATTAAAACCAAGAATTCTGCAAAAATCTCCGAGCAAAAATTTTCGCAAATCCTTGATTTTGCTGTTACCGGACACCGCTTCGCCCCGCTAACTGTTAATGATATTTACGCCGTCTTTCCCCCATCTGGAAACTTGGGAGAGCATACTAACGCCCTCCCACACATTACCCTAAAGCGTAGCACCTTACCTTGGGAGCGATCGGTCAATAAAAATGATTCTGACCTGCCTTGGGTAGCCCTTTTAGTGTTTCGAGAATCAGAAAAGCCCACGCCGCAAACCATCAAATTAAAAGACCTCAAAGCCACTCCTGGTAATGTCGCTAAATTCCCCGCTTTCGCGGAAGAACCCGGACAAACTGAAGAGGATGAACTCACCGTTATTGACATACCCAAAAAACTTTTAGCGCAGATTCTTCCTACCCAAAAAGAGGTAGCTCTCCTCGCCCACATTAACGTACTTACTGATGCTAGTAACTCGCCTCTCAGCGAACCTTTGGCAACCGTGTTGGGCAACCGACTGCCCCAAGCAGGCGAAGTCAGTACAGTTCATTTGGTGGCTCTAGAAAACCGCTATAAAGGAGAAAAAGGAAAAAATGGAGAGTTTGACTACCAAGGAGCGGGAGATAACGACTTAATCCGCTTAGTCAGCTTAACGAGTTGGAGCTTTGCTTGCGTCAATAATCAGCACAATTTTTCGGCATTGGTAAAAAAGCTCGATCGCACGCCAGATACCCTCAGACTTCCCGAACTTCCGGGAGCGGAGAATAGTGAGGCTAACAATTACCTAAATCAGGGCTACGTGCCTCTAGCACACGCTCTCCGACAGGGCGATCAAACGATTTCCTGGTATCACAGTCCCCTCAGTCCGGGTAAAAGCCCCGATAGGCTGTCTGAGCCAGTGCCAATGGCTGACGCGCTGATGCGTTACGATTCTACTAGCGGTTTGTTTGATGTTTCCTACGCTGCGGCTTGGGAATTAGGGCGGATGCTAACGCTCCAAAACCAACGCCTTGCTGTGGAGCTTTTTAACTGGAAGCGAGCTAATGCTCAAGCTCTGAACCAGTTGCAGCTACAGGTACTCCACCTGCCTTTCCAAGGGGAAGCCAATGATAGTAATGTTAATCTACCGGAGGCGATCGCGACTTGGTTTAGCGATTTAGAACTCCTCAAAGGCATTCCCTTCAACTATCTGGTTCCCGACGCACGGTTACTTCCACCAGAATCTCTCCGCTTCTTTTGGGTAGATTCTTATTGGGTTGACTGCTTGCAAGATGGAGCTTTTAGCATCGGGCGAGTCACTTCCTCTGACTTGAAAACAGATACTCAAACTCGCTCTAGCACGGCTGGCACGAGAGCCGATGAACTCATCACTGGCTTGTTATTACACTCAGAGGTAGTATCAGGCTGGCCCGGTTTAGAAGTCGAAGGTTATAGCGCCATCATCAACGATCTAAATGTTGCTAACCCTACGGATAAACTGACAATCCTGCGAAAGGAGCGGCTGTCAGATAGTATATTACTCTGCTTGTTTAAGGGAGAAGTGAAGATAGTTGACTTTTCTCTCAAGTCGCAATCGGTGAATTGTGGCGTAGATCCCATTGACAAAGTAGCAGCATCTGAACAAGTTAAGATTAAAAAAGGATTGCGAAAACTTAGTGGCGACCAGGGTTCTGAAGAGATGGATGTTTCTTGCAAAGGTGAAGTTAAAGGAGTGATTGATATTAAGGCATTAGCAGACGAGATGGCCAAGTTAAACAATCAAAAACAAGAAGATTTTACTTCTGCTCAATTTGCCCTAAGCATGATTGAAGGATCGCAAAAAATTAGATTTTGTAAGAACTAGGATGTTTTAAAAGTGGGGGGCTTTTGTAATTGGATTTAAATTACAGCGGTTCCCGCTGTTAAGAGGTACAGTATGCGAAGGGGAAGGGCGAAGCATTCCGGTAATTTATCTTTGCTGATTACCAATAAATCATCTGCCGGAATGCTTCGCCCCTACTTAAAATGTACTTCATTACAGCGGGAACCGCTGTATGCCCCTCGGCACTCAACCCAATATCCAAAATCCCAAATCGATATGAGTCGGTTACTCTACGAAAAGTCGGTTGCCTACAAAGGACATCTTATCATCCCATTTGTTTTTGGGATAGTTGACGGTCAACAGATTTACTCTTATCATTTACTATCTGAATTAGGAAGTAAAGGTAAGTTTCAAAAGGCACAAAATCCGGCTGGCATTTATTCAAGTAGCATTAATACCATAATTGATGTGGCTAAAGAACATCTTGATGAGTATTCCGATGTTGTATATCCTCTAGAGATTTTCAAGTCTAGATATACTTATCGCGACAATCTGATTATGATTTACGGAATGTCTACAAGATTTTTTTACGATCATTACCCGCCGGAAGAATTAAGAAATATTGCCGCCCCTAAATTATTCAAATCGGAAATAGATTGTATGAACTGGGTGAAACAGGGACTCGATCGGGCCGCCAACGGACAAGAAGTTCAGTAGGGTCAATGGTCAGTTGTCAATGGTCAGTTGTCAGTTGTCAGTGGTCAGTGGTCAGTGGTCAGTTGTCAGTTGTCAGTTGTCAGTGGTCAGTTGTCAGTTGTCAGTTGTCAATGGTCAGTTGTCAGTTGTCAAGAAAATTGCCCCTCTGCCCCTCTTCTAGTGTCCAGCCATGCGTTGACCGATGGTAGCGAAATCGGCGTCTTTTATCTCACTT
>Ga0163145_1000561_pt1 | contig 14519 bp, 15 predicted proteins | sample OliLakLV9_FD_161683 | JGI IMG/M metagenome (GOLD analysis project Ga0163145, IMG submission 161683) | Freshwater microbial mat bacterial communities from Lake Vanda, McMurdo Dry Valleys, Antarctica - Oligotrophic Lake LV.9 | ecosystem: Environmental > Aquatic > Freshwater > Lake > Microbial mats... | reverse complement strand
AAATAACTCAAGTAACTTTGAAAAATTGTTCACGCTTACCACTGATTTACAGAATTCTGTTGTTTCGGTTAACCAAGCCCTAGTCATAACACGGGAGCAGGGCCGGGTGATGGCAGATGCCAAAGATGCTGCTGTCAGCTTGATTGAAACAGCGAAACATCAACAGCAAGACCTTAACGAAAATCTGCAACGCTTACAGGAAACGGTGTTTCAGTTCGTGAATCAATCCAATGAACTCCAAGTGCAGATCCTAGAGAAAGCAAAAAATCTCAAGGGCATTCAGACCAATTTACCCAAGTTGGAAAAAGCTCTAGGACAATATGCAGAGCGATTCTCCCAAGAAATTGATGAGTTTGAGCGGGATCTTACGGTTTCTCATTCTACGCTTAATGAGATGACGGATAAGTATGGTGGACTGATTCACCAACAAGCGGGGGCGTTATCAGATTTCACCCGTGAGCAACTAAGCCAACAACAGGCGTTAAACCGACAGTTCAGCGAGACGATTCAACAACTCATCCTCGAATTCCGTGAGAATAGTAAGCCCGCACCGCCGATTGATGCGCCCTTAATTCTAGCGTTGAGTATGAAATTAGACGATACCAATAATAAGTTAACTCAGCTAGTTGGACAGTTGGCTAATGGCTTACCCATCAAATTTTTTGGACGTTAGGAGGACACCATGCGCTACCGCAACCGTTATTCAGAACCAGCGGAAGAACTCAATGTCTGGCCTTCCTTCACCGATCTCATGTCCAATGCCTTCATGATTATCACGCTCTTTTTACTACTACTTTTAGTTAAGCCCTATCTTGCTGCCGGAGTGAGCAAAGCCCCGACCCCCACGGAAGCACCGCCAATTATTGTTATTCAAGATACAGAGTCTTATCGGTTTAGTTCAGGTAGTGCTGAGTTACCTACTGCCTTGAATATTGCTCTCCGGGACCGCATTGCTCAAGATATCGAGACCTATGCTAAGCGTTATGACATTGATGTAGTTGAAGTGATTGGGCACACCGATGGTCAACCCAACGGCGCATTGATGAGTAACTTAGACCAAAGGCTAGAAGCGACGGCTCTGGGTCAACAACCCATTGCGAAACTACGTCCCGGTTCCAACGTTGATCTAGGTCTGATGCGTGCGCTAGCGGTCGTTCAAGCTCTCCAAAATCTCCAAAAATATAAGCAGCGGCTCCCCGGACTCAAATTCAGGGTTTATTCCGCTGCCCAACTAATTCTCCCGACGACAGGAAAGTTCGCACCCGTGAACCGTGTCCCCGCCCCAGAACGCCGCCGTATCGAGATCCGCTTCACCCGGCTCGGTCAAGAAAAAGCCGTGCGTTAAGACTAAGCGAGGGGGCGGGGGGTTCTCGCAATCAACATGGCTATAACTACCGTTCAACTAGGGACATGCAGCGGCGTTCCCCTACCCCAGCGGACGGTTATGCACCTACGCCTGTCCAGATGTACCCATCGCTTACCTGCTCTGGGAGGCAGTCTTGGTCTCTGAAGCTGTGGGTAAGGCATAGTTTTGGGGATCACTTTGGGCTAGGGGGAGTCCTCTTGGCAGCTTTTGCCCTCGGTGTGGTACCCAGATCAGTTTCTCAGCAGATGTACGAACAAAAACTCCTCTGTACAAACAACGGCTCCTCTGTATGAACAAAAACTCCTTGGTACGAACAATGATTCCTCCGTACGAACAAAAACTCCTTAGTACAAACAAGGGCTCCTACATATGAACAAAAACTCCTCTATACGAATAAAAGTTTCAATTTTCTCCTAGCCAAAAGGTGTCTAGTAGCGGTGCATCAAAGTCATCGCGGACCAAAAAAGCTCCAGGGTGTAACCCTGGTCGGCGTTGTACTGAGGGACTGGGTACCAAACGAGCAATAGGTGTACCTCCCCGTGTAATCTCAATTTCCGTATCAGAGGTAATTTGAGCGAGCAGTTCACTCAGGTCATTGCCATGCTGTAGAAGGTCGTATTGTTTGGTCTGCATGGTTTTTCCTTTGACCGGAAATATGGGATTCAAGCCCCGCTCCTTTAGGACGGCTTTTCTTGATTTCTACTGTAGTCCTTTAGAACCTCTAAAGGTGCCCCTCCCACCGAAAGCGCAAAATAGCTAGGACTCCAAAGTGCTTCTTTGTGTGGCTTTGGTAGTCCAGCTTGCCCGTAGCGACGGCTTGAAACACCTTTAAGGGCGTTCACCATTTGAGAGACTGAAAGCTTTGGAGGATACTCTACCAGCGCGTGAACATGATTGCCTTCGCCGTTGAATTCGAGGATCTGAAAGTCTATGCTCTTTGCAACTTCTCTAAATGATTTCTCAATCAAATCGAGGCTTTCAGTGGTGAATATAGACCGACGATATTTGGTCACACAGACCAAGTGAATTTTAAGGTCTGTAACACTATGTCTTTCTCTACGAAACTGGATTGTCATTTCGTGCAGACCAAGTTATAATCGAGTAACAGACCAATTCTAACACGCCCAATGAAAGCCAGGTATCAGTACAGATTCTACCCAACCGACCAACAGCGACAGAGCCTAGCTCAGTTGTTTGGTTGCGTTCGGGTTGTCTGGAATGATGCACTGGCTATTTGCAAAGCTTCTGAGAAGTTGCCTAAGAATGGTGATCTACAAAAAGTCGTCATCACTCAGGCTAAGAAAACACTAGAGAGAGAATGGTTAGCAACCGTCTCTAATATCCCATTACAGCAATCTGTAGCAGATTTGGGGACGGCTTATCAGAACTTTTTCAACGCTCGCAACGGGAAGCGAACAGGCTCAAAGATGGGTTCTCCTCGCTTCAAAAAGAAGCAGGGTAAGCAGTCTGCAAGGTTCAGGATAGGTGGTTTTTCAATCAAAGGTGAATCAGTTTACTTAACCAAAATCGGCAATGTCTCACCAATTTGGTCTAGAGAATTGCCGACTGAACCTAGCTCAGTCACGGTGATCAAGGATGCCGCTAACCGCTATTTTCTAAGCTTTGTTGTGGATGTTGAGCCTGTCAGTCTTGAAGCTGAGAACCAAAGCATCGGGATTGATTTAGGGAATCAAGACGTTCGCATTCATGAGCAACGGTGAAAAGGCTGAAAGTCCAGACTACTCTCGCTTAGACCGCAAAGTTAGGAGGCTGCAACGCAAGTTAGCCAAGCAACCGAAAGGAGCTAGGAGACGAGATAAGACACGACTGAAAATTGCCAAGCTTCACAACCGGATTGCAGACAAGCGCAAAGACTTCCTGCACAAACTATCAACCAAAATCGTCAGAGAAAATCAATCGATTATTTTGGAAGATCTGAATGTGTCAGGCATGGTCAAAAATCGCAAGCTCTCTAGAGCAATTAGCCTGCAAGGTTGGCGAGCATTTAGAACGCTGTGTGAGGCAAAGTCTGAGAAGTTTGCCAGAACTTTCACCGTCATCAGCCGATGGGAACCGACAAGCCAAATCTGCTCTGATTGCGGGTATCGATGGGGCAAGCTCGATCTAAAGGTCAGAACCGTTCAGTGTTTAAGCTGTGGGTCTGTTCACGACAGAGACGAGAATGCAGCAAAGAATATTGAACAAGTCGGGGTAGGGCATTCCCACGACTCTAAACGGACGATGAGAGGCAGTAAGACACCTTCGGGTGCAAGCTTCAGTGAAACGTCAAGAATCACCGCTCCTTTAGGACGGTGAGTATGTCAAGTAGCCAGCGTATCGTGACCAGTTTTCCGTAACAGTAGATTAGTCGAGGTATTGCTCAAAAAGGCCGCCATTTGAAAAAGTTTATGATTTTTTCCATAAGAGAAGCTTTATTATTCCTGGTGTTAATTGAATCAGAAGTAACCTCTAACTTGGATAACTGATTCTCTACTTCTAACTTGGGAGTTTCAATTGATGGGTTAATAATTATTTCAATAGCGGTAGATAAAACGTCATCATCTTTTACTACAGAACTAGATGCTTGAGGAATTAAAAAAGACTCTGAAGGTAAATTTTCATCGGATGAAGGAGGTTCAACGACTAGAGTCTCTTCCTTCACGCCCATAGGTTGAGGTTCCGGCTTCCGCTCCTTCAAAATTGGTTTTGCTAATGAATGAGTTATAACGTACCTTTCCTGTTCAAGCGTGTCAGATACTTCAAAATGAAGCAGTCTACGGTCTTCTTTCCAGAGCTTAAACTTAGATTTACCACATTGTCTCCCTAGGAAGAAAAACCAAATTTCTAGACTTGATGAACTCTTATCTGTAATGTGCTTTACAGCACGGTCTACATCTCGTTTCACAAGGTCAATTTGACCCTTTGTCCAGTTTTTAATACTTACCTCAAGTATAACTGATTCTGCTGGTCTGGAATGTATCAGCATAGGTGCTTCTATGATAAATGTAATCTTCTCAGATTCATAACAAATATTTTCATAGTTTAATTTGCCGAAGTACACTCTGATATCTGTGAAGAGGTAACGCGGTCTATAGGGAATTCGTCGAAAGATTTCTGCGTAGGTTTTAGCCGTTACCTCTGGAATCTGTAAATTCAAGTGACGGTCATGGGGGAAACTAATGAAATGCATTACTATTGCTCTAATGGATGATGCATAGCGATTATGTAATTTATTACTTTCATCAGCAGTACCATCTGCATCTCGAAATACTCCTCTTGCTCTAGTAACTTGAGGCGTAGCAGTAGAATCATTGTCAGCAATAACTTCATGAAACTCAGAAATGCGTAAGAAGTTTGGATAAGAAACTGGAAAACCTTGATGGTTAGATACTTTCCCTTCTTTTCCTCTTTTTACCAATTTCTCATAGCCATCTATTTGACAATCCTTTTTATGACTCACAATGCGAAAGTGCGGAACTTTATCCATTTCACTCCTGCAAGCAATATCGTTTACTTTCCCGCTACACTCACTACAGATAAAGCTCATGCTCTCAAGCGTAGCGATGTCAAAAAGATCGCTCGGATCTAATATCCGCCTGAGCAGATCCTCGGCAACTACCTCTTTAAGGGTCTTCGCATCACGAGCAGTGTCCACTGCTACTGCCTCCAATTCCGTCGCTAGCATAGCAAGCTACTATTTGTGCTGCCAAGCTATAACAGAATAAACTTAGTTATATGATTTTATAGTAGAGTATCCCGCAACTCAGCATAGGACAGGTCCGCACCTTCTAGCTTTGCTCCACGCAGGTTCGCTTGGTGTAAACAGGCTCCCCGTAGGACCGCATCCCGCAAATCTGCTTCGCGCAAATCGGCCTGCGTCAGGTCGCATTGGCTGAGATTAGCCCCGCGCAACTGAGCATCCAGAAAACTTGCTTGGACCAAATTACTCCGACTCAGGTCGGCACGCCGCAGGTCCGTTTCGATGAAAAGTATGCCCATCAAATCAAAACCATTGAGGTTTGCTCCAGGGAGGTCATAACCCGAGAAATTCCGAATGCCTGCCATGTAGCCTTGCAACAAGTTCTCTACTTCTTGAGGCGTACAGTAAATAATACAATCATCTAAAGCTTTCTCTACTTTTGCTTTGTCTTCTTCTGATACCTTAGCTTCCCGGCTTTTTTGATAAATAGAAAATTGATGTTGCAGCATATATTTGTAAAATCGCCACTCCCCAGCTAGACGACCACCAGGGAAATATCCCAACCCTGCTTCTTCTAAGAGCGTCCCTGTGTTAACCCCTAAATAAAATGCAGCATCCTCTAAATCAAGCATATCTTTGGTTGCTATTTCTAGCATCCGTTCTTGACGCTCAAAAATAGTCTTGCGACGTGCGAGTATTTCTAGCAAATATCGAAACATTCTTTGACACTCCTTGAGCAGTGGTCAGGGTGTAAGCTATTACGTCTCCACAAACTCTCGGTAAGGCTAGCGGTCACGCCGAGGAAGGGGCGGCTTGCTTCTTTCTACGCAATCGCTGCTGGCAGGTGTTGGAAGCCACTCGTGCCCCAGCCTTCTTATTCCACAAGGGCTGACCGCAGCCACAGCTACACAACGGGGCTGTCATCTGGGTCAGGGGTTTGGCCTGACGCACCGCTCGCGCCAGTTGTTGCTCCACCTCACGCACGGATTCATCTAACGTTAAGTGCAATTGCGCTTTGGACCCGAAGTACACATAGGTCCGCGCTAACCGCAGTTCCTGCACCGCGTAGCCTGCCACCGCCAGATGACAAGCCTTGGGCAGACGCAAAAGAAACCAAGCTGGCTGAAGGTTAGCAATTAAGTTCAGGGTCTGATCTACTTGTTTGGGCTGACTTAAGCGGTGGAAGATCCCTGTAAACAAGCCCCGTGCATGGTCTAGATAGGCCCCACGCTCCATTACTGCAAAGCCCTGTGCGCCCCAAGCGGGTGAGACGGGCTGCTCGGAAAGATTGAGAACTAGCATGACTCCTCCTCCATCATCAAAGTGCGTAATTGGGTCAAGCCCGCCGTCAGTTGGGCCTGCGCTTCGGTAAGTGCAAGACCCTGGGCACGGGCGATGCGCCTTAGCGATTGCCGCTCAAAATAAACTAACTCGATGATTTCGCGGGTATCCGCTTCCAGCCGGGTTAACGCCATCTCCAGAGCCACTTGCTCCGCACTTGGGGTAGGGGCAACGAGTTGAGCCACCAGTGCCGAACGGTAGCGGGGGGTCTCCAGCGAGACCGGGTAGCGCGTTTGCTGGCTAATTTTCGCCTGTTGCCACTGCGGGAGCGCGACCCCCAACTGCTGAGCTACCTCCTCCTCCCTGGGATAACAACCCCGGACCCGGTACGCTTCCTCCTCTAGCCGCCGTCCCCGGTAGGCTAGGACACAGAGCCGACGGGGAGGACGCACCAGGGGCACCTTGTCGCGGAGGTAGTGGGCGAGGTAGCCCCGCACGTAGGGCAGGGCGTAGGCGGCAAACGAGTTGCGGTTGGGATTGTACCGTCGGGCTGCCAGGACCAAGCCCACACAACCAACTTGAAGTAGGTCGGCGTAGGACTCCCCCCAGCATTGCGCCGCTTGGCGAGCAAGACGGCGGACGAGCCGCAGGTGAGCCAGGATGAGTGCATCAAGGGGACACACAGAGACTTTCAATTGCTTCTGAAGCAACATCCTCATTTTTATCCAAAGGTCGGGATGAACCATACTGCCTATACTTTATCGTTTTAACATTTATAGGTACGAAAAATGGCGAATCTTTGACAAATTTTTACTTAAAAATCAGCATAAGCCGTGTGGGGTATGTTCCCCGTACTCTGGAAAGTGTGGAATCTGAGTTACTTGGTGACAGACCAATTTGAGGGGGAGCAAGCAACTTTAGAGGCAAAAGCGAGAAGTTCTGAATGGCAGATTCAGGCGCAAGCAGTAGCCTTGGTGAATAAACGACGTTTATGGCTTGACTGGCATAAGCAAGATGGAACACCTTATGCGAGCTTCCTAGATTGGTGCGGAGAGCTAGGTTGGTCGGGCACCAGTGGCTATCGGCGAGTACGCTTTGCAACCCATAAGTACTTTCCTCGTATCCTTAATCTCAACATAAGCATGGTCTTTGCCGAAAAATTATTCGAGATGGAAGATGAATTATTTGAAATTTCCATTGCTTTAATTGAATACGGTTATTCAGAGGAACATGTCTCTGAATTACTGGAGAATTCTGATATGCTCAATACCATACTGGCATTTGTCGAACGTCAGTTTATCCTGCTTAGTCGTGTTCAAGAGATGGCGATAGCTTTACAAGCACGTCAGCAAGAAAAGTGAATTCAGTCTAAATCTACCTATGTTGTATTTAAATTTTGGATTCATGGAGTTTCCGTCACTACAAGTCAAAGATTTTCTGGAGAGCCACAATGGATAGAGAAAACAGAATTTCAAGGGAAGAGCAAGCAGAAGGGAAAGGAGAGAAGCTCACCTCCCTTTATCAGACCGTCCATCGTGATTATCAATCGCATATCACCCAAGCGGAGATTACCACCGGACCCCTAGCCCAGATGCAGGAGTTAGTGGAGGATCTGCGTCAGGCATTGACCGTTCAGCATTGCTGTATCTCTGAGGTCAAATGGCATGGACGGGGTCATACTGTGACATTAGTGGATAGCCGTGCCTCAAACTACCTAGTTTTTCCTAATTGTACGCCGTTGGAGGTCTATCTTCCCTTTATCCAGCAAGGGCTCAAACTTCGGCGGGAACGGCCTTCAGAAAGTCAACCCTACGTCTTGATCAATGACTTCATTAGTTTTCAGCGGAACTCGCCAGATGTAACTTGGCCTAACCAGATACGATCCGCAGCTTTTGTACCGATCCTGATCGGGCAGGAGTTCAGAGGGGTTATCGCTTGTAAGGATTTGAGTCCGAGAATCTGGACCGAGCGGGAGGGCCGGTTACTTTGCATAATAGCAAAACAAGTCCGTGTAGCTTTAGGTAATTACTACGACATCTACACGAGTGGAAATCCTCATACTGCCTCTACGCATAATGTCTCCTCCGTGAGCAAAGAGGTTGCCTTAACTGTCAAGGAAAAGGAGATGCTAGGTCTTGTAGTGCAAGGATATCCGAATAAGGAGATTGCACAGCAGCTATTTGTATGCTTGCGAACTGTCGAAACGCATATTACCAGCTTATTAAAAAAGACTCATTTGGAGAACCGTACTCAATTAACCCTCTGGGCCATTCAACACAACCGACTCTAGGGTCTCTTTTTGGGTTTCAGAATCAACTTACGTTGCACTACACCCACTAGCGCGGCCTTTTCGTAGCGCATATCAAGATATCCGCCCTGCCGCCACAGTCGGCTGAGATCATTACCGCCTTGCGATTGCCTAGGAGCTAGGACAAAACGAGAGCTTGACAAACTCTTTAAGTCAATTACTTGACGATAAGCAGGGCCAAAGTATTGGTTATAGGGATCGCGGGGGCTTGCGGGAGCAACATTTACTGTGAAGTAATCCCCACCAATTGCAAGTCCCTCCTCTGTTTTCTCTCCCAAGATAGAAGGGAATAGAGCACGGTGGACACGTCCCCACTCCCACCTCGTCAGACTTGCAGTTCCCTGAAGCCGCGCCATTTTACTAATCCCTGCTTCCAAAGCACCACCCAAGATAGTCGCACAGTCTTCTACTACTTCAGATGTAAGTACATTGTCACACCAGGGACTTTCCCTTGCCAATTGAGCTGCGAGGGAGAGAGCAACCGAATTGTAGTTTGCACTATAGCTTGCGCCGAGTTCATCCCCTAGCTCATCCCCAAAGATAGCTTTGGCAAGTTCAGCATACCAAGCTTCATAGAGAGCAGCTTGGGCACTCTCTGGCCGAAGCCTGCCATCCCACGCCCGAAGCTGAGCCAAAGCCTGATCACCTTGAGCATTGATGGGGCGGGCTTTCAATAAATTGGGTAACAGGTCAGCTACCTGGCTGGAGCGCGTATCATTTTGTAACTGGATCATATCTGCAAAAGACAGCTTAGGTCGGCTTGTGAGAACCTCTTGAATTCGTTGGGCACGGTAGGGAGCCGCCCAACTCCGGCTAATCAAGTAAGGGTACTGCTCGGATGTCACTCGGTTGTTGGCAGCGACTAAATAGCCTTGGCGCGGATTGTAAGCGCGGGGTAGGTGGACGGCTGGGAAGTACCCCTGCCAATTTCCTGCGGTCGCTCCAGTAACGGGCAGAGTCCCGTCCCCTTGTCGTTTGGGAATAGACCCAGCAAGGATATAGCCAATATTGCCCTGTACATCGGCATAAACAAAGCTTTGAACCGGCACATGGAACCCTACTAAAGCGCGGGTAAACTCTGACCAGTTCCGTGCCCGGTTCAAGTTTAAGTAAGCCGTAAGCGTAGAATCTGCCTCGTCAAGGGCACTCCAGCGTAGAGCAGTAGGTATAGGAGTGGGAAATAGGTCTGAGATCAGTGGGCCGTGGCGAGTATGGCGAACATTCAAAGTCACGTCGGACGCGCCTTTGACTCGGATGACTTCCTTCTCGACTCGAAGCGGTTGCCTGATACCCCCGTCAGTCATCTCACCTTGGGCGATAACGTAAAGGTCTTGGACATCGGCCTCCGCACTAGCCGTCCCCCAAGCAATATGTCGGTTACGACCAATAGCTACTCCCGGTACTCCGGGCAAGGTGGCTCCGATGACATCAAGCGACCCGCCGGTGAGGTGAGCCACGTACCAAAGAGAGGGCGACTGGAGGCGGGTATGGGGATCATTGGCTAAAAAGGGCTTCCCTGTAGTTGTCCGGCTCCCATGGACAACCCAGGCATTACTGCCAAGACCCAGGGCTTCTCGTAGAGGAAACGTCGTTTTCCCTAGTGCAATCAGGGAGGGGTCCAGCCCACGAGAGGCAAGATTTGGGGGACGTAGAGTTGTAAGGTACTCATCCGGCACAATGTACGGGGAGTTATTTGGTGGGCCGGGAAGCAATTGCTGAGTACGCTCTGGCCCTACCCGCGCCAACAAGCGAGTACGGAGAATTTCTTCGTCCCAGTTTCGGCTGAGGGTGTAAGCGACGACTTTAGGCCATAAAAGCACATCTTCCGGTTGCCAAGGCTCCAGAGGTCCAGCTACCAATGCAGTTAATCGAGCCTGTCCCTGCCGTGTGAAAAGATAGCCATTGACTCCCTGTACATAGGCTTTAACCAAGTTTCGGGTTGCCGGTGCTGTGCGCTGCCAAGCTTGCTTTGCGGCTTTGCCTAGACCGAGTGTTCTCATCAGGCGGTCTGAATCAAGCCGCGTCGGACCAATAATCTCGGCCAGTTTTCCACGTCCTAGCCGCCGTTGGACTTCCATTTGCTCCAACCGGGCCTCGGCATGAACGTAGCCTAGACCGAAATGAGCATCCCGTTCATCTTGGGCGCGTATGTGTGGCACCTCTTCGGTGTCGAACTGAATCTCAATAGGCGCGTTGGCCCCAGTGACGGAAACCGTCGTTTTAGGTACAAGTGCGTGGGTTGGAGCAGCCAGGACCTGACTGGTCATCACCCCGAATAGTAGCCACCCCAGCCCAAGCTGCGGACCCAGAGACTTCATGGCACGTCCTTATTCTGAGTTTCAAGTTTCAACCAGAATAGGGGAACAAGGGAAGTAAGTTGCAGGAAAGCCGCGAGCGCGTAAAGATTTTGGAAGTTTAGGTCTGGGTAGAGCCATCCTGAGAGTCCTTGCCCAGTGGCGAAAGAAAAATTTATCAACGCCATGTATAGGGAAAATTGCGTCGCGCTGCTAGACGAATTAGAAAGATCCATAAATAGAGAAGCTAGCCCAACGGAGAGGACTGTGACAAAAAAACTAAATACCAGGAGAAGAACAAAAATTAGTGAACGTTCTCCCCACCAAGGAGAGGTCAAGGAACACAAAAATCCTTGCAAGCTCAAGCCGATAATGGAAGCAGTGAGGACAGATTTCACCCCATAACGATCTACAAACCACCCCCCAAGTAAGGCTCCGCTTATCCCACCGACTAGAGTAGTCACGCCGGAGGTTTGAGCATACTCAAGTGCAGTCCAGCCTTGCCGTCGTTCGAGCAGAACTGGAGCAAAAACCGTAAGTAGACCTACAGGAAGTTGGACCCAGAGGGCAAGGAGTACCCCTGGGACACGAGCAGGCTGAGCTAGGGTTAACCACAAGGCTTTCAATCTAATACTTTGTGTTTGGTCTACATAGTCTAATCCTCTAGGTTTTGACGGTTCTTCGACCCACCATAACAACCAGACTAGAACCGCAAATACCAAAATAGCTAGAAAGAATAATGAAGGGCCAAGGCCCCAAGCCGCCGTTAGAGTGCCGAGGACCGTACCTCCTAGGGCAATACCCCCATAACGGCTAGCCCACATAACTCCGTTAATCTTGCCACGTATTGCGTTTCCAGTTTGGTCAATGGCTAGAGCATCGGTGGCAGTGTCCTGTAAGGTGATAGCTAGGTTGAGTAAGAACAAAAGCCAACCTAGCTGAGTGAGGCCCGCTTCAGGCTGCCCGAAAGGAATGATTCCTAAAAGTACTACGACCATGGTGCCTTGAGCGAGAAGTAACCAACCTCGTCGCCTGCCCAAGGGTGCAAATTCATAACGATCGATTAATAAGCCCCATAACCATTTAAAAGCCCAGGGGAGCTTGCTCAAGGCGAGCATGGGTGCGATAGCAGAGATAGGTAAACCCTTAGCAACTAGGTGGGCGGTAAGCGTGAGTAGAATGAACCCATCCAAAATTCCCTGGCACAGATAAAGGCCACCAAAGGTAATGAGCTGCAATCGAGAGACACTAACGTAGATCATGGGGTATAGCCTACAGGGAAATTGGGGACCAACCATTACTCTCTAAAGGTAGAATTTTTCTAGGTGGCTAAGCGTAAGTAAAAAGGAGATCTCTTCCATGCCAGGAGCCAGTTTGAGGGTTATCCTTGTACCTTTTTTTAGACCTAACCACCTATCTAGCTAGCTTAAATCCTGTGGTTATCCACATTGTCAGCGGTATAAATGCCATTCATATAGATATAGACGAGGTAACGTTTTTGATGGGGGAATGAAAACGATGCTAACGGGGATAGCGATTACTCCTGGTTATGACTTTGTGCTCATCTGTTTTCAAGACGACAGACTGGGTTGTACGTATTGGCGTTGCCGCGCTGGACGCGCCTATCAGCTCTCTAAGGAAGAAGCTGAGATTCTAGATAAATCCTTTCCAGTTATTGTTCAATTGCCCTTACCCTGGCAACGAAAAGTGCTCTCCATCAAGAAGAAAGTCATAGCACTGGATGAGTACGCTGCCCCCGTCATTCTAGATCTAGCTGTTTCAATAGGAGATCGTCAGACAATTGCCGTCTCCATAGCCTGGAACCGGCAACTTTTACTTTCTTATGCTGTTGAACTACGTAAAGAGGAAAAAACATCGCAACTATTGTGTTTTACTAATGCGAAAACATACTTCAGTTTCCAGCAAAGGATGCAGCGAGCAGGGCACTGGAAAGGATTGGGCCGTTATACAGATGCTGTAAATGAGTTACAAGTTGCACTCAATCTAAGTCTTGATTCTATCTCTCAAGCAGAATGTCTTATTGAATTAGGTTCATGCAAATATAATTTAGGTGGGGATATAGAAAAATTAAAATTTGTACAGAACTACTATCAAGAAGCTTTACAGCTCATCCAGGTTGATCCACCACAAGATACTACTCTTGACTACTCCATAAGGAGTAAAGTCAAGCAACTTGAGCTTAAATCAGAAATGACGCTCGCGCACCTAGCTCTTCGTTCAGGAGATATTGAAGATGCTGAATCGCGCTATAACAAACTACTAAAATCAGCTTTACTTCCTAACAACCCAGAACTTTGTAGAGAAACCTTAGAAGGAAAAGCTGCTTTGCAGATGGTTTTACAAGCATGGCAGGAAGCAGCTCGTCTTTATAATTCGTGCCAAATCATTGAAGTTGAACCATCCAAAGCAGGATATACTAATAAAGTCAATTTAGCTCGTTGTTATGTAGAGCTTCATCACTATATGGAAGCTGAGATTGATTTGCAGTGGGTAGTGCAAGATTGCGAATGCAATTCCTTACGTGCCGACGCACTATTCGAGTTGGGCCGATGCTACGAGGGATTAGAGCAATTTGATAAGGCACTTCAAGCATATCAAGAGTCTTTGATGGCAGAGCGTAAACCGGAAAGTTTAACGGCACTCGCCAGACTCATGTTTCTGGAACAGGCTAATGTAAGTCAGGGATTGGCACAAGAAGCTCTAACTCTACTTAATTTTTTAGTTGGGAGGTCGTTTTCGCCAATTTGGGACTACAGCCGCGAGTGGCAAACACTCTACTTTCTTCTAGGGGAGAGGGTACTCGGTGGAGCTGGCTACTGGATTGGTCGCATGGTTGGGATATTTCCTATAGGTAGTGCTTATTGGAGTCCTGAGCGTAAGACTTTGTTACAACTAATCCAGGAAGATATTCAAGACCTAGCTTAACCATCAACGTTGATGAAATTAAAGTTTAAGGAGAGGTGACTTCATTTCCTGCCCACGCGGTTCATCACCTACCTATTGCTTTCCAGGAGGGTTTACTTTGAATTGTTCATAACGGGCACAGGTTTCTTCCCAAAGTAGCTGTTCCTCCTCTTCAGTCCACACCAAATTCTCTAGTCTTGGACAAAGATATGGGAAGACACGCGCCTGACAATAATTACGCTTACTCGGGTAAAGGTATAGAGACGGGTGAGTGCAAATAAGTGTTGTTTCCTCTAAGGGCACCTGGATTAATTGATTTTTTCTCAATAAGACAGGCTTCAAACCCTCATTGCGCCGTTAAATATTCTCAATGAGCATGAATTAATCGAGGTGCCCCTAAGAGAGATTCCAGTTCTAGTGGTCGGGATTGTCCAACCATTGATTCCCCAGAACTACCTAAGATAACTGCTGCTAGCAGCAGTGCGGTACTTTTCAGGTTTACGCGCTTTGTCTCCTCATGGTAAGCTGACACGCATCTAACTTGCATTTATAGAATTACCTTTATTTTTAATCCTGCGACCCCAATCAATCTTGAGTTCTCCGCGATTAAGTAATCTATTAATCAGATCTTTCAACTCCTCTTTG
>Ga0163145_1000501_pt1 | contig 15460 bp, 12 predicted proteins | sample OliLakLV9_FD_161683 | JGI IMG/M metagenome (GOLD analysis project Ga0163145, IMG submission 161683) | Freshwater microbial mat bacterial communities from Lake Vanda, McMurdo Dry Valleys, Antarctica - Oligotrophic Lake LV.9 | ecosystem: Environmental > Aquatic > Freshwater > Lake > Microbial mats... | reverse complement strand
CCCCCGCTTGGCCCAAGGTTTCCCCGACCAGCCCGAGGCCGCCCAGGGGCAACTGCTCAAGGCCACCCTCGTTCCTAAAACCCAACGCGTCAATTTTTATCAGCAGGTCGCCCTGAATTTTCCAGCTGTGGGCGGGACGGCCCTCTGGGAGGCCACCAAAGTCGCTAGTGGTGGGACGCAAGACGGGTTGTACCAGCAGTTAGTGAGTCGATTCCCCAAGAGCGATGAAGCGGTGGATGCCGCCTGGGAACTGGCCTGGGGTGCGGCGAACCGGGGGGATTTGATGACGGCGCGGACTTTGGGGGCGCGGGCCTTGACGGACTTCCCGATGGATAAATACACTACGCCCCGGTTGGGATTTTGGGCGGGCCGGTGGGCGGAGGACCAGGGGGACCGCAAGGAAGCCCGGGCTGCCTTTCAGACCGTGCTCCAGCGTTTCCCGGCCTCCTACTACAGTTGGCGGTCAGCGGCCCATCTGGGGCTGGTGAAGGGGGAGTTTCAGGTGCGCCAACTCGACCAACCCGTGCGGATTGGCGAGAATCCCGGCCCCTTGCCCGATGGTTCGCCCGTGGTCCAGGAGCTTTATGAACTAGGGCTAATTCAAGAAGCACAAGCCCAGTACCAAGCTGAAACCTACGCCGCCCTCCCCAGCCCCCGTCAGCAAGCGACCCAGGCTATTTTCCAACAGGCGACGGGCCAGAATCTGGCGGCTCTGCGGCAACTGTTGCCCCTGGCCTATGAGGACACCGAGCGGATGGTGGACCTACACCGTTTCCCGAGCTTTTGGGCAGCGGCCTACCCCACCCCCCACTGGTCCCAACTCGTCCTGTGGTCCAACCAACAAAACAGTAACCCGCTACTGGCCTTGAGTTTGATGCGTCAGGAGTCTGCCTTTGAACCGACGATCCGTTCTCGGGCCGGGGCTTTGGGGCTGATGCAGGTCATGCCCAGCACAGGCCGTCAGATTGCCGGGAGCTTGGGGGTCAGTCAATATAGTCTGACCAACCCCAGCGATAACATCCGTTTTGGTACCTGGTATCTTGCCCATACCCATGACCGTTGGCGGGATAACTCGCTCTTGGCGGTGGCGAGTTACAACGCGGGGCCGGGGAATGTCAACAAATGGACCAAAACCCTCTCGCTGGCGGACCCGGAACGGTTTGTCGAGTTGATTCCTTTTCGGGAAACCAAGGGTTACGTAAAGTCGGTTTTCGGCAACTATTGGAATTATCTCCGGCTCTACAGCCCGAGCTTCCAGCAACGCTTGGCCCAAGTCCCGCCCGTCAGCTAGCCCCACTGGAGGAATCACGATGATCCAACTTTTAAGCCCCAACGGTACCTTTGAACTGGCTGAAGAGAGCCGTGGGGTCCTGTTTCAGTTGTTGCACAGTCCCCCATTTTGTGAACAGATTAGTCAGCAGTTGGGTTGTGCCAGTGTGCAATTCCTGGAGTTACTCTTTCAGCCCGTCCCCTATAGTCCCCGGACCCGCCACGGGATGCCCCCGGAGTTTGAGCCGTACTTCCATTCCGCTGAACACGCGGTAATCAACGTCCCCGCCAATTTCCTATTCAAGTCCCGCATCAGTCAACCCAGTCGGCTCTGTGCTATTTACCGTCGAGTGCTTTAGGGATGACACTCCCGCCATTGTAAAATTTATGGGTAGCCAAGGAGTCCAGTCCATGCGTGCGTCAGGAACTTTTACTGTTTCCATGAAGCCCCAGACACCCTCCGAGGAACTAGCAGGGGGGTCCCTCGGGCGGATGTTGCTAGACAAGCAGTTCGAGGGCGGTCTCGTTGCTGTGGGCAAGGGCGAAATGCTCACGGCTATTACCCAGATCCAAGGCTCAGCGGGCTACGTTGCTATTGAGCACGTCACGGGTACCCTCCATGGACAGCAGGGCAGTTTCGTGTTTCAGCATTCCGGTACGATGACGCGGGGAGCACAGCAACTAGCCATCACGGTTGTGCCCGATTCGGGTACTGAGGCGTTGACAGGTATTACGGGTCAGTTCACGCTCAGCATCGTGGATAGTCAGCACTTCTACGAGTTTGAATACTCGCTCCCGCAATAAATTCACCCGACGAGTTCCTGCTCAAAGCAGCCCAAAGTCTAAGGCCCTGAGCAAAAAACCTTGTTTACTAGCAGAACTTACCCAGAGCAAGAGGAGTCGGTCGGATAGTGGAGCCGTGACCTGCCCTTTAGCCTATGGTACAGGCCAAACCATCTATCAACGCCAGCAGGGGCTACGCTCTGGGTGGTTGATACAGCAACTGAAGCACCCGGCTAGGCCGATCGCTCTTGCGTAAGTCCTGAATACTCTTGCGCCCCTACCTTGCTCGTGGGGGAGAGGCTGGAGGTAGGGGGCATGACCTCAACACAACTGGAAGTAGATTACATCGGGCGAGGGGTTTTCTAGGGAGAGGCCGAGACTAATCTCGCCCTGTCCACGCAAAAGCATTTCCTCACGACGCAGATAGGTAATCTCACCTTCGATACGGACGAAAGTGCCATTGGTACTCTGGTCAATCAAGAAGAATTTGCCCCGGCGGTACTCGATGCGGGCGTGGATGCGGGAGGTGAATTCGTTCTGGATCGTCAAGTCATTGTGACGTTCACGACCCACACTCATCGTGGCGCGTTGGGCGTTGAGTTCCAGATGTTGTTGGCCTAGGCGCAACTTGAGTTGTCCCTGAGTCGGTAGGGCACTGCTACGTTCACTGCCGAAAGTGGTCAAACCTTCGCCCTGCCAAATCACCTCATAGACCGCAATCGCTTCGCGTTTACCCTTGACGAGGGCTTGCTCAATGTGACGGGTACCAGACCGAAAGGCTGGGGTCAGGTGACTGACCGTCTGTTGGGTGGTGAGGACTTGACCAGCTTTTGCTAAGGAAACCATCCGCGCCGCCACATTCACTGCATCCCCAAAAACATCCTCGGGCGACCGAATTACCGGGCCGTAGTGAAAGCCGACCCGCACTTGGGGGACGACCGTGAGTTGCGGTCCCAGACAGGCTTGCAGGGCACAGGCCGCCCAAGCCGCTTGGTCTACGGTACTGAAAACACTCAAGACTTCATCGCCAATTGTCTTGATCACCGTCCCGTCATGTTTTTGGACGACCTCACACATGCAGGCTAACCACTGGCTCACCAGCCTTTGGGCACTGGTATTACCCAGTTCTTCGTAGAGGGCAGTACTGCCACTGATATCAGCAAAAAGCACAGCAAGGGGCAAGCTATGGTTCGACATAGGGCCAGGGAGGACGGGTTCTTAGGATGATGATAGCCCTAACGGTTTACCGGGGTCCGTATGTCAAGATTTGAGTATGCGTATGGCCCTCTTGCAACTCAATCCCACCGTGGGTGACCTGACGGGTAATCAGACCCAGATCCGGGAGGCTGTCCGGGGTCTAGGGGAGTCCGTGGACCTTGTGGTTACGTCAGAACTCTCCTTAGTCGGCTATCCGCCACAGGACTTGTTGCTCCAACCGAGTTTCGTTACCCGTTGCTGGCAGCACTGTGAGCAGCTAGCCCAGGAACTCGCCGGTTCGCCCCCGGTATTAGTGGGACTGCCTACGGTCAATCCCCATAGCCCCGGTCGTCCGCTTTTCAACAGTGCCGTGCTGCTTCATGAGGGTCAGATCCAGCAGACTTTCCATAAAACCCTACTGCCGACCTACGATGTTTTTGACGAAGACCGCTACTTTGAACCCGCCTCCCCTACGCCGCTCTTGATTTTGGGTCAGGAACGGATTGGGGTGAGTATCTGTGAAGATCTCTGGAATGACCGCGATTATTGGGACCGTCCGCGCTATCACCAAGACCCGGTAGCAGCTTGGGCCGCAGCGGGAGCGACGTATTTAGTCAATCTCTCCGCCTCTCCCTACAGCCGTGGCAAACAGACCCGCCGCGAAGCCATGCTGGGTAAACTCTGTCACAAACATCAGTTACCGCTGGTTTATGTGAATCAGGTGGGCGGCAATGACGACTTGATTTTTGATGGTTACAGTTGTGCCTTTGACCGCTTGGGCCGGTTGATAGCCCGCGCTCCCGGCTTTACCCCGGCGGTTTTAATCGTAGACACAGTGGGAACTATGGCACCCCTCCTGCCTGAGCTTGAGGAAGTAGGGACGGCCCTAGTGTTAGGAACCCGCGATTATATCCGTAAATGTGGCTTTAAACAGGTTTTATTAGGGCTATCGGGCGGGATTGACTCAGCAGTGACGGCGGTAATTGCAGCGCAGGCCCTGGGTCCTGAGCATGTCCTCGGGGTGTTGATGCCCTCGCCCTATTCCAGTGCCGCGAGTGTGACCGATAGCTTAGAACTCGCCCAAGCCTTAGGCATACAAACTCTAACCATCCCGATCCAACCCGCGATGAACGCTTTTGACCAGATGCTGAGCGGAGCTTTTGCAGACTATGCCCCCGATGTCACGGAGGAAAATATCCAATCGCGCTTGCGGGGCAACATTTTGATGGCCCTCACCAATAAATACGGGGCCATGCTCCTGACCACGGGTAACAAATCAGAGCTAGCGGTGGGCTACTGCACGATCTACGGCGATATGTGCGGGGGCTTAGCGGTCATTGCGGACCTCCTGAAAACCCAGGTCTATCACCTCGCCCACTGGCTCAACCGCGACCGCATAGTTATTCCTGCCGATATTTTGACCAAACCCCCCTCCGCCGAGTTGCGCCCCGACCAAACCGACCAGGATGCCCTCCCGCCCTATGCCCTCCTCGACGCAGTGCTCGAACAACACCTCACCTACCACGCCGACCATGCGGAACTAGTCGCCCAAGGCTTCCCCGCTCCCGTGGTCGCGCAGGTCCTCCGCTGGGTCCGCAATGCCGAGTTCAAACGTCGGCAAGCTCCGCCGGGACTCAGGGTGACGGAGCGGGCTTTTGGGACGGGCTGGCGGCTGCCGATTGCCCGCGCCTAGTAATGGGTCCCGGACTTGCGGTGGTGGACAGCGGTACGACCAGCATGCTGGAAGATCTGGCCCGCCTGGGCGACACAGTACACCAACCAATGGTCGTGGCAGTCCATCCGGCTCTCCACCTGGGCCTCAATATAGGCCATCGCCTCAGTGAGAACGGGCGCACCATTGAGACCATCCCGGGTGGAGACCCCAGCAAAACGATCCGCTCCTGGCGCAAAGGGCTGGAGGAAATGACGGTGCAACAGTTTCCCCTCTTCCACCACATTGAGAATCAAGCTATCCCCCCGGTGCAAGAGAGATTCCATGGCGCGGTCCTTGGCGACCGCGACGGAAAATCCCGGCGGGTTGAAGGTGGCTTGGCTGACCCAGGAAGCAACCATGGCCCCGGTCACTTCGCCTTTGCGGGCAGTGGCGAGGTAGAGTCCGCCGACGAGACGGCCCAACGCCTGTTCCGCTGGCGTGGCCCGGACCCGCTCAGGTCGCGGTTGACGGGCTTTACGGACGGCGTGGGCGAAGTCCGTCCCGGCTTCTTTACAAAGTTGCAAGGTGCTATCGGTGGGTTTAAATTTGACCCGGATTGTCGGGAAACCCAGGGTGAACCCGGCATCCAACAGTTTCCCCTCAATGAGATCCAAGGCCTCCCCGCTCCAACCAAACGAACCAAATACCCCGCAGGGCTGGGACTTTTTAGCGGTGGCAAGGATGACGCCCAGGGCGGTTTGAATCGGGGTCGGGGCGTGCCCGGAGATAGTCGGGGAGCCGATGATAAACCCCGCCGAGCGTTCGAGGGCCGGTTGGATGGTCAGTGCGTCGGTCTGTTCCACGTCCAGCATCTCCACCGCCACCCCCGCCTTGGTCAGTCCACGGGCGATGGCTTGGGCCAGAGTGGTCGTACTCCCGTAGGCGGAGGCATAGATTAAAACCACCTGTTCAGTCAATTCCAGTTGTTCTTCCGACCAACGGCGGTACAGATTCAACAGTTCGCGCCGATGATAGCGAAAAAGTGGCCCGTGACCAGGGGCATAAATTTTAATCTCCAGCGGTTCAATGCGCTTGAGGGCCGTGATTAACTGACGGGCGTGGGGCGCAAGCAGACTGTTGAAATAATGATGGATGTCTTCGCGGATCAAGTCCAAGTCATCATCTAGGAGACTGTAACTACAGAAATGGGTGCTGATGACCTTGCCCGTGAAAAGAATCTTTCGGACGGGCAGATAGACAAACATTGCATCCAACCAACGAGCATTGGGGGCCATCAAAAATTGCAACACGGTTTGACCCAGGGTCAGGGTATCGCCCCCTTCCACAATCTCCAGCGGCAAGCTCTGTTCCGGTGGGGCCAAGTCGCGCAGGAACTTCGCGCCCATCTTTGAGCAGAGGATTTTGAGTTGTGGGTAAAGCTCCAGGAGGCGGTCCAGACTAGCTAGGGCCTCGGGTTCAACGTGGGTCAAGATGAGATAGTCCAAGCGGGGTAACTGCGGCTCCGTCAGATTCAACTGCCGCTCCAGGACAGTCAACAATTCTTGAAAATAACGCGGGCTATCCTCCCCCGCCGTCACGGGCAAATCCACCAGGATGTTCTGCTCCCCCAGGATTAAGTAGGAGTTGTAGGTGGTGCCGTGCTGCAACGAGAACTCGATATCAAACTTGACCTTCCCCCAGTCCTGGGCACGCAGGGCCAAGATATTCGGTGCGATCCCGCCCACCTGGATACTCTGTTCACCCACATTTAAGGTACTCATTGAGCCTCTCCCGGTTCTACTCTCAGAATACTTCGATTACCCGTCAGGGATTGGGCCGGTAAGGTACGGTAAAATTGCAGCACTATCACCGCTCACCATGGCACCCAACCAACAAATTCGTCCGCTGACCGCCTGCGTCAACGCCCAAGGCCACCTCGCCATCGGGGGAATAGACACGGTGACACTGGCTGGACAATGGGGAACCCCCCTCTACGTGGTAGATGAACTAACCCTGCGGACAGCTTGCCGGGAATACGTCCAAGCCCTCGCCACGGCCTATCCCGGCGCAGCCCTAGCCATCTACGCCTCCAAAGCCTGGAATATCCTGGCTCTTTGCGCCTTGGTCCGCCAGGAAGGGCTAGGGATTGATGTGGTCTCAGCAGGGGAGTTAGCGGGAGCGTTGCAGGCCGGGGTTGCTGCAGACAAGATTTATTTCCATGGCAACAACAAGTCTGAGGCGGAACTAACCCTCGCTTTGACGGCGGGCGTGACGATAGTGGTAGATAACTGGTTTGAACTCAAGACCTTAGCGCGTCTGGGTCCGCAACTCAGCTATATTCCCCGGCTCTTAGTCCGAGTTACGCCCGGTATCGAGTGCCATACCCACGAATACATCCAGACCGGACACCTCGACAGTAAATTCGGGTTTGATCCCAACGAGATTGGTGATTTGTTTAGTTATTTAGTGGATCAACCGGGCCTCCATTGTGTCGGTCTCCATGCTCACATCGGTTCACAGATCTTTGAATTGCAACCCCATCAGGATTTGGCGCAAGTGCTGGTGGATCTCTATGCCAAGGGTCTGCACCAGGGTTTACCTTTTTGTGAATTAAATGTCGGCGGCGGCTTGGGGGTCTGTTATGTCGCAGGGGATGACCCGCCCGCCATTGCCGCCTGGGTTGAGGCCGTGGCGGGGAGTGTGGCCCGTGCCTGTGCTAGGGCAGGCCTGGACTATCCCAAACTCATCTGTGAACCGGGCCGCTCGCTCATTGCGAATTCCTGCCTTACCCTCTATCAAGTCGGCTCCACCAAGACGGTCCCCGGTGTACGGACCTACATTGCCGTGGATGGCGGGATGTCCGATAATCCCCGTCCAATTACCTACGGAGCGCGTTACACCGCTCTCATCGCCAACAAAGCCGACCAAGCAGCAGACCAACTCGTGACTGTCGCCGGGAAACATTGCGAGTCTGGGGATATTCTGCTCAAGGATGTCCTGTTAGCACAACCTGAATCTGGTGACCTCCTGACTGTCTTCACCACCGGGGCCTACAACTACGCCATGGCCTCCAACTACAACCGAGTGCCCCGGCCCGCTGCGGTCTTGGTTAATGAGGGTGAAGCAAGTCTAATTCTCCAACGCGAGACGACCGCTGACCTGTTACGTCAGGACTGTTTGCCCCCCCGCCTAATGGGTATGCCAGAATAGGAAAGCCCGTTTGGGTTTGTGTCATGTCATCTTTGCCTGTTGTTGCGATTGTTGGTCGTCCGAATGTCGGTAAGTCTACCCTCTTAAACCGTTTGTGCGGGGGACGGCAAGCAATTGTCGCAGACGAAGCGGGTGTGACCCGTGACCGCTTGTATCGAGAAGCTGAATGGACGGGCTATCGCTTCTGGGTGGTGGATACCGGCGGCGTTCTTTTTAACGAAGATACCAAGTATCTACCCCAGATCCGTGAACAGGTTGAACTCGCCCTCGCCGAAGCCCAAGTCGCTATTCTCGTCGTGGATGGTCGCGATGGTACGACCGCCGCTGACCAAGAAATTGCCAGTTGGCTCCGGGGCCGTAAGCTCAAAGTCCTCATCGTCGTCAACAAACTCGAAGAACCCTCCACCGCCCTCGGCCTCGCCGCTGAGTTCTGGAATCTCGGCCTCGGTGAACCCTACGCTATTTCCGCCATGCACGGCTCTGGGACTGGCGATATTCTGGATGCTATCGTCGCTGACTTCCATCCCCAGACCGAATTTGAAGAAGAACAACATCCCTGTATCGCTTTAGTAGGCCGTCCCAACGTGGGCAAGTCTAGTCTGCTCAACCGCTTGGTGGGCAAAAAACGCTCGATCGTCGCCGCTGAAGCCGGGACCACCCGCGATGCCATTGATACGCTAGTCAACTGGGAAGGTAAGACTTACAAATTTGTGGATACTGCTGGGATTCGGCGTCGGGCACGGGTGGATTATGGGGTAGAGTCCTTTGGCGTGGTGCGCTCGTTCCAGGCAATGCGCCGCTCCGATGTGGTCGTCTTGATGCTGGATGCCACCGAGGGCCTAAGTGAACAGGAAATGCGCCTTGCGGGTAAAGTCCGCGAGGAAGGCCGCGCCTGCATCCTTGCTGTAAATAAATGGGACCTCGTCGAGAAGAACGAACACACCCTTTTGAGCTACACCGAGAAACTCCGCGAAGACCTCTACTACCTAGAATGGGCACCGATTATCTTCATCAGTGCCCTGACCGGACAACGGGTCAGTAAGCTCTATCCCTTGGTGGATGAAGCCGTTACTCAGCACCGCCGCCGCGTCACCACCGCAGTCCTCAACGAAGTCCTCAAAGAGGCTACCTTGCGCCACTCTCCCCCCGCCAGTCGCCAAGGCCGCCAGGGGCGAATTTACTACGGTACCCAGGTTAGCACCCGTCCGCCGACCTTCTGTCTGTTTGTCAACGACCCGAAATTGTTCAAAGATAACTACCGTAAATACATCGAAGAACAGTTCCGGGGAGCCTTGGGCTTCAGTGGTACGCCGTTACGTCTCTTGTGGCGGGGCAAGACTGAGCGCGAGATCGAACGCCAAGGCCGTCAGCGGGTCCGAGTCGCAGTCACAGCAAAATCTTGACGTAGACTCAGAATGCTACTAAGCTTGAATACGCGGAACACGTTTGGGCCTGTAGTTCAATTGGTTAGAGCATCGCCCTGTCACGGCGAAAGTTGCCGGTTCGAACCCGGTCAGGCCCGCCAACCATGAATCAATTTAATACACTGCTCTGGTTGCGCTACCGTCTTTTTAGAGGTAGTCTACAGAGCCGTGAAACCAAACTGGGAGCCTGGGCGGGTGTCCTGGGTCTAAGTTTGTTGGGATTATTGGCCTTAGGGGCCGGCAGCTTAATTTTTATGGGCTTGATCGTTATCCTCCTGCCCCGCAAGGCTCCTCTAGAGATGACCATTGCGGCTGGACTGTGGGCGGTACTGTGGTTCCAGGTACTGACAACGGTTCTAGCCCAAGCGACGGGCGCAGGGGCGGTGGTGGACCCCCGGCGGTTTTTGCTCTATCCCATTCCGCTGGCCCGTCTATTTACGCTCAATGGCCTGACGACGGTGGCGGATGTGTCCTGTTGGCCCCTGTTGCCCGCCACGGTCGCGCTACTTTTGGCCCCGACGGTCTACTTCCAGTCGGGATGGGGGGTGGTCTTGGTGTTGCTGGGAGTGCTCTGGTTGGGGGTGGTCGGATTTACCTTGAATCTGGTTCTGGCTTGGTTGTTGGGTCAGGGCGGACAACGGCGGGAGGTCACGACCGCACTTTTAATCGGGGGAGTTTCGGTCTTGCCCCAGGTTTTTTTGGTGATCCAGGCCCGATTCCCTCAGTTGTTTGCTCAGTGGCGCTCGGTCCTGTCACCCTGGCAAGGTCTTTTAAAGTTCCTGCCGCCCCAGGCTTTAGCGATTGGGATGGCTGAGCTTCAGCAGGGTCAGTTGAGCGGTTTGGGACTGGCCCTAGTCGTGGTGTTGGGCTGGTGCCTGGGACTGTTGGCTCTGGGGTACTGGTGTTTTGGACGGCTAGCTCTGCAAGTCGAAACTGGAGGTACCAAGGCTGGACGAACATCCTGGCACTTACCGGACGCTTGGTGGGGGCTTTCTACTGGGACAGGAGCGATTTTAAATAAACAACTGCGTTATTTGGGACGTAATCCCCTATCGTATTTTCTACTAGTGCCCGTGGTTGTCGTCTTTGGTGGTTTGGGGCTGGGGATTTCGGCAGAGAGCTTCCGGGAGTGGGGAGGGCTCTGGGTCCTAGTCGGGGTAAGTAATGGCTTTTTATTTTCGGCCCAGTTTGCAAACAATATGTTTGGGTTTGATGGTCCTGGTTTCAAGACTTATCTCCTCAGTCCAGTCCCTTGGCAACAGGTCCTCTTAGCCCATAATCTTGCCCAAGGGGTGTGGATATTGCCCCAGGTTTTCGGCGGTGTGCTTCTACTCCAAGGACTAACGGGTGGATTGCGACTGGACCTACTGCCTCTGACCGTAATGAGCGTGGTTGTGTTGGGGGTGGTTTACAGTTTGCTAGGGAACTGGTTCTCAATTCTGGTCCCAACACGCCTAGAGTTTGGTGTTCAACGACGGCGAAGAAACTTCCCCTTGGGCTTAGCCTTGGCTCCCCTAGCTGGTCTCGGGGTTAATTTGGTCGTCCTCCTCCCCTTAGTCCTGCTAGTCCTGGGGGCACACTGGCTCCAGAACACGCTACTCCTGCAGACAGGCACGATTTTAATCATGGGAATTGCCCTGCTGGTTTACCCGGCAGGGCTAAATGCCCAAGCAAGCTGGCTAGAGACCCGTCAGGACCAAGTCCTGGAACGATTGAGTTCTCTAGAATGAACCGAAGAAGGGCAGACCAAGGGGACGGAAAACACGGAAGCGACGCAGCAAGACGAACAGGGGACTGGGATTTTTGTTCGTGTAAACACGGTTATTTTATGGGAATGAGCACAGGATTGCAAGCTTTTTTCCGTGTATTCACGTAAAGTAACGATGAAGCTTGCGATGGCGGGGAGCCGCATAGCCCATGACCAAAGGCCGAAATGTCATGTGGTGAAGCGCGTCATGGACGTACTTCGGCGCGTGGGTCGGGTAGAGAAGGGGGGGCAAAATCGGGATGTCGTGGGCGGGGCGGCGGCACCAGAGGACCTCGGGGTAAAGAATATCGCCCTCTAGATCGAGGAGGGTGGTCCGGCCTTGGGCCAAGACCCGCAGGACCCAGGTGCAGGGAGTATCGGTACCCACCAATTGGGCGGGCCGGACGTGGCCCACGGGGGTCTCAATCTCCACCACGGGCCAGTCAGGGTCTGGGGTAAGGCGGAGAATCGTATCCTGCAACTCTAAATCGAGTTCATCCAGGTGGTCGGTGATGACAGCAGGTTGTCCATCGCGCAGGAGGACCGCTATGCCATCACTGTATTGCTCCAGGACGAAGCTTGCACTCTCGTAGACAATGATCTGAGACACAAGGGCGGGTGAAGATGTTGGTACTTAGCTTGCCGCCATTGCCGCTTGAACTCATGAACTTCCCATGAATTCTTGACAAGGAGCTAGGCAATGGAGCCGCGTTTACGGGCTTCTTTGTGGGAGACGCGCACCTGGCTCAACCCAGACTTGACCATCTCCTGTTCCAACAGCGCGAAGAATTGGGTACGGTCGGCGGAACGGACGACGGCTTGGTTGTGGGCTTCAGCCAAGGCGACGGGATAGCCCTGGCCTTTTTGAGCTTGGTCGAGGGCACAGCCGAGGACCTGTTCGAGCAGGGTGTCATCTTGAGCAACCCAAGCCGGGAACTCGATCCGGGCCACTTCATCCCCGACATGCAAGTAGCAAAAATAGACCCCATGGGGACCATAGAGCCCCAAGATCCGGGAAGTGCTCCGCCATAGCGCACTGCGTTCTCCAGGCTGAAGTAAAGTTTCCCAGAGCCGACTGTCAGTGAGGGGGCTGAGACCCTGACCACAGGCTGTGGCGCGGGGTTTGAGACCGGGGCAATGCTTTTCACAGTCTGGGGGTTGGTGGGGACAGGCAGTGATTCTGAGTAGGTTCACCGTTTCACTGGCGCGTGAGGCACTGATGTAACCCGCCATTGGGACCCGCGCTTCCCGCAACCGTTCCCAATGGGCCAAGAAGGAATCGAGCACCTGGGGTTGGTAGAGTTGGGGAATTTGTTCTAGTTGCCAATAGATTAAGGAACCGTCCACGAGGGCGACCGTAGGCAGGGGGCAAGGGTCTTGAGCTAGGTCCGCCAAGACGCGGAGTTCGGCCCGCGAACGCTGGATCGCCAGCCATTCTTCAATATTGAGGCCCAGTTGTTGAGGTCCGTAGAGGTCTTCTTCTTTATAAAAAAGCTCAGGCATACTGTCGAGTCGCGCTCGCTGCCCCGTCCCGTAATACAGACAAACCCGGCCGACATTAATTAAAAAACAATAGGCAATCTCATGGTGACTGGGTTTAATCTGGGAACCATCCGTCGCTAGGACCCGGTGTTGGCGAGGAATCGGCGTGACCGGACGGCCCCAGTAGCCATCTACTTGCAAAGGCTCCACAGGTTCGCCAACCAAGAAACCTACCCCCGCTAAACTCGGGATAGTGGTGGGGTCCTGGGCTAGGGCGGTGAGGAGGTGCTGAGCGCGGCGTAGGCGGTGTTGCATCGCTTTACTCTCAGCTTGGAGTTGATTACCTACGCCCTTCATCTGTTGGTTGAGCTTGAGGAAGTCGAGCATTTTACCCTGGGAGCCGTTCCCTCAAAAATATCAGAAGTTACGGCGCGATAGGACGGTAGTCGCCGTTAGGTCCGGTTGTTGGGCCTGTTTTTGCCCATTGGTGAGGGCAGTATTGAGAGCCCCTTGGAGGGTGAGCTTGACCCGGGGCGGATTGTTACTTGCGTTGTTACTGCTGAGGTTGGGAGCGGGAGGCGTAACTGTGTCATCCACGACCGTGAAATTACTGAGATTGTCTACCAAAGGTGCAGCGATGGACAGTGTAGCGTCCGCTGCTATACCATCTTGAACACGCGGTACTCCCCCCACGGCCCACCAAGCACTGGAAAAGTTAGCCACATTGTTTAGCGCAGTGGGTACAGGTTGGTCAGGACAGTCATCTATATAGAGACTAAGGGTACCGCCGCGAAAACCCAAGCTAGCTAAATCCGTGGAGGGCGCAAGGTAGTAATAGGCCCTGAACTCAAAAGGTGAAGCATTGAGACAATCCGGTGCGTTGGTACTCAAGTCGCCATCACGGTACCGCAGCAGGGCTAGGACTGGTACAGCGTCATCTGCATAGAGCGGCAGGAAGGCTGTACCCTCGTACTGCGTATAAATAGCAACCGCCTTTTGAATATCTTTACTAATGAAAGCTTGGGCCTTTTGGAGTTGGGTGCGTGAGGAGACGGTACTGAGATTCACCACACTCTGCTGTGTCATATTGGCAGCAACAGCAGCGATACCCACCCCAATAATCCCAATGATTGAGACCCCGACCAGTAATTCTGTCAAGGTCAATCCGTGCTTGCGCTCCATACTCAGCCTCCTAACAACGTCCAACACTCCCTCCCCTGGCATCACTCGCCGTAGTCCCACCCACTAGACAATCCTGCCGTAACGCACCAAGATAGGTCGTGACGGTGATCCGGGCAACATTGGTCATCCCCGCTTCACGCAGAGCCAAGCTGAGCCGGGAATTCACCTCAAGGCCATTGCTGTCTGACATGGTGCCATTTTCATCAAAAGTAATCTGCAATATCTGCTCCCCATCCTCCCCAAAATTAGATTGGGCTGGCGTTCCAGGGCGGTCAGTGACGAAATAAACTCCACCATCTAAGGTCTGCCAAGGTTGGTTGTTGCGGTCAGCGAGCGGGATCGCACTGTCGAAATAACGAAACCGGACTGGTGCCGTGGGGATACTACCCGCCGTCACCGTATCGAATTCCACTACGTAGGGAGAACTACGGGATTGGGCCAGTTGTTGAGCATTAACGAGGGCTGACATTACTTGCTCTGTTGCGGCGTTAAGGCGGTTACGTTGGATCTGGGGGACAAAAGCAAGGCTCGTGAGCGATGCCAGAACGCCCAAGATGACCACAGCCACCAAAAACTCAATCAGGGTAAAACCCAGCGTGGTTCGGAATCGTCTCACCTTCGTTGCCCCGCCCTTTACCAGTGCCCATAGTATATCGGTTGTTTTTGCAAACTAACCCTAGGATTCCCGTGAACCTTGAGTGAATTTAGGTTTAAAGAGTTACGCATTTTCCTGGGGGTGAATTTTGAACTTAGACCGAGTAATCTGGCATTGACGGAACCTCAGCTTTAGCTCTTTGATTACAACATCAAGGGGGGAGACAAAGTGATTGCGACAAAATTGGCACGTAGACGGCAGGGAGTAGCCCTCATCACCGTCATTCTGTTGGGGCTAGCCCTGACGGTTTTAGTTCTGGGTCTGATTGTGCGTACCCAGGGCGACAAATCCCTAATCCAGCGTGGTCGTGAAACCATTGCGGTCCAGACAATTGTGGAGGGAGCCGTGGGCCGTGCTCGGGCACGGATTGCCGCTGCTTTCAAGAGACCACAAGCTGAGCAAAACTTTCGGGCCTCTCAAGCAGACCTAGACCTCCATGGAGTTGCTTTTGATGACGATATAGCGTTGTTGACAACCCCTGGGGGCGTTCCCATCTACGAATTTACAGTAGATCATGACAATGACTCAGCCGATGGTGCTGACGCAACCGATACACCCCGCCGCATCGTCCGCTACACTTTACGCTTAGAAAAAACCGACTATCCCAACCATCCTGCTAATAGCTTGCTACTGCCTCCTACCTCGGCTCCTACCTCGGAGGTTTCAACTTTTGGTAAGCCCCTAGCCTGTTTTTCTAGTGGCGTACTGGCCCAGACGGACTATCAATCGGATTGGTGTTCAAACAATGGGCCGACGGCTGGCGGCGTGATTGCGAATTTAGCGTTAACTCAATATTATGTGGTGACGGCGGTTTTAGTGGATGAACCGGGTCGTCCTTGGGCGGGGCTACAAACCCC
>Ga0163145_1000471_pt1 | contig 16168 bp, 12 predicted proteins | sample OliLakLV9_FD_161683 | JGI IMG/M metagenome (GOLD analysis project Ga0163145, IMG submission 161683) | Freshwater microbial mat bacterial communities from Lake Vanda, McMurdo Dry Valleys, Antarctica - Oligotrophic Lake LV.9 | ecosystem: Environmental > Aquatic > Freshwater > Lake > Microbial mats... | reverse complement strand
ATGTCCTTTACTTAGACAAAAAGCCAATCGTCTTGAACATGAAACCCCTCCATCTGAAAATTTTGGATATTCTTGGTGGTCAATATCGAAAATACTATTTTCTCGAATAGGGGTGGGAAATGTCGGAAGAATGACCCAACCCTACTCCCTCAAACACCTGTCTTACGCCGAGGACATTCTAAAATAACACTGTTACGTTGGATTATATAGTTTATAGAAAAAAGTGATTTGAATATAAACCAATTTACTATTTATACACGTAGGCAAGAGATGTTGGCAGGAATTAAAAGTACGCTGTACACGTCAATCGGGCGACACCGCAACATTCAAATTTCGGGTTCACGTTGTCGCATTTTGCACAAAAAGCATTGATAGGCAATATTTTAAACGAGTGAAACAAAACGATTATTGAAGCGATTAGTCGCACATCAGCAAATTCATACGTAAAAAACTATTTTCTAATATAGGCTTTGACTTATCAATATTTTCGCTTAATATTGTGGCATATAATCTTCTTTTTGAAAAAGAAGGTTTTATCCCCCTATCCCTTGTCCACATTTTGAACGTATCTAAACACACTGTACATTTTATATTTAATGTGCTTTAGTAAAAAAGATTAAACTTTGTATTGATTTATGTTTGTATATCAACATCTGCCCCGTTGATGTAATACTACCAAAACGTAGGTTGCTTTCCCCCTTCAGCTTGCATCCTATCTTACAAATTTACACTACACACTAAAGAATTTCATGGTGTTGACCAATGTATCGCACTTGCCACATAGGTGCATTGCATGGTCATTGCCTGCTCTTTCATTTACTTTTCAAATCAGTTGCATTTGGAAAGCTTGGCTATGCTTTTTCTTGAATTTTCAAAACTATAATCACAAAGACTATGAATTGCAATTTTTACTATCGGCTTGTTGTATCTTTTGTGATAGGCGCTTTCTCTTGCCTATTGCTACCAGATGCAGCACACGGTCAAACAACGACCACTACTTTTAATCAAGGTTGGCAGTGTGAGAACTGCAACGACAACAATCCTTGTACCTGGGATTTATGCTTTTTTGGAAATTGTTTCAACATCCCGCTCAGAAACTGCGGACAGAACCGAGCGTGCGACCTGAAAATCTTTCAAGCAAAGGCAGGTGAGTGCTACATTGATTCGGAAGACGGCAAAAGCAAGGTAGAACTCAATGTGTGCGTATGGTGGAAACACGCAGATGTTACGAAAGACATCAAAGTATCTATCAATGGACAAGACAAATTTATTGACATTAAGACTTCTACCGGCGATGCCTGTATCAAATTTATTGTCTTAGCTAATGGCTCTTCCAACAATGTAGCATCGGCAGTTTTCAACGGAGATGCCGATTGCAAAGGCACCAAAACTTACCATCTGCCACAGCCTTGTACTGCCACTTGCGATTTGGAGATCACGAAAGTGCAGGTGAGCCAGTGCTACTACGACGCTACGCTGCAAAAGAGTAGAGTGAAAGTGAATATATGTGTAAAATGGAAAAGTCGCCCGGCAAATGACTTCATCGAAGTAAAAATTCAAGGGCAAATCAAAACTATTCAGACTAACACAAATAATGGCGATGAATGTGTAGAATTTGTGGTGGATGCCAATGGCTCTCAAAACAACGGTATCTGGGCTTACTTCAAAGGAAAACCTTCCTGCCAAGACGAAAGCAAATTCCATTGTCCAAACCCATGCTACGAAGCACCACAGTGCGACCTCGACATCACGAAGGTGGAACTCAGCGGCTGCTATTACGACCATTATGATTACCAAAGTAAGTCTAAACTGAGGGTATACCTGACTTGGAAAAACAAGCCGGCAAGCGAGAAAATCATTGTATCCATCAGCAATCAAACGAAGTACATTGAGACAACTATTGCCAATGGCAGTGCTTATGTGGACTTCATCATCTTGTCCAACGGTTCCCAAAATAATGGAGTCTGGGCGAAGTTTTCGTCCCTTTACACTTGTAGCGACGATGCCTACTACCACTGCCCACAGCCTTGCTACGAGACGCCGCAGTGCGACTTGACCATCAAGAGTGCTACCCTCGGCGGTTGTTATTACGACCATGCCACTTATCAAAGTAAAGTGAAACTTACGGTGTGTGTAGGATGGAAAAACCGTCCGGCTGGCGACAACATTATGGTGTCTATCTATGGTCAGAACAAACCAGTTACCGTCACCACTACCAATGGTTATGCTTGTGTAGAATTTATAGTATTATCAAACGGCTCTCAAAACAACGGTATCTGGGCGAAATTCACGCAGCACCCCAGTTGCCAAGACGAAAGCTACTTCCATTGCCCACAGCCTTGCTATGAAGCGCCGCAGTGCGACTTGCGCATCAAGAGTGCCGTCGTAGGAAATTGCTATTATGACCATGCCTCTTACCAAAGCAAAGTGAAAATAAAAGTGGGTGTAGAATGGAAAAACCGCCCAGCAAACGATCCAATAGTGGTGAAAATAGCCGATGGACAGATCAAATCTTTCTATCCGGGTACAACCAGCGGCGTCACTTATGTAGATTTTTATACCACTGCAAACGGCTCCTATAACAACGGTATTTGGGCGTATTTTCAGAATACCAACTACTGTCAGGACGAGTATTTCTACCACTGTCCGCAGCCTTGCTACGAAGCACCACAATGCGACTTGCGCATCAAGAGCACGTATTTGGGCGATTGCTATTACGACCACGCTACTTATCAGAGCAAAACGAAACTCACCGTATGTGTAGAATGGACGAATCGTCCGGCGAATAACAAAATCATCGTCAAAATTGCGGATGGTCAATTCACGTCGTTTACTCCACCTACCACCAGCGGCTCTAAGTGTGTAGAATTTATCATCTTATCAAATGGCTCTTATAATAATGGTATCTGGACGATGTTTGACCAAGCGACTTCCTGCCAAGACGAGGGCTACTACCACTGCCCACAGCCTTGCTACGAAGCGCCGGCTTGCGACCTGACTATCAAAAGTGCAGTCGTGGGGGATTGTTATTATGACCATACTTCCTATCAAAGCAAGTCCAAACTTACGGTGTGTGTAGACTGGAAAAACCGACCGGGTACGGAATCCATCATTGTAAAAATAGCAGATGGACAAACCAAAACCGTTCCTACAACCGGTACAAATGGTACAGCTTGTGTAGAATTCATCATCTTGTCAACGGGTGTGCAAAACAACGGCATCTGGGCGTACTTCCAGTACAAAACCAGTTGTCAGTCAGAATATTACTACCACTGCCGTCCAGCTTGCTATGAAGCACCGGCTTGTGACCTAAAAATCAAGAGTGCTACAGTGGGCGCGTGCTACTACGACCATGCGGACTACAAGAGCAAGGTGAAAGTAACCGTCTGTATCGAATGGAAAAACCGACCGGGCAGTGAGCGCATTTACATCGGCTTTGGCGGTAGTGTCTTTGCATACACTCCAAACATAGCAAGCGGTAACGTCTGCTTTGTGTTCACCACCATTGCAGATGGCTCTCAGAATAACGGTATCTGGACGAAATTTGAACACACTACCACTTGCAAGAGTGATTATGTGTACAATCGTCCACAGCCTTGCTATGAGGCGCCACCTTGCGCCCTGACCATTAAGAGTGCAGTTGTAGGGGATTGTTATTATGACCACGTTTCGTATCAAAGCAAGTCCAAACTCACAGTGTGTGTAGATTGGAAAAACCGCCCGGCGAACGACCCAATCGTTGTAAAAATTGCAGATGGTCAGACCAAGTCCTTTTATCCAAACGAAGCAAGTGGCACTGCCTGTGTGGAATTCATCATCTCCTCCAACGGTTCTCAAAACAACGGTATCTGGGCATACTTCCAATACAAAACCACTTGTCAGGCAGAGTATTTCTACCACTGCCGTCCCGCTTGCTACGAAGCACCAGCTTGTGACCTGAAAATCAAGAATTCGTACTTTGGCAGTTGCTACTATGACCATGCTTCCTACCAGAGCAAAGTGAAATTCACAGTATGTGTAGAATGGAAAAATAGTCCAGCAAATGACCCAATCACTGTAAAAATCGCAGATGGGCAGACCAAATCTTTCTATCCGAATGCGACGAACGGATATGCTTGCGTAGAATTTATCATCGTATCCAATGGTGCGCAAAACAACGGTATCTGGGCATACTACAAGTACAAGACCACTTGTCAAGCCGAAGGCTATTATCACTGTCCGCAGCCTTGCTACGAAGCACCAGCTTGTGACCTGAAAATCAAGAATTCGTACTTTGGCAGTTGCTATTACGACCACGCTACTTACCAAAGTAAAGTGAAATTCACAGTGTGTATAGAATGGAAAAACCGTCCGGCAAATGACCCAATCGTTGTCAAAATTGCAGATGGACAGACTAAGTCTTTCTATCCGAATGAAACGAGTGGAGTTGCTTGTGTAGAATTCATCATCTTGTCAAGTGGCGCACAAAATAACGGCATTTGGGCATACTTCAAGTACAAAACCACTTGTCAAGCCGAAGGCTATTATCACTGTCCACAGCCTTGCTACGTAGCACCAGCTTGCGACCTGAACATTAAGAACTCGTACTTCGGCAGTTGCTATTATGACAATGCCACGCATCAAAGCAAAGTGAAATTCACGGTGTGCGTAGAATGGAAAAACCGTCCGGCAAACGACCCAATTGTGGTCAAAATAGGAGATGGTCAGGTAAAATCTTTCTATCCGAGTGAGGCAAGCGGCATTGCTTGTGTAGAATTTATTATTCTATCAAATGGTAGTCAGAATAATGGCATCTGGGCATACTTCCAATACAAAACCAGTTGTCAAGCCGAAGGCTACTACCACTGTCCGCAACCTTGCTACCAAGCACCAGCTTGCAATCTGAAGATCACGAAAATAGAAGTAGGCAATTGTTACTATGACCACACGGATTATACTTGCAAATCCAACCTCAAGATTTGCTTCCAGTGGAGCGGTGCACCTGCGGGCGAAAAAGTAGTCCTGAAAGTAGGCAATACCTTGAAGTATATTTATTTCAATGCTTCTTCCGGCATACTCTGCTTCGATTATACCTTAATAGCAAATGGCACGCAAAACGTAGAAGTGTGGGCGAAGTTTGAAACGACTACTTCCTGCTATGATAAGAAATGGTTCAACGCACCTTATGCTTGCAACCCCGGCAATATAGTAGCTGAATCAGGTAACAAGCCACAAGATGCCAATGTGCTATCGTTTGATGTAGACAAAACGGCATTGACAACAGGAGTAGAAGTGGAAGATGCAACGGAGCAGCTACCATCTTACAATCTGTCAACGACCAATACTAATACCACTGCAACACACGACCTACGGGTATTTCCGAATCCAACCAGCGAAGAATTGTCAGTAGACCTGACCAGCTTTGCAGGCAAAAAAGTACAATTGCAAGTGTTCAACACCATCGGTCAAGTGATGTATCAAACGACCATTGACGAAGTGAATACCGACAAAGTACAATTGGATGTGCGTAAATACACGAGTGATATGTACTTCTTGAAGGTAAATGTATCTAATGAAGGCACGTACACCCAGAAGTTTGTCGTGAAGCGATAACAATCTATTGGTAAAATTTTCTAAAAAAGGAACAGGGCTTCGACTGCGTATTCGTACCAGTCGGAGCCTTTTCCATTTAATTTAAACACGGCACCTATGTGTTGAAAAATCGGGTACAGGGATGAATGTCAAACCTCAAATTCCAAACTTCAAACATTAATCGCTTGTCGAATCAACAACAACCTTTCCAAAACTCCCTCCAATTTATCCAACGGCAACATATTGGCACCATCGCTCAAGGCTTCAGAAGGGCGCGGGTGCGTTTCAATAAACAAGCCATCTACCCCAACGGCGATGCCCGCTTTGGCAATCGTTTCAATCAATGCCGGACGACCGCCTGTGACGCCGCTCGCCTGATTGGGCTGCTGCAACGAATGCGTACAATCCAACACCACCGGCGCTCCCAGCGATTGCATGACCGGAATGCCCCGAAAATCCACCACCAAATCCTGATAGCCAAACGTCGTGCCGCGCTCGGTAAGTATGACTTTATCGTTACCAGATTGAACCACTTTGTCCATTGCAAATTTCATGGATTCTGGGCTGACAAATTGTCCTTTTTTTACGTTCACCACTTTTCCGGTATCCGCTGCGGCGACAAGCAAACTTGTTTGACGGCATAAAAATGCAGGAATTTGCAAAATATCTACGTGCTCGGCAGCCAATGCGGCTTCTTCGTCGGTATGAATATCGGTGGTGGTTGGTAGATTGAAATGCGCGCCTACTTTGCTTAGAATGTGTAAGCCTTTTTCATCGCCAATGCCCGTGAAGGAATCCAGCCGCGAGCGGTTTGCCTTTCGATACGAAGCTTTGAAAATGTAGGGAATGTGCAATCGGTCGCAAATAGCGTTTACTTTTTCAGCTACTTCCATACACAGGGCTTCGCTCTCCACCACGCACGGTCCGGCGATGAGGAAAAAGTGATTAGAATCGGTGTATCGTAATTTTGGAATGAAATTCATGTTATTTGTGATTTGGAATTTGTGATTTGTGATTTGTGGTTTGTGATTTGTGATTTGTGATTTGTGATTTGTGATTTGTGATTTGTGATTTGTGATTTGTGATTTGGAATTGGTGATTTGGGAGAGTTTGGCATTTGATATCCCAATGCAACAAAAGTACGAAGTGAAGTATTAAAGTAAGTATAAAAACACGTCAAACATACCAAACTGTTTTGTAATAAAAAGTAGGTGCAGCGCACCGAAATATTTGTAGTAGTAGTAGTAGTAGATTAAATACAAAATAAACGAAGATGCGATTTTTAATTTTAATATTGTTTTTATTGGCGATAGATGTGTATGCGTTTCAAGCGTTTCGGGTGGTGATGCAAGGTTGGTCAGCATCGACGCGTGCCATAGTCACGACGGTGTATTGGGCAATTCCAGTATTCGCATTGCTGCTGTGGTTAGTAGCCGATTTTACGAGCTTTCCGCAAACGAACAAAGGGGTTTACACCATTTTGAGAACGGTGGTTTTCATCGCTTATATTTCTAAATTTGTAATCTTACCGATTTTGTTGATTGACGATTTGCGGCGATTAGTGACCTTAGCAATTTCAAGATTTAATAACAAACCGGAAGTGGATTTGAGTCGTTCACGCTTTCTGTCGCAATTTGGGATTGTGATGGGTAGTATTCCGTTTTTGTCCTTGACATATGGGATTGTGCGGAATCCATATCGCTATAAAATTTTTCGGGAAACGGTAAAAATTGATGGTTTGCCACCAGAATTAGAAGGCTTAAAAATTGCACAAATTTCAGATATTCACTCGGGTAGTTTTACTTTCAAAGAACCCGTGATGCATGCCATTGAAATGATAAATCAAGTGAATGCGGATTTGGTTTTTTTTACCGGCGACTTAGTAAATAATGTGGCAGATGAGATGGATAATTTTATGGATGTGTTTGATAAAATTCGCGCAAAGCATGGCGTTTATTCGGTATTGGGCAATCATGATTATGGCGATTATGCCGAATGGGACAGCCGAGAAGCCAAGCAAGCAAATCTGGACAAGTTGAAAGTTATTCATAAAAAATTAGGTTGGAATTTATTGCTAAACGAGCATCGAATCTTGGATTTGAATGGGCAGAAAATAGCAGTCATTGGCGTAGAAAATTACTCCGCGCTGGCACGTTTTCCAAAATATGGTGATTTGAATCAAGCTCATCAAGGCACCGATGATGTTTCTTTAAAACTACTCCTCTCGCACGACCCGACCCACTGGAATGAGCAGGTAACGAAGACTTTTCAAGACATAGCCATCACTTTTTCCGGTCACACGCATGGTTTTCAATTTGGTATCGAAATTCCTGGTTTCAGGTGGAGTCCGGCGCAGTTTATTTACAAACAATGGGCAGGTTTGTACCAGCAAGGCAAGCAATATTTGTATGTGAATCGCGGCTTGGGATTTTTGGGTTATCCGGGGCGAGTAGGGATTCTACCGGAGGTGACGGTGATTGAATTGCGAAAGGCGTGAAAAACCTTATGAGGTTTGCACTAATATATAAAAGGCATCAGATGCAATTCGTGTGCCGGGGGCAATCTTGTTTGGGTCGTTGGGGCAAAGATCGTTGCAGTTGGGTGTGCCGCATCCACAAGCACCTGGTGCTGTCTTGTTCGGGTCAGCAGGGCAAGCGTCGAATGGACTCCCAGTAATAATTACAGAACTGACCTGAATGATTGTGTCGGCAACTACCCCTGAAAATCCAAGGAAATGCCATCAATATCGGAAGGGTCCAAACTCTTGAAACTCGAAAAAAGAAAAGTGTAATCCCCTGCTTTGTTGAGCTTTATAGAAATTGCAAATTGCTCATTGGTAGGGTTGTTTTTACAAAAATAGGGCTTTTGTGGGGGAATAGCAGTAACTTTCACTTTTACATCCAAAAGCCAAAAATAGAAATTATAAAGTGTTTTCTACAAAATCTTTTGAAGCACCTAAAAAATCAAGTAGTTTATCTGCAACAATACTAAAGTTATTAATATCTACGGTAGCAAATTCAAGTACTTTCTTCATTTTTACATCCAAAGGATAACGAAAATTAAAAGATTTGGGATCTATCTTTGATAATTCTAATATAATTCTTTCTGCATTATTAAAATCTAGTTTTTCTTCCTCAGAATTATATACGAAATTTTCTTCATATAAATCTCTGAATTTTTTCCATAACTCATCTATTCTGTGATTCGAAAATTTTGCTTTTTCTTGAACATTATTTTTATGAAAAGCATAAATAGTATCTTTAATCATAAGTTCAATAGAATGCCTATAAAGGAACATTATAACAAACCCTATGACATCCCTATGTTTAAGTTCAAAATTTACATAATTAGTTATACTAAAATGAAATTAAAATGGCGTATTAAATTATTTTAAAACCATGTAAATCAATTACTTACTGACTGCCAACTGCGTACAGCCAACTGCATACTGGTATTAGTGTTTCCGCAGCTAATCTGTAGGCAAGCGAGTGATAGGAAAAATCCTGCCATCCAGCACCTATTTGCGTGCCAAATTCATTAAATACAATTAGATTATCGGTATTATTTGGAAACATAAATTAATTTTTAATGAAAACCGTTCTTCTAACTCTAAAAGTTTCTTTATATCCAAAAAACAAATTTTTTTTGTTTGCAATTCACAAAACTTTTTGTTTTAAAATTAAAAATTCCGTAAATTCGTCCCATAAATTGTGTTCTTGTTCGTTGTGTTCAAGTATTCGGGTACGCGAGCGCAGGAAGCACTTTTGCGTTTGAATCCCTTTTTTTCTAATTTTGGCGACCTAAGCAAGATTTGCTAAATCTCAAAGATTTAGCAAATCTGAATCCAGCAACGAACTTTGCATTCGAACGCTTGAACTTTGAACTGTTAAACCTCAAACTTCAAATAAAAAAATGAGCGATAAAATTATAAAAGTAGATTTGAACGGAAATGGTGACAACGGCGCAGCCCACGTCCCCACGCTGAACGGAATGTATCAGGATTATTTTCTGGATTATGCGTCGTATGTGATTCTGGAGCGGGCGGTGCCTTCCGTGTTTGATGGCTTGAAACCCGTGCAGCGTCGCATTCTGCACGCCATGCGGGAGATGGACGACGGGCGCTACCATAAGATTGCCAACGTGATTGGACAGACGATGCAGTTTCACCCGCACGGCGACGCGGCGATTGGCGAAGCGCTGGTGAATATGGGGCAGAAGGAATTGATGATTGACTGCCAAGGCAACTGGGGCGACGTGCGCACGGGCGACGATGCGGCGGCGGCGCGTTACATCGAGGGGCGTTTGACAAAATTTGCGCTGGAAGTGGCGTTCAATCCACAGACGACAGACTGGCAATTGACCTACGATGGTCGAAAAAAAGAGCCGATTGACCTGCCGATGAAGTTTCCGTTGCTGCTGGCGCAAGGCGCGGAAGGCATTGCCGTAGGGCTTTCGACGAAGATTTTGCCACATAATTTTATTGAACTCATCAAGGCTTCGATTCAGCTTTTGAAAGGAAAAGATGCAGAAGTATTCCCTGATTTTATCACCGGCGGCTCGATGGATGTGACTGATTATCAGGCGGGTAAGCGCGGTGGCAGGTTGAAAATTCGTGCCAAGATTGAAGCGGTGGACAAAAGTAACCTCGTTATTAAAGAAATTCCTTACGGCACGACCACGACTTCCTTGCAGGAAAGCATTGTAAAAGCGACCGAAAAGGGTAAGATTAAAATCAAAAAAGTCATTGACAACACCGCGAAAGACGTAGAAATTGCGGTAGAACTCGCGCCTGGCACCTCGCCCGATGTGACCATTGATGCGCTCTATGCTTTTACAGATTGTGAAGTTTCGATTTCGCCGAATTGCTGTGTGATTATTGATAACAAACCGCATTTTTTGACGGTAGAAGAGGTATTGCGCATTTCAACCGAGCATACCAAAAAGTTGCTGCGGCTGGAATTGGAAATTAAGGAACACGAATTGATGGAGAAATGGCTGTTTGCCAGCCTGGAAAAAATCTTCATCGAAAAGCGCATTTACCGCCAAATCGAAGAGTGCGAAACGTGGGAAGCGGTGATTGAAACGATTGATAAAGGCTTGCGCAAATATATTCTCACTCCAAATGATAAGCCAAAACCAAATGATACGCGTTTAAAATTATTTCGAGATATTACAGAAGACGACATCGTGCGCCTGACGGAAATTCGCATCAAGCGCATCTCCAAATTCAATGCCTTCAAAGCTGATGAGTTGATTGCCGATTTAGAAAAAGAATTAGCGGAAACGCGCCATCATTTAAATAACCTGACAGATTTCGCCATTGCTTATTTTGAAAACCTGTTGAAAAAATACGGCAAAGGACGCGAGCGGCGCACCACGATTACCACGTTTGGCGCGATTCAGGCGGCAGAAGTGGCAGCGAATAACACCAAGTTGTATGTGGATCGCGTAGAAGGTTTTATCGGTTCAGGTTTGAAAAAAGACGAATTTATTGCCGATTGCTCGGATATTGATGACATCGTTGTGTTTCGGCGCGACGGGAAGTTTCAAGTGGTGCGCATTGGCGAAAAGGTGTTTGTTGGCAAAGATATTATTCACGTAGCGGTTTGGAGAAAAGCCGACGACCGCACGACGTATAACTTCGCCTACGCAGATGCCAAAAGTGGGCGTTCTTATGTGAAGCGTTTCAACGTCACCGCTATCACGCGCAGCACCGAATATGACCTTACCGCAGGCACTCCAAATTCCAAAGTGCATTATTTTTCTGCGAATCAAAATGGCGAGGCGGAGGTCATCACGGTGTATCTCACAGCAGGTAGCACCGCCAAAATTAAAACCTTCGACTTCGATTTTAGCGAATTGCTCATCAAAGGCAGAACCTCGCAAGGCAATGTGCTTACGAAATATCCGGTGCGCAAAGTCACGCTCAAGGAAGCTGGCAAATCCACGCTCGGCGCGCAGCAGTGGTGGTATGACGACATCACGGGCAAGCTCAACACGGACGAACGCGGCAGTTTAATCGGCAATTTTGACACGGGCGAGTATCTCTTTGCGCTCTATAAAGACGGCACGTTTGAGGTATTTGAACCCGATGCGTTGAAGCGTTTTGAAACCGCAGACTTGCTGCACATCGGCAAATTTGACTCCGAAACAATTATCAATGCGGTGCATTTGGATGGCAATAAAGGCTGGACGATGGTGAAGCGGTTTAAAATCGAAAAATTTGCGCCGAATCAGCGCACGTCCTACCTCTCCGACCATAAGGACAGCAAGTTGCTCTTCGCGTCCGTAAAGGCTGCACCGGTCATCCGCTATGCCTTGCGCGTGAAAAACCGCAAAATCGAAGGCGAAGTCAACCTCGCCGAATTCATGGACGTGAAAGGCTGGAAAGCCAATGGCAACCGCCTCAGCGACCAGAAACTAACTTCCATCAAAGAACTGACCGAGGAAGAAATCGTCGCCAACCAACCCGTGCCGATACCGGATAAATTGCAAGCGGGGGATAGTGTGGAGTTTGACGTGCCGAAGAATGGGAAGGGGAATCAGGGGAAGTTGTTTTGAAAGATAATACTAAAATAATGGGATATAAATTGGAGAAAAGCATTTGGACGGATAAAGATTATGAATTAATGCGAATATCGGGTTAAAAATGGTCAAAAACCCCTTCAAATGAATGGAATTAACCCCGACGGGGTGGCATATTTATAAAAAAACCGACAAAATTTACTTTGAACCCCGACGGGGTGACACTATTTACGTATAATGTGTCACCCCGTCGGGGTTCAAAACCCGTTGATTGTCAATTGTCTATAAATATATCACCCCTTCGGGGTTAACCCGATATTCGCATAATTAATGGGTTGGCATGATTCCATGATTCACGGTATTTCATTCAATGCTGATGGAAAAAATTTTGTTAGCGATTTTATTTTGGATATTGATTATATTTTCAAATGGGTTACTCCAGAGCCGCCAAGTGAATACTGTACCTTTTTTGTTGCACCCTGTACATTAGTATTTTCCGAGTTTTCAAACTTAAAAATAGGCATTGAGACAGGTAGAATTTTACCTATAGAACTTGAAATTGCTGATTTGACACTTGTGGAAGAAAGAGAGATCACGGAAATGCACAGAACAAAATTTTGGAAAATTGAAACTCATAGTGGTGACATATTATTTGAGGCGACTGGTTTTAATCAATATGTTAGACAATATCCTAAACATACAAATAGTCAGCAGTTAACTATGGAGGAGCGCGGTGGCATAAGTTTTGAGAAACGCTCGTTCACAAAAAAACATTAATTCAATAAAAAGCAAAACCATGAAAACCGTCACCATTCCTAAATCAAAATACGCAAAAATGAAGCCAACCATTTCAAAATTGTAACAAAAAGGAAGAACTAATTTTATTGAAAGCCAAAACAAACGACCATGACTCAATCCTTATTTCCACTTTCCAATGTACAGATAGAACTGTTGAAAATTTTTTCTACTGATTTATCGGAAAAAGATTTGGTTGAACTCAAATCCCTGTTAGCTAAATTCTATGCAGAAAAATCTATTGAATTAGCCAACCAGGTTTGGGATGAAAAAGGACTTACTGATGCCGATATGGATAAATGGCTGAACGAGTTATCATGAAAATAGTGCTAAATACGAACGTATTACTCGTTGCTATACTTAAAATTAATTATAAATGACCCAGACGACGATAAATTTGCTGATTGCGCTTTCGCTGCGAATAGCGATTACTTAGTGAGTAATGATAAGGATTTTAATATACTGAAGCAAATAGAATTTCCAGTTATCCGTGTGGTTAAGTTAGACGAATTTGAAGTGATTTTAAAAGGTTGATTTTTAAGCAAACAAGTTTAAAAATAAATTCATGAAAACCCTCCCCATTCCCGAATCAGCATATGCAAAAATGAAGTATGCTTTTATGAGAAAAATAAATAATGTGAATATTGGGTTGAATATATAGGTGTAAAAACGCTACGCCGTAGGCGTTGTATGTGGGTAAACGGAAAACAAATCCCTAAATCCTGCTCCGTAGGAGCTAAACCGCGCGGTGGTTTAGCTCCTACGGAGCAGCAAAAAAATATTTTCATGGGTTTCTACCTACATCAAAGCCCTACGGGCTAACCCTTTTTCTTCAACCCGATATTCGCATAAATAGATTATTGACGGTCAATGTTTAAATACAATAGAAATATAACAGAACTTAAAACCAAGGCAGCTTTTTGGTGGCCCGAAGAATTGAAAAACCAAAATGCTTTGGCAAATGTGCTTCCGCTACTTTTAAAATCGCAAGAAGATTTTTTAAGATTGATTATTTTGAGTAAAAATGACCCTTTTCAACTGTTCGATTTAATCAGGGTCGCAAAATATCCAGCCAATCTTTTTTTGAAACATTTAGCCGTTTTAGCGGATTATGGCGGTGAACCCATTCAACGATTAGGTCGGTCTTTTAAAGATATTTTTTCCAAAAATGAAGCGGAAGAAGGAAAATACTTTTTTGATTTTATTTGGAAAGAGCAATCCTACCGATATGAATTCAAAGCACTTCCCGTGAATGGCTTGAACAACAGAAAGTTATTCATTGATGGGGAAGGACTTATTATAGAAAAAGCGTTAAGTGATATAATTTGCGACATGATTGCCTTGCTGTTATTTGCTTCTACTTCCGAACACGCCGACCGAGCGGGTTTGGTCGCTTGCGAAATTGGCACGATGTTGGGCAATGAAGATGACTTAATACGATTTGTGAAACAACGATATATTACGGTAAGCCGCATCACCGGTGGTGCAACGGCTAATAATTTAGGTCAATTAGCGCAATCGGAAGTTGTCAATTTTCTTTTGAATGAATTGGGCAGTAAATATAAAATAATTAGAAACGGACACATTCACCTGATAGGTTACGATAAAAAAGGAGGAATGCCTTTTGATATAGTCGTTGAAAAAGGAAAGAAAAAGCTTGGAATTGAAGTTAGTTTTCAGGTTACCACCAACAGCACCATAGAGCGAAAAGCAGGACAAGCAGCAGAAAGACAAGCACTTATGCACAAAAACGGATGCCAAATTGCTTACATACTGGATGGCGCAGGGAATTTTCAGCGGTCTTCCGCAATTTCAACGCTTTGTAATTATAGTGATTGTACCGTGGCTTACACGCTCGAAGAGTTTAGAATATTATCTAAGTGGATAAAAAGTGTATTATGATACCATTTATTGATTTATTTGCAGGAACGGGTGGCATTCGATTAGGTTTTGAGCAGGCTTGCAAAAAATTTGATTTAGAAACGGACTGTGTTTTTTCCGCTGAAATTGATAAAAATGCTTGCGCTTCTTACGAACTCAACTTTGGGCATAATCCTTTTTCTGATGTAACTAAAATTGAAGAATTGCCTCCATTTGATTTTATGCTGGCGGGTTTCCCTTGCCAAACGTTTTCTTATGCTGGTAAAAGAAAGGGATTTGGCGATACACGTGGTACGCTGTTTTTTGAAGTGGAGCGACTACTTTCCAAATACAAACCAAAAGGTTTTTTGCTTGAAAATGTAAGAGGACTTACGACGCACGACGAAGGAAGAACTTTTGAAACCATCATTAATAGCCTCAAAAATCTTGGATATAATGTTGAATACTTTCTTTTAAATAGTAGTAATTTCGGTGTCCCTCAAAACCGCGTTCGTATTTACATACTCGGAATTTTAGAAAAACCTATTAAAACCACTTTACAGTCGGACGTTGGTGCGCCTGATTCTCATAAATTTAAAGAACAAAATGGGCAAACTTCTTTATTTGCAGCTCCTAAAACGATTCGAGTTGTAAAAGATATTTTAGAAAATAAAATTCCTAAAAAATATGAGTGTACGATTGATTTTGTAGAAAGACTGAAAAGAGTTGTTGGAAATAACCTTTCCAAACTTCATGGCTATAGATTGATTGATTATCGAGGCGGTCAAGCAATTCATTCTTGGGAGTTAGGCATAAGGGGAGAATGTACCAAAAATGAAATTGAATTCTTGAATTTATTGATTGGAAACCGAAGAAAGAAAACATTCGGAACACATCAAGATGGAAAATCTTTGACCATTGAACAGATACAAACTTTTTACAAAAAAAATGATTTAGATGAAATCATAAAATCATTAATAGCAAAAAAATATTTGAGTGCTTACGATAATAAATATAATCCCGTAGCTGGAAATATGTCTTTTGAAGTATTTAAATTTTTAGACCCGGAAAGCATTTCCATTACCTTAACAGCATCAGATACGAATAGGCTTGGTGTGGTTCAAAATGGAATAGCTCGACGATTAACACCTAGAGAATGTGCAAGATTGCAAGGATTTCCTGATACTTACAAATTATTAGACAATGATAACGCGGTTTATAAACAAATGGGGAATGCCGTTTCCGTTCCCGTTATTGAAGCTGTAATTACAGATTTGATAGCAAATAATCATTTGTTTGAAACGCCTGTTCTTAAAAAAATATTAGCCTTTTAAAATCAAAGACATGAAAATAATCAATATTCCCGAATCGGAATACGCGATTTTGAAAGCTACACCGCGTTTTCTGAATAAAATTA
>Ga0163145_1000454_pt1 | contig 16524 bp, 13 predicted proteins | sample OliLakLV9_FD_161683 | JGI IMG/M metagenome (GOLD analysis project Ga0163145, IMG submission 161683) | Freshwater microbial mat bacterial communities from Lake Vanda, McMurdo Dry Valleys, Antarctica - Oligotrophic Lake LV.9 | ecosystem: Environmental > Aquatic > Freshwater > Lake > Microbial mats... | reverse complement strand
AAAAAGGTCATTTTCCGGAGGAATTACATCTTGATTTGGTGGCTTGCGTCGAAAAAATAATACCATCGGGTTGTCGGGTGGTGTTTTTGGGTGACGGCGAGTTCGACGGTCTCAAACTCCGCAATGCTTGTAAAAGTCTCAAATGGGAGTTCGTGCTCCGCACTTCGGTTGATCGTAAAGTCGATTGCGGCGGCGAGATTGCCCAATTGGGGTCGCTCAGCCCGCCGCCAGGTTCGGAGATTGTCTTTTTGGAGGATGCCTGCGACGGCGCAAAAAATCGCCAAACTAATTTTCTCAAACTTTTCAAAGAACTGGGAGGTCATTTTCACCTAACTAAAAGTGTACGGCTGGAAAATGTTTGTTCTTATTTAATAGTTGTAAAAATTTACACGCCCATGAGAGATTACCTTCCACACGGTGATATCGAATTACTCCTCTGGCTCACCAATTTCAACAACAAAATCAGGATGCACAGCGCTGCTTTTAATTTGATGCCTGCGGATATAGCAGACATTAATATAAAAGGAGACGCGCTCGTGTAAGCGGTACAGGATGCCAATACCAAAAAAGAGGAAGCGACAAAGTTCATCACCCACAAAAATGACGTGCGAGGTGATTTTTTCCACCAATGTGCGAAAGAAAGTAACGCGCATCAAAGCGCATAAAAATTACACCGATGCGATGGGTCGAGAATTAGGCATTATCGGCACGACTACTACTTTTGATGCAACTGGGTATAAGCCCTTCCTTTCTGTGGAAGTCACGGGCGGCTTGGTGGGCATCAAATTTCAGAAGAAAGGCGTAGATGGCGTGAATATTTACTGCCGCCGGAAAGGCGAGGTGAGTTGGCGTTTCCTCGCACGCGATACGCGCAGCCCGTATGATGACCATATCAAATTGGAAAATCCTTCGCAACCGGAGCATTGGGAGTATCGTGCTTACGGGGTCGTCAATGATATGGAAATTGGGCAGCCGAGTGATGTGGTGGAAGTGATATTTGGCGCGTAAAGGGTGTATGGGATGAACCGAGCGCACGCTGCCCCAAGTTTGCAACTTTCGAGGTTTTAATAAAAGAAAGTCGGAGACTTTAATAGGAACGCGGATGACGCAGACGATAGAAAAGTCACAGACTTTTATTTATTGGCTGTCGGCAGTTGCAAACTGCCGACAGCGGATTGTTAGAGCCTTACTTGCCTACGGCTTAGCGACCGTTCTTAATGCGCCAATGCCTGCCTCCCACAGTTTTTTATTCAAAGTGGGCACAGCAGTATGCAGTAGCGTATTTCCTTCCTGTTTTAGTTTCTCCCAGGTCACATTCAGTTCGGCAATTCGATCTCGAGCGGGTTGATTGATGCGGGGAATGCTGCTGGTTGCCTGATTGATGACAAACAGATAATTGGCGGTAAATTTATTCGGGAAGTTTTCTACATCATCGTAGGCTTTGGATTTGCGCTGCACCATTTCTTCATCCCAGGCTTTCATTTTGGCAACTAGGTCTTGTGCTTCTTTTTTCAAACCTGGCTGATTTTTGCTGTCCAAATCGGCTATAACTCCACTTAACTGCTTTTGCAAAGCCATCAGATCATTGATCATCTGGTGCATGGCATTCAATTCCCGCTCCACAGTGGTCATAAATTGATGGTAGCTGGTGTAGTCCTCGGCGGTGAGTCCGTACAAAGGATTCGGAAGAATAGTGAAGGGGGTTTTTAATTCCTGCGCGCCCACTTTCAATTGCAGGGTATATTCGCCGGGTGCGACTTTATGCCCCTCGTAACTTCCCTCGATGTAAGCCGAAGCGCCTAACATCGTTGGGTACTGCATATCCCAGACAAAGCGGTTTAAGCCTTTCTTTTTAGATATTTTTGGTTCTGCCGGAGGAGCCCCGGGATAGGATTGATAATCTTTGTCTGCTTTAGAACTCAGGCGGCGCACGAGTCCTCCGTTCTTATCCGTGATGGTCATTTCCAAATCCGTCGAATCCATTGCTTGCGGTAAATGGTAATAAATCACCACGCCAGTCGCAGGATTCACGCCTCGTAAAGGGTTAGTTCCATCAAAATCTTCGTCACTACTATTCAATTCACTGCCGTCATTGGAAAGCAAGGCAGCGTCTGGAGTATATAAAATTGCTTGATTCGGTGCTGTTTTATACTGTCGCAACAGCCCCAGATCGTCCAAAATCCAAAACGCTCTGCCAGAAGTCGCCACAATCAAATCGTCATGCTTAATCATTAAATCCGTGATAGGCGTAACCGGAAGATTCAAATTGAATTTTTCCCAATTTTTACCTCCATTCCAGGACAAATAAATGCCGGTCTCGGTTCCTGCGAACAACAAATCCTTCCGTTTAGGATCTTCCCGCACCACTCTGGTGAAAGCCCCCACCGGAATATTGCCGGTAATGTCCGTCCAGGTTTTACCATAATCGGTGGTTTTCATTAATTTCGGCGTGTGGTCATTGAATTTGTATCGCGTCGTAGCAATATAGGCAGTGGCGGGGTCGTGCGGCGAGACTTCAATGGCATTGACCAGGCATTCTTTCAGCGTTTTTGGCGTGATGTTCATCCAAGTTTTCCCATTATCTTTGGTCAATTGCACGTAGCCATCATCGGTTCCTACCCAAATCACGCCTTTCTCCTGTGGAGATTCCATAACATAAGCGATGGTGCCATAATTCTCCGCGCCTACTGCTTCATTGGTGTAAGGACTGCCGCCTTTGCCCTGTTTTGCTTTCTCATTTCGGGTCAGGTCGGGCGAAGCTTCTTCCCAGGTTTTTCCCGTATCCCTGGTACGTAACAAGACTTGTGCGGCATGATAAAATGTATTGGATTCGTGTTGTGACCAAATAGTGGGTGCGCTCCAATTAAAACGATATTTCATATCACTGGCATCCATGCCCAGGTACTGAATGGGGGCAGCCATGATGTTTGTGCCGGCATTGGCTTTTGTATCCAACACTTCTATTGTACCCTGATAACTACCGCCCAGCACATATCTTGGATCGTCCGGGTTAAAAGCCAAAAAAGCACTTTCTCCGCCTGCCGAGGCAGCCCAGCTATTGGTACTAATGCCATAAGACCCCAATTCCCGATGGGCAATCGAAATGGAGGTGTTATCCTGTTGTCCTGCGTAAATGCGGTACGGGAATTGGTTATCTACATTGATTCTATAAAATTGACCCGTTGGCATATTATTTTGCGGAGACCAAGATGCGCCGTAATTGAAACTAATCGCTGCGCCGCCATCATTGGCAATACACAGGTTTTTAGAATTAGTCGGATTAATCCAGAGGTCGTGATAATCGCCGTGCGTACCCCTCAGCGTTTCCCAAGTTTTTCCACCGTCTATGGAGCGCAACGCAGGGGCACTCAAAACGTACACCGTATTTTCATCCTTCGGGTCGGCAAATACTTCGATGTAATACCAGGCACGTTGTACCAATTGGTGGTCGGCACTGATTCTACTCCAAGATTTTCCGGCATTGTTAGAAACAAAAAGTCCACCTTTTTCCTGTTCTGAATCGCTTTCAATCAAAGCATATACTTTTTGGGGATTGGATTGGCAAACCGCGATCGCCATCTTACCTTTTTCTGCGGGCAATCCTTCGGTCATGGCTGTCCAAGTCGCTCCGCCATCCGTTGATTTATACAATCCACTGCCCGGACCGCCACTGATTACTTTCCATGGCAAGCGTTGATGTTCCCACATTGCAGCATACAAAATATTCGGGTCGGAAAGGTCCATTGATAATTCTGCGCATCCGGTGCGATCATTTACGTACAGCACTTTATTCCAGGTGACACCACCATCTATTGATTTAAAAATACCTCTCTCTACATTATTATCATTGAGGTGTCCTTGCGCTGCGACGTACAAAATATCGGGATTTTTTGGATGAATCACGATTCTGGCAATTTGTTGGGTTTCTTTCAAGCCGATATATTTCCAGGTCTTTCCTGCGTCCGTTGATTTATACACGCCGTCGCCGTAGGAAGTCATTACGCCGCGCGGCGCGTGTTCTCCCATGCCCACATATACCACATTCGGGTCACTGGCGGAAACGGCTACCGCACCCACCGAACCTGTTTTAAAATAGCCGTCCGAAATATTTTGCCAGCGATGCCCCGCATCTTCCGTTTTCCACAAGCCCCCACCGGTCGTTCCCATGTAATACGTGAGCGGATCACCAATTACACCCGAAGCACAGACGGATCTTCCGCCTCTGAAAGGTCCGATATTTCTATATTTTAAAGGTTTGAAGACAGCCGCGAGTCCGGACTCATTAGTTGTAGTATCACGGGAGCCTTGCGCGAAAAGCGTAAGCGTGCTACCCAAAACAATCATGATAAAGGTGAATAGTTGTTGCATTCCTTTTGTTTTAGGGGGTCAAAATAAGCAATATTTGGAGAAATCAGCTTTAAGCGGAGGATTGAAATTGCTTTAAAAACAGGTTCGAAGAAAAATTTACCGTTCAACTATTTACCCATCCAAAGCATTTTATTAGCAACTAAAATACGCTAAAAATGAAGCAACATATCGCATTTTCTATATTCACGCTATTAATTTTGGCAGGCAGTTTATCGGTATCAAGTTGCCAGCGCAAAGGTACGCAGACCTCCGACACTAGTGTCAGCACTGCTACTACATCCGTCAATCAGCAGATTCAATCGGAGAAAGGCGCGCCAATGTTGGTGGGAAAAATCAATCGCGCCGGATTGCAAAGTGAACCTTTTGGCACTTGGTTTAAAGAAGGTTATCAAAATTACACGGTAGATGCCGCTACGCTACAAACCGTGAAAGACAAGTTGAAAGATACGGAAGTGCTCGTTTTTATGGGTACGTGGTGCAGCGACAGCAAGCGAGAAGTGCCGCATTTTTATAAAATTTTGGATAATGTGGGCTATTCGGAGAAAAAGTTACAAGTGGTAGCCGTGGATAATCAGAAACAAACACCGGACCAGGCAGAAAAAATCTGGAAGATCGAATACGTTCCAACCATTATTTTGCTGAAAGAAGGCAAAGAAATAGGTAGAATCGTGGAAACACCACAGGAAACGCTGGAGAAGGATTTGTCAAAAATACTTTCTAATTAAAGACAATTATAAATACTTTATAAAGATTTAGGAAAATTTAAAGTTTTCCTAAATCTTTATAATTTTTTATTAATTCAAACCTGTCAGCACCATTTTTTCTCCCGTTTTTAGTGCTATCTCTTTTCCTTTCCAAACCAAAACGCCACTCGTATTTTTAGGAAGCGTCACCTCCGCCGTCCATGTTTTATCTTTTTTATAACTCACCAGAATCATTCCATTCGGGTGCGGCATACTACCGGAAGCCGTCGTCAAAGTGCCTAAATGCGGCTCAATTCTCACTTTTTTAAAACCCGGCGCAGCACTGTCTACGCCCAAAACGGTGCGTAAAAACTCAATATTTGGATGCGCACCCCAAGCGTGGCAATCAGAGCGGGTGCGATTGATGTCGGAAATTTCTGCCAGCGTGGTCATGCCTTGCGCGAGGTTTTCTTTCCAAACGTCGAGCCAATTTAAATAATCATTTCCCAGACCGGCTTTAATTAAAGCTTGATACGTGTAATATTTGAAGTAAATAGTCGCCTGCGCGAGCAAGGTATCGTTTAAAATTTTAGTGGCAATTACTTTTGATTCTGCGGGCGTTGCAACATTGGTCAGAATTGCCAAGGCATTGACGTGCTGCGAGAATAGGTCTTTTTCGGGCGTGTCCGCAAATACTTTTTTAGTGGTATCCCAATATTTTTGTCGAATGGTTTGCTGTAATTGGCTGGCTCTTTTTTGAAATAGAGCGGCTTGTTCGGGCGAACCAAGATTTTTTTCTAATTCAAGTGCCGTTTGATACGCCCGCAACAATTGAAAATCCAAAGCTGCTGAATTTCCATTTTTTCCAACGGGCGCAACGCCTCTATCCCAGCCCGTATCTCCGCACCAATCGGTAAAATTCCAATAGGATAAATCTTTCAAAGAGCCGTCCGCTTGCTGATGTTGATTGAAAAAATGTAAGACTTGGCGCATACCGGGCAATTTCGATTTTACAAAATTTGCATCCGGTCGGTACATCCAATAATCGTGCAACATCCCAATCCACCACAGCGAAAACGGCGCGATAATCTGCTGCTGCGCACTCGGATAGCGACTGAGCGTGATGCCCTCCGCGATGCGCGAATCATCAATTTGGTCAATCGCATGGCGTGCCAATCGGTCGTCACCGGCATTATAAAAAGAAACCAACGCTTGAATCCGCGTATCGCCGATGTATTGCAATTGTTCGTAATATGGGCAATCCATATACGTCTCATTTGCGCAAAGCCGTGCCGTGCGCCAACCGATGTCCATCATTTGATTATAAACCGGATTGCCAACGTCTAATTTGGCTTTGAATTCAAACGGAAATCCAGAAAAAGTGCCATATAAATCTTCAATCACGAGCGGCTCGTTTTTCGTCTCCACTTTCAATTGCAAATAGCGATAGGTGCGCCACGCCAGTGCAGTAAACTCTTGATTTTCAGTGCCATTTGAAATGATGCTATCTTGTTTGCCCACAAAACGCTTGCCTTCCACGTCATTGCGATTCCCTTTTTGAGTTTGTTCTTTCCAATTTTTTTGGCCGCCTTCATTCACATACAAACCTTCGGCGTACCGCAGCGAAATCGTGGCATCTTTTCCTTTACTAAAAATTATGGTTGGATACGCATTCGTCAAAAAAGATTGGTCTAACAAAATCGTGGCGCTCGTATTCGCAGCAATCGGAAATGCACCTTTTTGTGCTGGAAAAGCCTTTGCAATCTGGGTTCCTTCTACGCTGCGCACTTCTTGCAAACGTTGTACCGTCAGTTCCATCTGCGGAATCGGGCGCGGCACGAGCATCCCACCATTTGTCCAGTTGAAAACGCCTTTGGGTAGACCTGTTTCGAGTTCATTCGCGTTTTTCCAATTCGTATCATCCAAATTAGAATTTTTCCAACCCGTTTTTGCTTGGTTCATATCCACGAGTTCGCCCGGACCCGCCACGTAGAACGTATAAATCAAATCCGGTGTCAGCGGTTTATAACTTTCATCGCGTGCGCATTTCCAAGTTTTATTTGTATTTAAAATCTCTTCCACAGCCGTATTGCCTTGCAAAATAAACGCCGTGCGTAGCGACATTTGGGCTAAAGGCGTTTGCTCGCCATCATTCCACACGACTGCCGAAATTTGATTTTTTCCGGTTTGCAAAAAAGGCGCAATATCCACCGTTTCAAAATACCAATGATACTGGTCGCCCCGCGCCGGACCGTGGGACGCGAGCTTGCCATTCACAAATAACTTGTAGCGATTATCCGCAGAAACATGAATAATAAACGAATCGGGTTTTGTTGAAAATTCTACATTTTTACGAAATAAATACACGCCGTAATCTTTGGGCGATTCGTTTGGCACGGAAATCCAGAAGGCGTTCCAAGGTTTGTTTAATCGTTCAGAATGAATGGTTTGCGCTTGCAAACAGCAGGAAATTGCCAAAAGCAATAAAAGTGTGGTTAGTTTCATACAGGGTAGGTGTTGAAAAATTTCAATAAAAATAAGATATTTTTTTTAAATTTATTGGATTATGGACGCTTGTCTTGATTACATCTACGAACGCGAAGGCAATCAGCAAGAGATTATGCTGTATTTGCATCATTTGCTCTTATCTTATCCGGATGTGAAAACTAAAATGCGGTACAAAATTCCTTTTTACGACCGCAATCACTGGGTTTGTTATTTGAATCCAACCAAAGATGGTAAAGTGGAACTGGGTTTTGTGCGTGGCAATGAATTGTCGAATGAGCAAGGCTTACTGGAAGCACGCGACAGAATGCAAGTAATGGGCATTCTTCTTGAAAAAATCGAGGATATTCCAGAAAAGACTTTGCACGAGATATTACAAGAAGCATTTTTATTGGATGAAAATGTAAAGTACGCTTCGAAACGGAAGCTCAACAAGTAATTGAAAGCGTCCTAGGGTCCCCAACCGTAGGACGCTTTCCATATTCATCGTTCATTATCATTGTCAAAATCCTCATTATCAGGCTGTTCCACACCGCAGCTATCCGGTCGCGTTTGCACCAAATACAAGTTGAGTTGCTCGCCCATGCGCATCGTTTGCCCTTGCACGTACTCTGGTTCTTGTTTCCAAATATAAGCATTTTCCATATCTGTCACTTCGCCGAAGATATTGCCGACTGCCAGGTTATTGGTGCTGATGAGGAACGACGCGGCTTTGTAAGTCTGACAAACGAGATTCGGAATTTCTACAAACTCCGCGCTGCGTTCCGTGATAACGAATTCGAGCAAACTACCCATTGGCACTTCCACACCCGATTGTAAGTCGGCATCCGTAATTTTTCGTCCATTTATAAAAAAATATAGAATCGTATTCGGCTCCATTTTAGCGTCAAATACCCTTTCTTTGGTGGAATAACGCATTCCCAGATTGGCTATTTTTTTAGTATATTGATTATAGTCATAACTACCCACTAAATCTGGTAGCAATTTATTACTCGGCACACTTTTGATAATGGTGAGATAAATGCGTCGCCGCTGTTTCACTCTGGAAAAAGGACTTGGGTCTTGGTCTACCACAGTTCCAGGCGCTTCGTTTCTGTTTCGATTGGTTGCATCAATGGAATCAATTACGACTACTTTAAAACTCCGGTCACGCGCGCGGCGCATCGCCTCTTCCACCGTCATACCTACATAATTACCTACTTGTACCGACTCGTTGTGACGCGTATAAACCCGCAACGCCATCGAAGTGAGAAAAAATAAACCGAACATCGTCACCAGCCAAACAGCGAAGTTTTTCAAAAAAATCGGTGATTTTAGAAATTGCCAAACCTCGTAAGCGATTCGTTTCACATTTTCCCACAATAATTCTAAAGAGAAAGGCGAAGCAGCGGTTGTCTTTTTGAATCGGTCTTGTAATTGCATAGATAAACTTGGTTGCGGCGTTGGTAGCACTGGATTTTCGGGTACGCCAAGTGGATAAAACGGCTGCACTTCTTGTACGCTCAATTCTGGTTCGAGTAATGGCACAGGCACTGGTTCTGCGGCAATTGCTTCTCGTTTTTTCTTTTGAAAGGCGAAACGCAGGATTTTATCAATAAACTCGTAGGGTTTGTAACCACTCAAAGCTGCCTGATGAAAAATAGCGGTCGCAGGCGTCATGCCCGGCAGGGAATTCACTTCAATGATGATAGTTTCTACCCGACTATCTTCATACCCGCGCACGAAAGCGTCAATGCGCGCGTAACCCTGCACGTTGAGGATGCGAGCGGCGCGTTCGAGGTCACTTTTTACTTGGCTGGCAACAACTTCATAATTTGGTTTGAAACGAGCCGGCGTGATATTTTGACCTTCGCCGGCAAGAAATTTTTCTTCTAACGACAAGACTTCGCCACTCGCCAATGTCTCCGATGGTTCAAACATTTCATAGCGAATGCTGCTATCTGGATTAAAATGGGTCAGAAAACCGCCCGTCACTTCCATGAACGACTGCGCACCTTCGGCACTGATGAGGGTTTCAAACAAAATCTCGCCCTTGCGCGGAAATTCTTCTTTTGGTTTTAATTTCAACGTGCGCCGCGCCTCCTCGCCTTCTTGTCCAAATGGACGATACATCAAACGCACAAACGCTTCCAATTGCTGGCGCGAATTAATCACTTTCACCGCAGAACTACAGCCATCGTCCACGGGTTTGGCGATAAACGGATAGCGAAAACGACTTTCGATTCGACTAAAAAAGTCCTGCGGATTGACCTCATAATCCGATTTTTTCAACACCAATTGCTCGGCGACCGCGAAATTATTGCGTTTCAGCGCTTGTAAAGTCTGGTGCTTATTGATGGTAATTGCAGAAGATTGCGCATCGGAACCGTTATATGGAATGTCGTATTTGTCTAATATGGCTTGCAATTGTCCGTCCTCGCCGGGTCGCCCGTGCAGCGCGATGAACACGCCATCCACCATTTTTTGCAACTCTTGTATCTCCAATTCTCTTGGTTCAAAAATCACATCGCGCGAGCCATATTTGTGCGTAATGTCAAAACATTGGGCTTTGATATATTCAATCAGCGGATGCTTTTTAAAATGTAAAATTTTGTCGCGAATATCGTCGGCATTGTCTTTCAACAACAAATTAATTGGAATTCGATAGAGTTGAAAATTGCCATCTTCACCCGTTAAAAAAACGGGCATTGGCTCGTATTTATCCGAACTTGCTAATTTTTCATAAATATTCCGACCACTTTCTACCGAAATATGCCGCTCAAACGAATAACCGCCGAGTACCACAGCGATGCGCCGCTGCTTCGCCGTAGCCGATTGCAGTGCGTGAATATTTTCATCCAATAAATCCAGCAGCGTTTTGTAAGCTGCTCGGTCCCGATGTTCGCCGAGTCTTTCCTGTAAGGAAATTCTAAGAATAAAAGTCAAAAACTGCGAAGGATTCAAGCCAATTTCCGCCGCTTGATGGAAAAAGAAAGACGAAGGCAGCATCCCGGAAGTCGTATTCGGGTCGTTTAAAAAAATCTTATTTTCGGCAGTAATAAAACCGTCAATTCGAGCATACACATGAAAACCCAATTCTACAAAAAGCCGCTCCGCTTCGCTGCGAATGGCGTTGATTTGGGCTTCGGGCAAGTCTATCGGCGTGAGTTTGCGCGACAAGCCTGGCATATATTTGGAACGATAATCGAATATTTCGCTGCCTTTGATAATTTCCGTTGGCGGCAAGCCAATCGCCGTGCCATCTTCCTGCCGGATGACGATGCAAGAAAATTCCCGACCGCGTATAAATTCTTCCACAATGACCTGAGATTCAGTCAAATAACCTTCGAGAATGAATGCACCCGCTTCCAAGTCGGCATTCACTGCTTTCTCATTAAGGTAATCCATCAATTTTTCAGGATGATAGATCGTGACGGTTTCGTCTTTAAAAGTCACATTCATCGGAAAGCCCACGCCATCGCGGATGTCGGTCAGCAGGCGCACATAGTCGGTCCGCTCGTATTCGCTATTGTTCCGCCAACGTTCTACTGTTACAATTTCTCTGAAAAACGCCTGATTCACCGCCTCTTCAAATGCTTCCAAACCACCATCTTCTTCTACAATTGAAACGCCAATTGAAGACCCTTGATTGGACGGACGAATGACCAATGGAAAGCCAACTGCCGCTACCGAATCCTGGTACCAATCGCTTACACTACTGCGAATCCAGTCTTCGCGGTCAATGACCAAAATTTTCGGGGCTTCAAAACCATGCTCTGGCATCAACTGTTTTTGCAATACTTTATCCATTCCAATCTCGCTGGAGCGCACGCCACTACCCGTGTACGGAATTTTTAAATCGTCTAATTGCTGCTGTATTTGCCCGTCTTCGCCAAATTCTCCGTGCAAGGCTAAGAAAGCGATATTGATAAGTTGTGGGAGTTCTTCGGGTTGAATTTTTCGACCCACTTTTGCGATAAGTGCCGTTTGTTCCAGCTCCGACAACTGCCCCATGCTTTCGAGGTAAATCTGAAACTCGTGTTCGGAAGTCGGCAAATAATCTACCGGCGGGTAAAAATCGCGGATGGAGCCTTTGTAAATATTTTTCCAGTCGAGCAAGATAAAATTGCGAAAGCTATCTATAAAAATGGGGACTGGCTCGAACAGCGTTTTGTTCAGGTTGTCGTACACCGTGCGCCCACCAGCGAAAGAAATTTCGCGTTCGCGGGACGGACCGCCAAAAAAAATGCCTATATTTATTTTCATCGCGCGTTTTCTCTAAAACCTTGTTAAGGCAAGCAAAGGGATATTTTTAATTGATTGGTGGCAAAAATAACAAAAGTTTGGGAGTTCCATATTTAAGGTTCCAGCATTCCAGGTTTTGAATTGCATTACCAGTTAAGAAAAGTGTAATTTCCGTTTGCTCCGAGTCTTCTTAGTGGCAACGCACGCGTAGGCTGAAAACTTGATTTAATAAGCGGTATCGTCGCCGCTGCGCAACTGAAGACTTGGGCGGAAGGGAAAATAAACTTAAATCTTACCCATGAATTAAAAGACTTCCTTCTTTATAAATAGTGCAGAAAGCAGTAAGGATAAAATAAGGACAAAAGGAAAGTAAAGTAGTAAAGACGTTAATATACCAGAAAAAGAATACCTTGCTCGGATAGTGTTTTCCACATCCTCTAAAGTTGTATTATTTAGAGCGTCCATAGTGCGTAGTTCTTCCTGGCTGGCATGGAATTCTTCTTGAGCCATTGACTGAATGATCTCCGCATCTCCCCAATTAACAATGTACCAAATTGTGACATAATCAGTAATACTCATTGCTAAAAAAGTGCAGAAAACAACAGCAACTAACCGAAAAAAGTTCGCATTTTTCTGTTTTGTACGCACTTGATAAAGATAAAATAAAACCAGACTCCCTGATAATAGAAAGTAATAGTTGCTCCACTTAACACTTACCAAACTTTCAGGAAACGCAAGTAAAGCAATAAGCCTTAAACAAATATATAATAAAACAACAATCAACAGATTTGTAGTGACGCCAGGTGTACTCATGGATAAATAAGCTATACTTTAATTAAAAAATTACGCCTGTCTATAAAATAGGCACTTGCTAATACCATTACAAATGTAAGTAAACTATACCCTTCGTATTTAAATAAAGAAAAATTATACGATAGCGTTGAAGAAAAATGTTGATTCATTAGTCTATCGGATTGTGCCGCAAAACCGGAAGGAATAATCCTAGATAAGCGAGAGACATTGGCAAACCATAGCAATACGACCAAAGCCGCCGCTAAAACTGAATTCCGAACATACAAATTTAGCATACTGACGATGGCAAGGTATCCCCACAAACATATATATATCCGCAGTGCTATCAAAAGTTGGAAAGGAATTGTTTCACTATAATTGTAATTTAATATTTGAATTTCATTGTAACTATGATTATTCAATCCATTATAGTACGTTCCGGTTGCAACAATAAGTATGTATAAAAGAATGAAGAATAATATTGAGATAAACAAAGCCATTACTTTTGAAAGAAAAAAAGTAAAAGAACTTACAGGCAGTGTTTTTATCTTTTTGAATATATCATTTTGATATTCCAGTTGAAAATGAACCACAGTGAGAAGCCCGCTAATCAAAACGAGTAGCAGAATGTCAAAGTAACGATACAATAACAAAATAAACCATGGATTTGCGCCCGGCATCTCCCGCACTTTGACTGGATTAAGTAATTTAGTAGATTCGAAGGATAGATAGCTGCAAGCAATAGTAAAGAAAAGTACGTAGCCCCAAACGGTTTTTGTATGCCATAGTTTTAATAATTCTAACTTGATCAGTCTAAACATAAAATTAATCATTTACGAAAAATAAGATTTTACTTCTCTATTGGTAAAATATAAAAAAACAAGTACATACACTACATTCAACATAATATCCTCTAACCGGGGTTTTCCGATTATAAAGGAAAACCCGTATGGCGAAAACCATAAAAAACGCAGCAACAATCCAATGAAACCAATAAAAAAAGCTAACAAAAAAGACCGCTGAAGTTTTAAACTCAACCAAAAATGAAAAATAATTAATTTAAATATGCCTGACAGATAATAAAAAAACCAGTTGTAGTAAATAGAATACGGCTCTGGGTGGTCTTGCGTAAATAAAAAAGCATATCGGTCTACAATATAAGGTTTCAAAAACAAAAAGGTAAAAGCAAAAAGCAGCAGTTGAACAATGATTGCAAAAATCACAATAATTGTCATTTTTGCCAAAATAATATGTAGAATGGGCAGGGGCAAAAGTAGACTTTTAACCCACATCCTATTTTTATGTTCTACAAAATGAAGCCATCCTACCACTAATAAAATATTAAGCCCTATGCAAATTTCTATTTCAGAAGCGTACGACTCAATAAAAAAGTGCCAAGGGTTAGGGTCTTTGGTGATAGGAGTTGCTTGCCCGTATGATTGCACAAAGTTCTGAACAAAAAAATACGTGCCGATGAGAAATATTGTAAGCGTAACCAAGAGAAACATGCCGAGAATCGGATTGCTTCGCAATTTTAGCCACTCAATTTTTACTGCGCGTATCATGTTCATAGCACTTTCCTAGATAGTAGGTTTCCAAATTTATAGGTTTGACAGAGAAAGAGGGTTCGCCATGCGTTTGGAAATTGGAGTCTTCTAAATTCACGGTTTTAGGTAAAATAATATGAACGGCATCGCCCGACTTGTAATGCAATGCGTTTGGATACTTTAGCAAATTTTGTTCTGCCGGTGGATGTAATTCCAGCAATTCATAGGTTTGATAAAGATGCTGCAATGAAAAAGTTTCGAGTATCTGTCCCTCCCGAATAATCGCTACGCGAGTAGCCAGGCGCTCCACTTCGTTGAGTATATGCGTCGTCATTAAGAAAGTAATGCCCCTTTCTCGATTAAGTTGTATTACCAAATCGCGAAACTCTATAATGCCCTGCGGATCAAGTCCATTGGTAGGCTCATCTAAAATAACTAAAGTAGGCTGATGTAAAATCGCCGTTGCGAGTCCTAAGCGTTGTTTGAAACCGGTAGAAAGCTGGGCAGCTTTTTTATTTTTTTCTTGCTCCAATCCAACAGTTTTGATGGCTTCATCGGCATATACTTTCGGCACGTTATAATATTCTGCTATTAGGTAAGCATTTTGTTTAACCGTTAAATGTCCGTAAAAAGCAGCATTTTCAATCAACACACCTACTTTGGGCATAATAGATAGTCGGTTGGCGGGGTTCATCTCCACACCAGCTATCACAATTTTTCCGGCATCCGGCGTCAACAACCCTAAAATGTTTTTTAGTAAAGTGCTTTTACCGGCTCCGTTGGCTCCTATAATAAAAAAAATATCTTTTTCAGGAATCTCAAAGGAGATGTCTGAAAGAAAATCTTTATTTTTTGTATAAGAATAGTACAGTGAACTGATGCTTATAACAGAAGTCATGGATTTCGTTTTGAATAAGTGATGTGAGAAAACTCCCACATCACCTTCTGTCGTGCTACAATTGACGATTCCATTGAACATGCCAAGAACCATCCGAGTAGTACGATCCTGTTTCCCAATTGCCGTCTGAACAGCTCCAATTTGACACTCTAAAACCATGATATGCAATAGACCAATTTAAACTGCAACTTGGCTTGCGCAATCAGAGAAGTGGACCAAATGACTGTTACTGCAAATAAGGCGAGCATTTTCTTTTTGAATGACATAGAAACAACTTTTAAGGGTTAGAAAATAAGATTGAATCAAGGTTAGCGCCAACCCTTTACAAAAGAAAAAAGAAAAAAAAAAAATGCAAGTTTTTAGTAATATTTTTTTATTAATTCTTCAGGTCGAAAACTCTACCCAACTAAAAAAGAGAAGTAGGAAAAATTTACTTCTCTTTTTTCCATCATCTATTGCAAATCCAATTATTTTTCTACAAATTGGGGAAAAATCCAATTCGTATGAAAAAAACAGTACTCTTTTCAATGTTAATTATGGTAGCAACCATGGCTTCTGCCCAAGACAACGGCTGCGGCAGACCTCATGAAGACCCGAACAGCTACAATTCCAACAGTTCGATTTACAATCGACAACAGCCTGCTGCGAAAGTAGATTTTGTCGTTTCTCCGAATCCGACCACTGACTTCTTCGTACTCGATGCAAAGTCCTTGGAAAACGGCAACGCCAGTAAAGTGAATCTTTACAACACAACGGGACAATTAGTACGCACCTTTACCGTGACGAAAGACACGCGCTACGACGTGAGCGACCTGCGCGATGGCTTGTACTTGATACAATTTACAGATGCAAAAGACAAAACCATTACGACTCGAAAGTTGAACAAATCAAACGTTCCCGCTCGTTTTTAATCTTTTTAACCCTCATTGGTTTTTAAAACCAATGAGGGCTTCCCTCAAAGCGAGTTACTCCATACATTCCATCCTGAAAAAGCGATGAGATTCTTTTAAAATTAGGCTCTATTCTTGTTTCAAGTTGCTGTGTAAAAATTTGGCTAAAGCCGAGTAAGGTTTTCCTTTTAACCCCGCCATAAATGGTGGGGCAACTGGTAAAACGTTGACAATTAGTTGCCCCGCGCTTTAGCGCGGGGATAAAATAGTAGCGCGCTTCTGGGCTTTAGCCCAATCCTAAAAAGCAACTTGAAATCATAATTGAGCCTAAAATTATATTGGCACTCCCTTAAAAAGCTCGCCAGTATTATGCTGCAATGTTCTCCGTACCATTTGTAACGTTCTTCATCCAGCCAGCAACGTTCTTAGCTCCTCTGAGAACGTACCTGCATCGGTTCGCACCTATAATTTTTATAAAAGAAATCGTGCCGAAAATAAAAAAAAGCTGCCCCTTAATGGGAGCAGCCTCTAACCCAAACAAATAAACACAAAAGCCCAAAGGCTAAATTAACATATATTTCAAAAACTCTTCCACGTTGAAAAAAGCAGTGACACCG